>Ga0111193_1014_pt1 | contig 14891 bp, 12 predicted proteins | sample DeeMarSWOR324_28_FD_80361 | JGI IMG/M metagenome (GOLD analysis project Ga0111193, IMG submission 80361) | candidate division BRC1 bacterium SM23_51 | reverse complement strand
TGCTCGGGCTTGTTGGCCATCGAATCGGGCCGGGGGATCTCGACGTCGGCGTAAGCGTTGAGATGGCGCGCAGCCGGCTGGAACTCGGCGTGAACCGCCTTGTGTGACATGTAAAGGAAAAACGGTCGGTTGCGCTCCCGGCCCAGCCAGTCCAAGCAGTAGTCGGTGATCAGATCGGTCATGTAGCCCTTGCGAGCCACCCGCTGGCCGTTGATATTGAAGGTCGGGTTCGCGTAAACGCCCTGGCCTCGAAAGCTGACCCAGTGGTTGAAACCGCGACGCGGCTGATCCGTTGTGCCGCCCATGTGCCACTTGCCGACGAAAGCCGTGTCATAGCCCGCCTTCTGGAGCTCGACAGGGAAAGTGGGCGTTTGCGGCGGCAGAAGAGTCGAGTTGTCGAGCACGCCATGCGTGTGGGCATATTGGCCGCTGAGAAAGGACGCGCGGCTGGGTGAGCAGAGCGACGTTGTCACGAAGGCATTGCGGAAAAGAATCCCGCCACGAACGAGCCGATCCAGGTTGGGCGTTTGCAGAAATGGGTGGCCCATGCAGCTCATCGAATCCCAACGCATATCGTCAATCAGGATGAAGATCATATTGCGTCGCCTGGGGATGGCAGTGGCGACCGCGGGCGCCACCTTTGGCGCCGTGCGACATCCCAATGGCAACGCTGCGGCCGTTGCACCCGCCGCCGTCAGGAACTCTCGCCGTGTAAGACCGGTTCTCGCTTGTTTCATCTGTTGCTGTCTCCTTCTCAAATCCTCATGCGCGTCACGCGCGGGTCAATGATCACTTCTTCGCGTTCGAAATCGAGTTTGAAGCGCCATTGCTGCATCGTCGTTGCGCCAATGGTCACCTCTTCGGCCAGCCCCGGTACAAGGTAAAACTCCGTGGCAAAACGGTACTCCGAAATGTAGAAATCAAGAGCCACCCGCTCGTAAACCTCCGTAAAGGTCTTCTCGTCGGCTGTCGAGATGCGGAATGGTTTTCGCAGACGGGCAGCCTCCGCAATCTCTTCGACCACATCCGGGCGGATACAGGAGACCGACGCGCCGCTGTCGAAGAGTGCTGTCACCTCTCGTTCTCCCAAAGAACCTTCTAGTCGGATCTTCTGCTCAATGACAGCCATTTGCCTCCTCCTCCTTGTCCCAGATTCACGGCGGCTCGGTTCGTCTCGCAAGCAACTTTTGTCTGCTTGCCTATCTCAGAGATTATTCTGTAATTCCCATCGCTGCTCGGTGGCGCGAATCTCGCGCGTTGTCGCGCCCAGCGTCTTGACAATCTCGCGGGCCATCAGGCGGTTGCCGCGAGGCCGCATGTGAACGCCGTCCGTCGTCAGCAGGTTCCCTTTCCTGCGCTTTTCCTTGTAAACAGCGGCGAAAGCTTTGTTGAGATCGCAAAGGACGATTCTTTTCTCCTTCGCCAGATGGCGAAGAAACTCGTTGTAGGCTGTCAACTTCTCGTTCTCAGGGCTGTCAAGGTTCTCAAAAATCGGTGTCGCCGTCAGCAGCAAGACTTTCGCACCCGCCGCCAGACAGCGGTCCACGATCTCGGTCATGTTCTTTTTGTAATCGGGCAACGCTACGCCCTTTGTGCCGTGCCAGACGTCGTTCACGCCACACGAGATGCTGACCCAGGTCGGGCGGTGATCCAGCACGTCCTTTTGCAGGCGCGCGAGCATGTCGTTGGACTTATGACCGCTGATGCCGGCGTTGATCACGTTGACTTCGTAGCCGTTGACGTCGCAAAAGAGTTTGAAGAGCGTCACGTAGCCCTCCGGCTTCGCACCTCCCTGCGTAATGCTGTCGCCCAGGAAGACGATCGTGTCGCCGTCTTTGAGTATGGACTTCTGCGTGGGTTGGCCCGCAAAAGAAACAGCGGACAACAGCAAGCCGAGCGAAACTAACAGTATCCCAAGGCGCGGTCGCACAGGCGATGGCATTCCAGTCCCCTTTCCTTCTTCCAGGTTCAGTCGCGCGCCGATGTTGCGGTCTGCCGCGCCGACTGATCAAGCGAAATCTGTCCGGCGCCTGGCCCCGCGCGGCGTGTTGAGAAAGCCATTGCATATCCCGCGGCATCTCCGTGTAATAGCGGACGGCAGAAATCTGCCCGGATCTCAGGAGGCGTTTCGATGGCAGGCCGTGGCTCAGTGCGCGTGAGCGCAGAATATGGGGACGGACACCTGGCATTTGCCCTGGAGCGGTCTCGCCTGCGTGGAATTCTGCAGCCCAGGGATGCCGATGCGGTTGCCGACTTGCAGGCAGCGGTCGAGAGGTCACTTGCGCGGCCCGTCGCCAGCCCGTCGCTGAAAAAGGTACTTGCCCGCGCCCGGACTGCTTTGATCCTAACGGTCAATCACACGCGTCCCTCGCCACGTCCGTTGTTGCTGCCGATTCTCGCAGAATGCGATCGCCAGGGCATTGCCGCGACCATTTGCATTGCCACGGGTCGCCATCGCCGGATGACCCGCGCCGAGCTCAAGCGCCATTTGGGCGACGACGTGCTGCGGAAACACCAGGTCGTTCAGCACGACCCGTTCGACCGCCGCGCGCATCGACGACTTGGACAGACGAAATTCGGCACGGAAATCCTGGTCAACCGCATCCTCTTCGAGCACGACCGCGTGATCGGAACGGGCATTATCGAGCCGAGCTACCTGGCCGGCTGGTCGGGCGGGCGAAAACTGCTGATGCCTGGGATCGCTTTCCACACGTCCATCGACAGCAATCACTTTCTCCTGACCGATCCGCGTACGAAAATCGGTTCCCTGCGTGGCAATCCTCTCAGCGATGATGCCGAGGAGTTCTCCCGCGCCTGTCCGTACCATTTCATTTGCTATGCCGTTTGCGGCGCTGACGACCAGGTGGTGGCTGTGGTTTCGGGCGATCCATACAAGGCCCACGAGCGAGCCTGTCGGCGATCTGCGCCCATCTATCGTGTCAGGGCAAAGCCGGCGCCAATCGTCGTCTCATCTGCGGGCGGTTACCCCTACGACTGCGACCTCGTCCAGGGCAAGAAGGCAATCGTTCCCGCAATCGAGCTGGTCGAGCGCAACGGCGTGGCGATCCTGCTGGCTGCCTGCAAGGAAGGCCTCGGGGCGGAAAAGACATTCATCGACTGGCTGCGGGAAAAGACCCCCGCCGAGGTTGTCGCCGACGTCTGCAAATGCCAGCTTTTCAGCCTCGGTGCCCATGGGGCAAACATACTGGCACGGCCTATCGTCGAGAAGAATGCTACCGTTGTCCTCGTTACGCAGCCGAAGGTCGCAAAGGCGCTCGAGGGCACCTACGTCCGAGCTGTCACTCGCTTTGAGGACGCCTGGGAACTTGCCAACGGGCTTTGCGGACGACGGGCCGGCGTGCTCGTTCTGCGCAAGGCGAGACGCCTGATTTGCACATAGGTCCGATCCTCTTGTCGCCGGCACGTTAGGGTTGACAGCGGCCGCTGTCGCCGCCTAGCGTTTTGGCGAGCGAGGAGGCATTTTGCTGTTTGGCTAATCAGTTTGTGACGAAGGGCGCAGGCGATCAGGGCGTCGCTAGCTCGCGAGCTGTACGACGATCGCTAGAGATCGAGCCTGATTGCCTCTGGCTGCCTCAAAATGGGCGAGATCGGCATCGAACTTCTGAGAGACCTTTTTGCTCGGGGACGTTTCACCATTTCTTCGCATGGAATTCCCCATCGTCTCAAAGAAGGGTTCTCGGTTTGGGATATAGCCGAGGCGGTCAAGGCAGGTCGTATCATCGAGAGATACCCAGAGCGGCAAAGATGCCTTGTCTGGGGAACTGTGCGCGTTGAGGACGGGAGTGTGCTTGACTTGCACGTGGTTTGTCACATATCAAACGGCGAGTGGGTCAATGTCGTAACGGCTTACATCCCGGACCCGTCGGAATGGGAGTCGCCGCCGTTACGCAGGAGGGAGTAGCCTAATGAAACGACCGCGACCGACCAAGTGCGTAGATTGCGGTGTCGAAACACGGTGGGGAAGGATCGAGGCCAGTTTCGAGTACCACGGAATTCGCCTGTCCATCACAGGGATTGATGGAATGGTCTGTCCGCGATGCGGAAGGCAATACGCTCCTGGTCCCGAGGCCGAGGCACTCTCGCGGGCGGCGGAGGAGATCTTTCGGGCACAAGAAGCAGTCCTTGTCTCGGCGCTAGACAAATAAGAGTTGGGTACGTGTGTTCTGATCCTGAGGGCGGTCGCGTGTATGACAGAACTGTTCTGGTCGAAAGGAGTGGGGCATGAAATTCGCCATCTGCAACGAGACGTTTCAAGAACACGGGGAGCAATGGCCCATCGAGCGCATCATTTCCTACTGCGCCGAGATCGGCTACGACGGGATCGAGATTGCGCCGTATACGCTGGCGGATTCGGCGTATGACGTGAAGCCCGAACGGCGCACCGAAATCCGTGCGGCTGCCGAAAAGGCCGGTCTCCAGATCGTCGGCCTTCATTGGCTTCTGGCCGCGCCGGCTGGTCTCTATGTCAACCATCCCGACGATGCGATCCGCGACAAGACAGAAGCGTACCTGAAGGAGCTGGTTGCCATGTGCGCCGATCTGGGCGGCGAGGTGCTGGTTTTTGGCTCGCCCAAGCAGCGCTCGATTCTGGATGGCTGGAGCGCGCGCAGGACCTGGAGACGGACGATCGAGATTTTCAGACGCCTCGCCGAAGTCGCCGCGCGGAAAAACGTTTATCTCTTGATCGAGCCGTTGCCGACTAAGGAAACCAACTTCATCATGAGTCTCGACGACGGCCTCGACATGATCCGGGAGGTCGCGAACAGGCATTTCCGTTTGCATCTGGACGTCAAGGCGATGGCGGCCGACATGAGCCGGGCGGTCGCCGACACGCTGCGGGCCGAAGGCGGCAAATACCTCTACCATTTGCACGCGAACGATCCCAACCTGCGCGGCCCGGGCTTTGGTGACCAGGATTTCGTTCCGATCTTTCAGGCGCTCAACGAAATCGGTTACGACCGCTGGGTCTCGGTCGAGGTCTTCGACTATTCACCCGACCCGAAGACGATCGGGATCAAAAGCCTTAAATACCTGAAAATGTGCCGCGACGAAGCCTCCAAACCGTCATAGGGGCAGTGCGCGCCGTGCTGACACGGCCCTGGGCGGGAATATGTTTGTTTCCGACATTGTGGGCTGCCGGTTGCGATTTGGTTGGCATGAGACATAGGCGGCGACATAGAATGCGGGCGCGATTGTGAATCGACTGTTTCTTCTCCGGAAGGTGACGCGAGGATGTCAGATGAAAGCGTTTTGGTCGGCGTCGATGTCGGAGCGACGGGGATCAAGGTTGGGTTCTTTGATGTGGAGGGCAATGAGCTGGCGGTTGCCAGCCGGCGCAACGGTCCTGTTCTGCAACCCGGTGGCGATCCGTCGTGGCTGACCTGGGATGGTGACGGCATCTGGAACAAGGTCTGCGAGTGCTGTCGCGAGAATATCGAGCGCGTGGGTTCGGCCGATCGCGTTCGCGGCCTCTCGATCACCGGCTTTGGCGTGGACGGCGCGCCGATGGCCAGGGATGGCACCCAGCTCTACCCGCTCTCGTCGTGGCATTGCTCGCGCGCCGTGGCGCAGAGTAAATGGCTCGCCAACGAGATTGACCTCTGGCGCCTTTACGAGATCACCGGCTTTCACAATTATCCAATCCAGACGATCAATCGCGTGCGCTGGGTCAAGGAAAACGCACCCGAGGCGCTCGAGAAGGTCCACAAGTGGTTGATGATCCAGGATTACATCGTCCATCGTTTCACGGGCGAGTTTTCGACCGAGATCACGATTGCCTCGACGACGACGCTGCTCGATCTGGCGGCGGGCCGTTGGTGCGAAGAGCTATTCGACCTGATCGGCGTGGACAAGTCGCTCTTTCCCGAAATCTCGCTGCCCGGCACGGTCGTAGGCAAGATTCACCGTCGGGCCGCTGAAGCGTCGGGCCTGCCCGAAGGGACGCCTGTTGTCACGGGCGGCCACGACTGCGAAATCGGCGCGCTGGGCGCCGGTGTCAACGACCCGACGGTCTTCATTGATATTACCGGCACCTGGGAGATGGTCATCGCGACGCTCGATCGGTTCAAGCCAACACGCGAGATGTTCGACAAGGGCATCGACACCGAAGCCCACGCGATCGCCGGCCAATTCCTGATCCAAAGCCTGATGATCGCCGGCGCGGTAATTGAATGGATGCGCGATCAGTTCTACGGCGACCTGTCGCCTCAGGATGCCTACGTGAAGATGATCGAGGAGTCCGAAACGGCGGGGCTCGGTGCCAAGGGTGTCTTTGTCCTGCCCTCGTTCATGCGCGGCATGGGGCCGTTCCAGGCCTACAAGTCACTTGGCACGATTCTCGGTCTGACGACAACGACCCAGCGCGGCCAGCTCGTGCGCGCCACAATGGAATCGCTTTGTTACCAGTTGCGCCAACAGATCGAGGTGATCGAGCGCAATACGGGTGCGCGGTGCAGCCGGTTGCGGACGCTCGGCGGTGTGCAGAAAAATGAGCAGTGGCTGCAGATGAAAGCCGATGTCACGGGTCGGCCGGTCGAGGTTCCGCGAAAGCAAGAAGTCACGCTGTTGGGGTGCGCGATTCTGGCGGGAGTTGGCGTCGGTCTCTACCCGGACATCACTTCGGCGCTCGAAAGCATTGATTTCCCGCTCGACGAATACCAACCCGACACGGCGCGGCACGAGCAATACTCGCAACTGTTTGAAATTTTCGCGACAATCCCGCCGACCCTGACCGACCCCTACGGCCGGATCCAAGAGCAACTTGCCTGACAGCGCTTGATGAGAAACTGACAACCGGCAACCGACAACTGGCAACCGACGACCGACGACCGGGAATTGAGAGCCGAATGGCAATTACGCGACCGATAAACGCGAGACACACGCCGCTGGACGCAGAAGCTTTCGCCGGCCGGTGTGCTTTGAATTGTCAATTGTTCGTTGTCGGCTTTGCATTGTGAATGTGCTTTGAGACCGGCGGGGGGCATCACGGGACTTCGACGCGATGTGCATATTTGATGGGTGGGATTTCCACTTCCACGTCGCTATTGTACCGGCGGTTGTTCTGCCTCGTCGGCCGTCAATTCCAAAAACAGATCCTCAAGGTCGCCGTCGCGGTGGGTCGCTTGACGAAGCTCGGCCAGAGTTCCAATGAAAATTAGTCGGCCGTGGTGAATAATGCCGATGCGGTTGGCCAGTTCTTCGGCGACCGAAAGCGTGTGAGTCGAAAGAAAAACCGTATGACTCTTGCGCGCCTGGGCGCGGAAAAGGTCTTTGACCTTGCGCGCGCTCTGGGGATCAAGGCCAACCATCGGTTCGTCCACGATCACCACCGCAGGATCGTGCATGAGCGAAACCGAAATGACCAGCTTCTGACGCATGCCGTGCGAGTAGTTTTCGATCAGCTTGTTTTGGACGTCGGTCAGGCCGAACAGGTCGAAATACTCCTGCCGCTTGCGATCCTGCGCTGCGCGGTCAATGTGGAACAGGTCGCCCACGAAGTGAAAGAAATCGCGCCCCGATAGCTTTTCGTACAGGTACGGATGATCGGGGATGTAACCGATCAGGGCCTTGGCTTCGACCGGGTGGAGCTGAACGTCGAAACCGCCGATCAGAGCGCGACCTTCGGTCGGCTTGAGCAACCCCGCGAGCAGTTTGATGGTTGTCGTCTTGCCCGCACCATTGGGGCCGAGAAAGGCGAAGAGCTCGCCGCGTCGGATTTCGAGGCTCAGGTCACGTACGCCCCAAACGTCTTCGTATTTCTTCGAAAGATGGTCGGTGCGAATAATCGTTTGGTCTTCTGCAACAGTGGCGTTTGGCACGTCTCTTCTCTCCCGCAGTGCTCCTTATTTCGAATCAGGACTGCTGTCAGACAAATCGGCGCGCGGGGCCGGGTGGCCCTCTTGCGTTGATGTGGTAGCTCCGTCGGTAGGCTGCGCCGGAGCAGCCGGCTGGACGGGCAGGCCGCCGTGACGTGTTTCATAGCGGGCCGCCACGCGCACAGCCGACAGGCCCTCGACCGGACACTTGGTCTCGCAGATGCCACAGCCGATGCAGTAGGCCTCGACAATATAAGGGCGTTTCACAATCCGCTTGTTTCCTTCGTCGTCGAGCGCTTCTTCGTCGTGCAACAGGATCGCTTTCGTTGGTGTCGGGCAGACCTCTTCGCAGACCAGACAGTCGATGTTTTCCGCCCAGGGAATGCATCGGTCTTTGTCGAAGAAGGCCGTGCCGATGCGAAACTGCTGTTTGGCGCGTTGTGTTAGAACTTCGATCGCGCCTGTCGGGCATACCTGCAGGCACACCGTGCAATTATACTCGCAGTAGCCAATTCGTGGTGTCAGCACGGGTGTCCACATTTCTTCCAGTCCAAACTGGAGAAGTGCCGGCTGAAGTGCATGCTGCGGGCACGCGCGCATACATTCGCCGCAGCGAATGCAACGCGCCAGGAACTCCTCTTCGGCCACCGCTCCCGGAGGGCGGAGCAACCCTGTTCGGTTGGACCTCGTGTGGGTCGTGGCGCGCAGGAGCGGGAGCGTGACAAAACTCGCGCCAACTGCCGCCAGCAATCCACGCCGTGTCACCTGGAGCTCGCGCGTGCTGACGCGCACCGACTTGGTCGAAGGTACAAATGTGAACTCGATTGCTTCCTCGGGACAAATCTTGCGACAGTCCATGCAAAGTATGCATTCGCGCGTGTCATAAACTGCCGCGTCGTCCAGGTCGATTGCCTCCGTCCGACAACGGTTGCCGCACACCTTGCACTCGTTGCATTCGGCGCCGACGCGACGCCGCCACAAGCCAAATCGTCCCAGAAGCGCGTGGAATGCACCAAGCGGGCAGAGATAACGACACCAATAGCGCCGTCGAATCTTGCTCAGGGCAAAAATGCCCAGCAGAATGCCCAGATACACCGCCGAGTATTCGTACTGTGGCCGAATCTCTCCTGTCAGGTAGTGAGCTTTCAGAACACCATAAATGGGTTCTGTCACATGCTTGACAATGGGTACCCAATACAGCTCGCCGAGAACATTTGTGACAGTCCACTCCATGTATGGCTGAACGGCAAAACTCATCGCGCGCATGGCGATCGTGATCGGATCGAGGAAGCCGACGATGTTCACGCCGACGGGCTGCTCGAGGCGGTCCGACCGCGTCGCGGGCACCAGTGCCAGGATTATGATGACCAGCAGAATATACAATTTGAGATTGCGACTTGGCACCCACCGCGACGGTTTCGGCCGCTTCGGTGGTTTCCAAATCTTCGCCGCGCCGTCAATCATCGCACCGAGCGGACAAAGCCAGCCGCAAAAGAAGCGCCCGAGCAGCAGTACCAGCGCGACCATGACCAGCAACGGCAGGTAGTTCACCGCCGGTATGCTCCGCGACGCTGCGGCTGCGGAAACAAACGTCAGCGGGTTCGTGGTGAAATAGAGGTAAGGCCAAATCGGAGACTCGACCCGATAGAATTCCCCCTCGATCCTGGCACGTGTCGTAATGACAAGAAAGCAGAAAAGCAGAAGCGAGAGAATCTGTACGGTTCGTCGAAAGCCAACCATAGGTTCAAAACGCTCTCTAATCTGTCCGAGCTGTTCTCTGGACGCGTAACGTTCGCGAGATACACGCGAAGATTGACCGTTCGCAGCGACGCAACGCTAGCCCGAATTTAGCATTCGGAGAAACTCCTCGACAGATCCAGCATTTGCCACACCCGATTTCTCGTACCATCCCTTGCGTGCGGTGCCAACGCCATAGCGCACATCGTCGATGCCCGTCTCGTCGTGCGCATCGGGGTTGATGCTGATTCGAACGCCCTTGCGTGCCGCCCGGATGCAATAGCGCCAATCCAGATCGAGCCGAAACGGATTGGCGTTGAGCTCGATGATCTTGCCGTGTTTGGCCGCCGCTTCGATCAGCGCATCGAGATCCACGTCGTAGCCCTCGCGCGAGAGCAAAAGCCGCCCCGTTGGATGTCCGATCATATGGACATGTGGATGGGCAAGCGCGCGGGTCAACCGCTTCGTCTGCTGTTCGCGTGGGAGATTGAAACGGCTGTGGATCGAGGCAATCACCAGATCGAATGTTGCCAATACCTTGTCATCATAGTCGAGCGATCCATCCGCAAGAATATCCACTTCGATCCCCTTGAGAATGCGCACGCCAAGTCCTGTCTTATTGAGCCGGTCAATCTCGCTTTGCTGCTCGCGCACCCGCTGGGGCGAGAGACCGTGAGCGTAGGCAGCCGATTGGCTGTGGTCGCACACCGCGATGTATTCATAGCCTCGTTTCTTCGCGGCCCGTCCCATCTGCTCGATCGAAAGCGCGCCGTCACTCCACTGCGAATGAACGTGGATCAAACCCCGGATGTCGCGTTCCGCAACCAGGCGGGGCAAAGCCCCTTTCTCAGCGGCTTCGATCTCGCCCAGATCTTCGCGCAGCTCCGGTTCGATATATGCCAGGCCGAGCTGCCCATAGATGGCTGTCTCATCGGCGCAAGCTTTCGAACGATTGCTCTTGGCGGGGAAAAGGCCGTATTCATTCAGTTTGAAGCCCATCTTCTTGGCGCGCCCGCGAAGCGTCGTATTGTGCTCCTTGCTGCCTGTGAAATAGGCGAGCGCGAAGGGAAACTGCTTGTCGGCGACGATGCGAAGATCGACCTGGATGCCTTGCTCCATCCTTACGCTGCTCTTGGTCGGGCCGTGGGCCAGGACCTCCTCAATGCCGTCGCTCTTGAGGAAGTGGTTCATTGCGACATCGGGTGAGTCGGAGCTGGCCAGCAGGTCAATATCGCCGACGATCTCCTTGCGTCGGCGCAGGCTGCCGGCGATCTCGGCCCGAATCGTTTTCTTATGTTTGCGCAGCCGCGCGAGCAAGACTGTGCCCGTTTCCCACGCGGCGTCGCAGAGAAATCGACCGGCCTGCTTTTTGTAATAGGCGATGGCCTTGAGGATTTTATCCTGCGTTTTCTGGCCAAATCCGGGCAGCTCGACCAGCCGGTTTTCGATGCAGGCATATTCGAGCTCGCCGATGCTCTTGACGCCCAGTTGTTCCCAGACCGCTTTGGCTTTCTTCGGGCCGAAGCCGCTGATCGAAAGCATTTCGAGCACGCCTTCGGGAATCTCGGTCCGAAGCTGTTCGTAAGCCATCGAGCGGTCCGTCTCGGCCATCTCGACGATCTTCTCGGCCAGGCTGTGGCCGATACCTTTGAGTTGGGTAAGTTGTCCCGACTCAATCATTTCATCGAGAGGTACTTCGAGCGATTCGAGCGTTCGTGCGGCGTTGCGGTGGGCATTGCACTTGAAGGGGTTTTCGCCGCGGATTTCCATCATGTCCGCGATGGCTTCGAGGGTATGCGCAATCTGTCTCTTGTCCATTTCCCAGTCGTGGCCCGAGTTTCGCGCGGAGTCCCTGCTGAGCGTCCTCGCGTGACCTCGCACGGTCGAAAACCGCAGACCGGCGTCAACACTTTCAGCGGTTGACGAGCCTGTCCGAGCCTCGCGTGGCGGTCAAGGAAAAGTCGGTTCGCTGCATGGTTGCCGGAGTCCGGCGCTTCGGCTTCGGATCCACCGATGGCGGTTCCAGTTTCGCCTTGAAAGCGCTTTGTCCTCAGTGCTAAGGATTGGGCCAACATTTGACCTTGTTGTCGGAGGAGTATCGGCGAGCGATGCGGATCGTTTTCCAAAACGCACAAGTCGTCAATCCCAGTGCGGTGATCAAAGACTGCACGGTCGTCATCGAAGACGGTAGATTCGCGCGCGTTGAGAAAGGTGTTCGCATTCGCCGCGGTCGAAAGACCTTTCTGCTCGATGCCGCCGACTGGCTTCTTTTCCCCGGGTTGATCAATATCCACGATCATTTTCGCGGCACGTGGCTGCCGCGCTGTGGCAATGGTCCCTACGAGAATGTTTATCAGTGGATGAACGAGTTGCACGCCAAGCCAAGCGTCTTTGCAGCCGCCCGCGAGCGCAATCGCATTGACATGCCACATCTTTACTGGCTCGGCACCTACAAGAACCTCTTTTCGGGCGTGACGACGGTCGTGGATCACTACATTCGTCTCGACCGGGAGGTCTATTCGCACCTGCCCATCCGTCTGATCACCGAGTTCGGGCGCGAGGGTGTGGTGCGCACGTATCACGACCCGGAAACCTACCCATCGTGGGGCGACGGGATTGTCCGCGAGTTTCGTCGCTGCGCGGGTCGCCGCCCATTCATCATTCATGTGGAAGAGGGATTCGACAAGGAAACAGGGACCGAGTTGCGGCGGCTCGATCGGCTCGGCGTGCTGGGCCCGAATACGATTCTCATCCATGGAATAGGCTTTGACGATGAGGACATCGAAACAGTCGCAAGGCACGCCTGCCACATGGTCTGGTGTCCCGCGACGCACGAGTTTCTCTATGGAAGAACGGGCAGAGTGGCGCTTTGGCTGGAGCACGGTATCAACACAACCCTCGGCACCGATTCCAGCCTGACCGGCGGACTGAATCTTTTCGAGGAGATGCGCACGGCGCTGCGTTTCTGTCGCCAGAGGTTTGGCTACGTGCTCGCGTTGGATGATCTTTTCAGGATGGTTACGAGCAATCCCGCTCGGGCGTTGATGATGGGCGACAAAATCGGTGGGATCGCGCGCGGTTTTGCGGCCGACCTGCTCGTGCTCGAACGCCGCCCGGCGCTCTCCCCGCTCGAAACGCTCCTTGAGACGCGGCCCGCAGACATCGTTCTTTTGCTTCAAGCGGGGCAGCCGCGCTACGGCGACGAACGATTCGCCTCTTTGTTCGAAGGCCTCCCTGGTCCCGGCGGCTCATCGCCCGTTGTCGTTGGGGGAAAGCCCAAGCGAGTTGTCGGCGATCCCATCCGGCTCTTGCACGAAGTGTGGGAGCAAATCGGCCGCCGCTATCACCCCGCTTTCTTGCCGTTCGAGGGCCGTTCGGCGGAACCGGATTGATTGTATGACGCAAACGAAAATCATCGCCACCTTGGGGCCAGCCAGCGACTCGCATGCCGTCGTCCGGGCTTTGATCGAGGCGGGCGCCGACATCTTTCGCATCAACTTCTCGTATGGCCAGCCCGACGAGCACCGGCGTTTGGCGCGCACGGTTCGAGCGGTCGCCGGCGAAATGAGCCGCGACGTGGCGCTCCTGGGCGATGTCGCTGGAGCCAAACTGCGCTGTGGGCGCGTCGATCCCGACCCGCTCAGTCTTGAAGTTGGCTCTGAAGTGACACTGGTCGGCGAAGACGTCGCCGGCTCAGAATCACTGATCCCCGTCACTTACGGCGATCTGCACGAGGATCTGCGCGTTGGCGAAGCGGTCGCTCTGGACGATGGCCGGATTCGTCTGCGTGTCGAGGCGATCGAGGGCCGTCGGGTGGTCTGTCGCGTTGTCGAAGGCGGACTGCTGCGCTCGCACAAAGGGATCAACTTGCCGGAGACCGGTCTGCGCATCCCCGCAATCACGGACGACGACCAGCGCAGCATCGCCTTGGCCGTCGAGGAAGGCTTTGACTTCCTGGGGCTTTCGTTCATTGGATCAGCCCGCGACATCATCACGGCGCGATCCATCGTTCACCAGCACGGCGCCGACATGGCGCTGATCGCCAAAATCGAGCGCCGCGCAGCGGTCGAAAACCTCGATGAGATCCTCGACGCGGCCGATGGTGCAATGGTCGCCCGCGGCGATCTCGGCGTCGAGCTTCCCATCGAGCGTGTTCCGCTGGTGCAGAAGCAAATTATTCGCGCGTGCAACGAGCGGGCCAAACCGGTCATTACCGCCACGCAAATGATGGAGTCTATGGTTCACAATCGCCGGCCGACGCGCGCCGAGGTTGCCGATATTGTCAATGCCATATTCGATGGCACGGATGCCGTCATGCTTAGCGGCGAGACGGCCATCGGTGCCTATCCCGTTGAGACCGTACGGGCGATGGATCGCGTGGCGCAGGCAGCCGACGAGGCGCTCGACCGCGAAGGCCATTTGCGCCGTGGCGAGAGTGGGCCCTCGCCTGACAACGATGCCGCCATTGGCCGGGCGGCGAGCGAGATTGCCCTCGATTTGAAACTCGATGCGATTGTCTGCCTGACCGAGGGCGGTTCGACACCTCGGCGGATTGCGCGCCATCGGCCGCGGTGTCCCATTGTTGCCGTCAGTGCCAATAGCACGACTGGCCGCCAGTTGCTCCTGTCATGGGGAGTCCAACCGGTCGTGCTCGCTGAATTGGCCGATCTCGCAGTCGGGGCTGATATGGCCTCGGGGGAGCTTGGCCGCTCCGAGCGGGGAGAGATCGGAACGCAGATGCGCCGCATACTCGGACTCTGTGTTCGCGTAGGGAGCCTTCGCGCAGGCCAGCGGGTCGCCGTTGTCGCGGGCTTGCCGCTCGACCAGCCTGGAATTACAAACCTGATCCACCTGACCGTTGTCCCGGCGTTCGCTTGAGCAATCTGCCGAGCCTTCTGACATGCGCGGCCAGGAAAACCGTGATTAGCATGTGGCTACATCGTAGCCCGGAAGCCCGTGCCACCGACCTGATTCGGTTCTCTCCTGCCTGCTGGGGACCTACTGGGGAGGCGGTGGGCGGCGAACGGGTGCCGCCTTGCCCGGAGGTGGCCCCAATCGCTTAAGTATCGAATCCTCAAGAGTTTGCATTTTCTTCCGCTCGCCGCGATCAGGGCAAAGCTTCCTGGCGCGCTGAATCTGTTCGAGCGCCTGTCGGAGAATCGCGTTGCGGCGCGGTGGTTGATCCTCCTGGCTCGCCATTCCTGCAAGGAACTGCGCGAACTCCCGGCGATAATGCCAGTTCTCTGGATCGTAGTTGATGCTTTCGACGAATGCATTGAGGCATCGCCAGAGCAGATTGGAGGGCGCCTCGCGGTCGCT
>Ga0111193_1097_pt1 | contig 14934 bp, 13 predicted proteins | sample DeeMarSWOR324_28_FD_80361 | JGI IMG/M metagenome (GOLD analysis project Ga0111193, IMG submission 80361) | candidate division BRC1 bacterium SM23_51 | reverse complement strand
CATATCCTCGTCAGGCACGGGGAGATAGGGCATGTGAGGCGCGCGCGTTTGGAACCAGAGCGTGAACGGGCGCGGCTGCGAGCGCTGGCGGCGCAGGAAGGCGATCGCGTCATCGGTGAGAATGTCGGTCAGGAATCCCTCGACTTTCTGCTCCTTGCCGTTGATCCAGAGTGTGGGATCCTTGGGGCTATTGCCACCGCCCAGGAAGCCAAAGAAATGGTCGAAACCGCGGCGTGTGGGCCAATAGCGCTCGGCGATGCCCAAGTGCCACTTGCCGACCAGTGCGTTGACATAGCCCGCCTCTTTCAGCAATTGCGCAAGGGTCGTGAAGTCCGGCGAGAGCCCTTCTTCTTTTTCCGTTTTCGGGTTCAACCAGTCGTGAACGCCCGTCTGGTGGCTGTAGAGACTCGTCATGACGCTCGAACGCGCGGGCGAGCATACGGGTGTCGAAACGAACGCGCGCGTGAAGCGCATGCCCTCGCGCGCCAGGCGGTCCATGTTGGGCGTGTGAATGTCGCGATTGCCGTAGGCGCCGACGGCCCATTGCCCCTGATCATCCGTGTAGAGAAAAACAATATTGGGAGGACGGCGCTTCGAAACATGCGGTCCCCTTGGGGCAATGCAACACGCCGACAGCGTCGAGCCGAGAAGTCCTCCTGCTGACAGAGCCAGGAACTGGCGACGCCTCAGTCTCACCATCCCGACCTCCTCGTCTCACTCGGGGCGCCGCAAGTCAGCCCATACGGGATAATGGTCCGACGGACGGATGCCGCGGTAGTTGAACCGGCAAATGCCCGCCGCCAGGGTCTCGAGATGTGGGCTGATAAGTATCCAGTCAATTCGCCTTTCCGCGGTAGATGGATGAATAGCTGCATATGTGTCGATCAGGCGCGGTTCTTCCTGGCCGCCAACCAGATTGTTGTAAACCGTCGAGCCGGGGCGGGCATTGAAATCGCCCGTGACAGCCCACGCCAGACCCTCGCCGTAGGCTGGCAGTTTCCGCCGAATCAACGCCGATCCTTTCTCGCGCGCCTCGCCGCTGACGTGGTCGAGATGCGTGTTGCAGATGCCCACGCTTGTGCCATCGGTGCGGTCAGTCAAGACAGCGACCGTCGCGACGCGGTTGCAGGCGGCGTTCCACGTGTTACTGCCCGGGATCTCGGGCGTGTCGCTCAGCCAGAACGTTTCCGTGCGCCTGAGTACGAAACGGTCGGTGCGATAGAAAACCGCCATGAACTCGCCCGCGCGATGGCCATCATCACGCCCGCGCCCGACACACGTATAGCCCGGAAAGGCGTCGATCAGGTATTCCAGTTGATTCCTGGACGCCGAAAACGTCGGGATCGATGTCGCGCAAGCAATCGACAACAGACTCGCGCCGATTCGCCCACGGATACTCTCGGTTGCCGGCCTGAAGAATGTTGAACGACGCGACGCGAAGCGTCGTGCCCTCCACCCGCGCGGGCATTTGGCGTTCGGGCAGAGCGATCGCCGTCGGCCCACTGACGGCCCGAGCGCAAGCACTCAAGCCAGCGATCACGATGACGGCCGCTGCCAACCACGATCTCGGTCTCATGTGAACCTCCTCCTTCGGCTCCCGGAAAACCGGTGCCATGCTCCAAGAGAATCCCTTTGCTCAGAAGAGCTCATAACCCAGCCAGCAACGAGTCCGTAGGGAATGTCAAGCTTCTCGCTCGCCCTCCCGGCGCAGGCTGTTTGCGGCAGGGCAGAAAACCCTTGCGCATGAACAAGCAGCTCGGTCATATAGGCCAAGGCCGGAGCGCCGGGGAGCCCACCGGCCGGCACGGCGTGGGTTGGGAAAGCCCCAGGGCCGAATTTGCCAAAACGCTTAGGTTGAGCGCGAGTCCCGAATCTCAGGCAGCGGTGGGAGCGTGTGTCGCTTTCGCTCCCCAACAGGAGGTGTGACGATGGCGAGCAAGAGGGAATTGAAGCAACTTCTCAAGGCACCGATCGAGCTGGCACGCAATACCTACATGCATTTTTACAATGGCGGCAAGCTGCGCGCAAAGTTCGTGGGCGAGAAGAACCCCAAGGACGATTTTCGCTCGGAGGAGTGGATCTTTTCGACCAACCGTGCGATTACGCCCGGCCGACCCAACCCGCCGACCAAGGGCGTTAGCCGGGTTCGCCTGCCGGGCGGCCAGCGCGTTCTGATCACCGAGCTGCTCGAGAAGTTTCCCGACGAAACGATAGGTCCCAAGCACCACAAGAAGTTCGGTCCGACTCTGGGCATTCTGGTGAAGATTTTCGACGTGGGCGCGGGCGCCCATATTCCCGTCCATTGGCATCCTTCGCCTGCGTTTTCGAAAAAACACCTCGACTCGCCCTATGGGAAAAACGAGGCGTGGGTCGTGGTCGGCACGCGGCCGGGGGCGAAGGCCTGGATCGGCTGGAAGCGCGATATTACGAAAGACCAGTTCCGCAAGTGGATGGACGCGCAGAATGTGGCCACGATGCGCCGGCACATGTGGGAAGTGCGACCCGAGGTCGGCGATGTCATTTTCCTGCGCGATAGCAACGTCCATTCGCTGGGTTCGGGGCTTTGCATTCTCGAACCCCAGGAGCCGACCGATTGGAACATCCTGGCCGAGTGGGAGGGTTACCCGTTCGGGCGCGAGGACGGGACGTGCGGGCTTGATTGGGATACGGCACTCGATGCGGCCAGTTTCAAGGCGATGCCGAAGGACTATTTGCAAAACTATGTGATGCGAACGCCGAAGGCGGTTCGCCGCGAGAACGGCAGCGTCGAGTACGACCTTGTGCCCGCCGAGGCGCGAAAGTACTTCTGGCTGCGGCGGGCAGTGGTCAAGGGCAGACTCTCGATGCCCGGCGACCGCGGTTTCTACTGCGTCATCGGCATCGGCGGCGAAGGCGCGCTGTGTGGCCGCTGGGGCGCAAAGAGAATCCGCCGGGGCAAGTCCTACTTCATCCCGGTGCGTCTGCCGGCCTATGAGATCGTCAGCAAGGGCCGAAAGCCGCTCGAGGTCATTACCTGTTATCCGCCGGTGATCCAATAGGCCCGTAGCGGCGTGGCGAGTTGCAGTGCAGCGGCCGTGATTGAAGGCAATCGGTGACACAAGAGAAGATAGTCCGCTACTGGGTCGAGACAGCTGAGGACAACTACGCTTCGATGAAGCGAATTTTCTCAGCGGGCGAGTACGTGTGGGCTCTTTTCATCGGACACCTCGTGATCGAGAAGCTGCTCAAAGCCTGCTGCGCAAGAACGCTGGGCAAAGAGGTCCCCAAGATCCATGACTTGTTGCGCCTGGCGGAGAAAGCGGGCCTCGAAACGACTCCAGAGAGGCGAAGGATTCTCGATCGGCTGACCGCTTTTCAGGTCAATGTGCGTTACCCACACCAACGGTACGACTTGTACAAGAAAGCAACCAAGGAGTACACTCAGCGGTACATAGAGGAAGTCGCCGAGTTGAGAGAATGGCTCTTGGGAATCCTGTCGGAATAGCGCGTCCGATCGTGGACAGTTACGTCGAAACGCTCCGAGCGAATCAAATTCGCCCGAACAGTGTTTATCTTTTCGGCTCATATGCGAACGGAACGCCGCGGGACGAGAGCGACATAGATGTTGCCGTGGTCTCAGAGGATCTTTCCGGCGATCAGATTGAAGACCAGGTCTTGTTGATGGAACACCGATGGGATGTGGACCTGCGGATCGAGCCACACGCGTTCCGGCCCGAGGATTTCACGCCCGACAATCCCTGGGCCGCTGAGATCATGCGAACGGGCGTACGGATCGTTTAGGGTGCTTGCTGCAAGTCGGCGGGATTCTTGAGGTCCGGGAGGATGCGCTGCCCATCCGCGCAGCGATATTTTATACGTCGAGAAAGGAGAGCAAGATGGCCAAGAAAATCTCGATCGGGACGTGGGCGTACGCATTCGGGCCTTATGAGAAGAAACCAGTGCCCTTCGACACGGTCGTCCGGCGTTGCGGCGAGATCGGGCTGGACGGTGTTGAGATCGCCGCCTTCCGTCCACACATCCACCCCGAGGACTACCCGATGAAGGCCGACCGCGACCGGGTCAAGGCGCTCGTACAGGCCAACGGCCTCGGTGTGTCGGGACTGGCCGCCGATTTCTGGGCAACGCCAGGACCCGGGACCCGAGAGGCGAGAAAGGGCAATCTTTACCTCAACCTTTTCAAAAAGAACCTGCAGCTGGCGCTCGATCTGGGAGCACCTGCGATCCGCGTGGATACGGTCCAGGCGCCCGATAGCCTCAAGAGAGGCGAGCGCGAAGAGGCACGCAAGCGCCTTGTCGCCCAGTGGAGGCGCTGCGCCCGGCTGGCCGAGGAGTATGGCGTTCGGGTCGTCTGGGAGTTCGAGCCCGGTTTTATCTTCAACAAGCCAAGCGAAGTCATTTCAATCGTCGAAGAGGTTGACCATCCCAATTTCAAGGTGATGTTTGACACCTGCCACGCCTACATGTGCGCAGTGGTGGGAGCGCGCCAGTATGGCAGAAAGCAAACGCTCAAGGGCGGCGTGGTCGAATTTGCCCGCAAGCTCAAAGGCAAGATCGGCCATGTCCATTTGATCGACTCGGACGGCACGCTTCATGGCGACGAGACGAGCACCCACCGGCCATTTGGCGAGGGCTACATCAATTTCGACGAGGTCATTCCGGCGATTGTCGAAGAGGCGGGCTTTCACGGCGAATGGTGGACGATCGACCTGTGCTTCTGGCCGGAGGCGTGGGAAGTGACCGAGAACGCGCTGAAGTTCCTGAAGCCCTATGCGGAGAAGTACTAGCCAAAGGCTGAAGGCGGCCTGGATGGTTCAACCATTGAGCCAGCAAATTGAGAAGATCTGCCGTGTTTGGACCGAGCGCGCCGATCCCGAGAAAATCATTCTTTTCGGGTCAGCGGCCCGAGGTCGGACAACATGCGACAGCGATCTGGATTTCCTGGTCGTCTGGCGCGGGGAAGGCTTTCCCAACAACCGCTGCCGCGCCGGCTATCTGATCCTGGCATTGCCTGACGACGTACGGGTGCCAATCGATGTCGTCGTTTTGACACCCGAGCAATACGAAATGGCACTCTCCGATCCGGGAACGTTTATCTCGGAAATCGTTCGAGAGGGCATGATGGTCTATGAAAGAATCGCTTGACCCGAAACGCTGGTGGAAGCGCGCAATGCAGGACCGTGCGGCGGCCCTCTTAGTTTGCGAGCATGACCCCGAGAGTCTGGCGGAACCCATTTGTGTCTGCTGTCAACAAGCGTGCGAGAAGATGCTCAAAGCCTATCCGATCTTCACGGGATGGGAGCTGGTCCGTACCCACGATCTTCGGTTCCTCGCCAAGGAAGCGGAACGACTTTTGCCTGCTGTCTCGGCTCTCTTGCCCGATCTTGTGGAAGTCTCTCTTGAGTATAGGGCAAGCCGCTATCCGTTCGCCTTCGAAGAGGATGTCACCGAGGAAGATGCCCGACGGGCAATCAAGACAGTCGAGCAGCTGCGTTCCTTGCTCGAGCCTCAATTGTTGGACAAGATCGGCAATTCCTGAGTTCGTTTTGAAGTACTCGCAGAACGATAAGGAGGACAGGCAATGGCGGAAACAATGAAAGCGCAGGTGTTCCATGAACCGGAGAAAATGGAATTGGTCGAAGTGCCGATTCCGAAACCGGCCGGCGACCAGGTGCTCGTGCGCGTCAAGGCGTGCGGCATCTGCGGTTCGGACGTGGCCTACTATTTCGGCGACAGCTCGCTCGAAACGAAATCGGGCAAAGGACCGCTGATCCTGGGCCACGAGTTCAGCGCCGAGGTGGCCGAAGTCGGCGCGATCCCGAAGAAATTGGGTCTGTTCAAAACGGGCGATCGCGTCACGTGCGATCCCGTCCAGTACTGCAACGCCTGCCGCGTCTGCAAGCAGGGCTACGTCAATCTATGCGAGAACAAAACGGTCCTGGGCGTTTCGACCAACGGCGGTTTCGCCGGCTATTGCGTGTCGCATTTCACGGGCGTCCACAAGATCGCCGACAGTGTGTCGTTCGAAGAGGCGGCAATGACCGAACCGCTCGGGTGCGCGACCTACGGCGTGAAGAACATGGCCATCGCGCCGGGCGACTTCGCCGTGGTTTTCGGTGCGGGCACGATCGGCTGCATGATGATCCAGCTGATCAAGGCCAGCGGCGCGGGACGCGTTGTTGCCATCGACGTGCTCGACTACAGATTGGAGATGGCCAAGAAGATGGGCGTCGATGCGGTGATCAACACGGCCGACTCGAAATCGCCCTATTACAAGGACGACCTCAAGGCGACGATCGCCGACATGACCGATGGGCGATTCGCCGATGCGGTGATCACGCCGACGGGCGCGGTCGAGGCGATGGAGGCAGCGCTCGAAATCTCAGGCCGGCGCTCGCGGATCGTCTTTTTCGGCCTCCCATCCGATGTCGCGGTCGTTCGCGTTCCGGCGCTTGCGTCCATTCTCTGGGACAAGACGATTCGCTTCTCGTGGCTTGCGCCGCTGGTCCGCTCGATGCCATCGCGACGGGGCTGATTGACCTCAAGCCGCTGGCCACGCACACCTACTCGCTCGACCGGCTCGTTGAGGGAATCACCAACGTTCGCGACAAGAAAGACAACGTGATGAAAGCGCTTGTGAAACCGTGAGAGCTGCCGCCGCGGGAAATCCACACGTGAACAATTGAACAAGGAGACGGATCATGAAAGTCGGAATCAATCTGCTTCTATGGACCGGCAATCCAACCGAGGAACACGTTGGCCTGATTGAGCAAGCGGCGCAGTGGGGCTTTGACGGCGTCGAGGTGCCGATCCACCACTACAACGAGAGTGTCTACAAAGCCTATCGGGCGAAAATGGACGCGCTGGGCCTCGGTGCGACATCTACGACCGTTATGCCGCCCGACCAAAACCCGATCAGCGAGAACAAAAGCGTCCGTGCGAAAGGCATCGAGCACCTTAGGCGTGCGCTTGACATGTGCGGCATTTTGGGCTGCGACGTTCTGGCTGGGCCGGTCTATTCGCCCGTCGGCCACATCGTCGGCCGGCCGCGTAACGACGACGAGTGGAAGTGGGCCGCCGGGGCACTGCGGGCGGCAGCCGAGCACGCCGATACCGTCGGCGTGGACATCGCCGTCGAAGCCCTGAATCGCTTCGAGACCTACTTCCTCAACACGATTGGCGATGCCTGTGCGCTCGCGCGCGATGTCGGCCATCCACGCCTCAAGGTGATGATGGACACCTTCCACGCCAACATCGAGGAGAAGAACATCCCCCGCGCGTTCGAGTCGGCCGGCGGCCTGGCGGGCCACGTCCATATCTCGGAAAACGACCGCGGCGTGCCCGGAACGGGCCATATCCCCTATCCGGCTGTCTTCGGCGCCCTCAAGAAGATTGGCTACGATCGCTGGCTGGTGATCGAGTCATTCAGCAGCACGGTCAAGGAGATCGCCAGTGCGGCCTCGATCTGGCGTGCGATTTCGCCGAGCAAAGAGGCCGTCGCCGTCGAGGGGCTGGCCTTTATCAAGAGGATCTGGGCCGAGGCGTAGTCGGGCTATACGGGGCGTATCACGCCATCAGCGGCTTCCCGTCAGTTCCTCTTCGAGCTACTGGGCGTCCCTATAGGCCGGGGCGATTTTCAGAGCCGCATTGACCTCGTCGAGCGCTTTCTGGCGCTCTCCATGTTTCAGGTAATACCGCGCGAGCGTGACGCGATACCTGGCATCCTCGGGGTCGAGCGCAACGGTTTGTTTTGCGTGCTCGAACCCTTTGGCGTGCAATGCCGGTCGGTGGTAGAAGACAGCGGTGGCGTATCACATTGCAACACGTATCGGTCCAAGCGGCCGCAATTATCTCGGTTTCGAAACGCCGGCCACGCAGTTGGCCTGGCGTCAAAACGCCTGTGCGAAGGTGAAGACTTGCGCTTCTGCCCCTGCCCGCGCATGGATCCAGTCGACCCAGCGCGCTGTTTGCCGCGAAACGTCCTCCGCGGACTGGTTTGCCGTTGACGGACCCACAATTCGGGCCATAGCCTTGGCCAACGCGGCCAAACACGCTATACTCAGGACACCATCGAACACTGCACCCTGATATGTCGCGACCAGACCCCTCACGCAACGGAGAGAGGTCAGCTTGAGACGTTGCCCCAAGCCAAGATATCTCATTGTAGCGATCGCCTTTGTCGGAATCTGTGCTCTTGCCGCCTGGAGCGCACCGACTCACGTTCCGCGAGCGGAGTCTGGCCCGTGGTACAGCATTATCCCTCCTCTTCTTGCCGTGACACTGGCGCTGCTGACAAATCGCTTGTTCTTCAGCCTGGGCCTGGCCGTGGTGGTTGGGGGTGTGCTCACTTCCGTTCCGGCCGCGCCGCTCTCGATACTCGCCTGGGGCAGGGGGCTGATCACCGGCGCAAGCTACGTGTGGTCTTCGGCCACCGATTCGACCAATCTCCAGATTCTCGCTTTTGTCATTCTTGTCATGGGAATGATCTCGGTCATCATCGTTGGCGGGGGGCTGCACGCAATTGCCAGTTGGCTGACACGTTTTGCAAAGGGGTCCCGGTCCACACAATTCGTGACGGCACTGATGGGCCTGGCAGTTTTCATCGACGATTATGCGAACACAATGCTCGTTGGCTCGGCAATGAGACCGATCACGGATCGCAACCGGGTGAGTCGCGAGAAGCTAGCGTTCCTGGTCGATGCCACGAGTGCGCCCGTTGCCGGAATTGCCGTGATCAGCACATGGATAGGCTACGAGGTTGGATTGTTCAATCAGATTGCCCCTGATCTTGACATTGCGCGCGATGGCTACTCCATGTTCTTTGACGCACTGCCTTTCCGTTTCTATTGCATCCTCATGCTCATATTCGTGTTCATCAATGTTCTGAGCGGCGCGGATTACGGTTCCATGGGCGCGGCGGAGGAACGTGTCGGGAAGACCGGAGCGCTGGCGGCGGCTGACGCACGGCCGATGACCTCAAGCACGTTCACGACTTTGACGCTCGATTCGCGGGCCAAAGCACGTGGTCTCACGGCTATTTTTCCGATCGCGGCGTTGTTTCTCTTCTTCCTCGGGGGCTTGTGGGTCGATGGCGGGGGACGGGAAGAACTTCGTGCAAGCACTGGTTCCATTTTCAACCTCGCCACATGGCGGGTAGTGATGAGCCGTGCCGAACACAGCACGCTGCTTCTCGCGGTGGCTGCAGGCGTTGGGCTTCTGTTGTCAACGGTGTGTGGGCGAGTGTTGTCAGCGCTCGATTTGCGCACAGTTGGCGGAGCCGTCATCTCCGGGTTCAAAGGGAGTCTTCTGCCCATACTGATTCTTGTCCTTGCGTGGTCGCTGAAAGAGGCGTGCAAGGGTCTCGGGACCGGCCCGTTCCTCGTTGCGCTGTTGGGCGAAGTTCTGTCTCCGATTTGGTTCCCGGCGCTGCTTTTCCTTGTTGCAAGTCTCACTTCTTTCGCCACCGGCACGAGCTGGGGAACCATGGCCATTCTGATTCCCATCGCGATTCCAGTTGCTTTCCATCTGGACGGTGATGTGTATGGCCTGACGACCATGATCTGCCTCGGCGCAGTTCTGGATGGCGCTATTTTGGGTGATCACTGCTCGCCGATTTCCGATACGACCATCATGAGCTCCATTTCCAGCTCATGTGATCACGTCCACCACGTTCGCACACAAATTCCATATAGCGTGACGGTGGGTGTGCTTGCGATGTTCTGTGGATATATTCCCGCCGCGTTGGGGGTTGCTTCGTGGATCGGAATTTCATTTGCCAGCGCTGCGACGGTTTTGCTTTTCTATATCATCCTAAGGATGAAGCGGCGACGGGATAGAACACGGGATACCGCTTTCCTCAGGGTTTGATGCTGAAGCGGAGGCCCTCGATTGGTCTTCCCGCTTCATCCGTGATTCGGAAACAGAAGCCCCAACTCTTGGCCAGGTTGCTGATCTTGAGCAGGATGCGCGATGTGCCTTTGGGGAGTGTCACGGGGACAATGTCGTCGTCCAGTTTGAGCTGCCTGCCCGGGGGAATGGGCTTGTCCCAGACTTCGGCGTCGTTGAGCCAGACCTTGATTGAGTCGTTGCTGCCCACGCGAAACTGCACAGCCTGCTTCCTGGGTGAGGTCACGTAGCACAGGGCATAGGCCGTGGTCCAATCCTTGGGACTGATCAAGAGCGCCAGGTTGATCGCGCCCTGCCATTCCCGCCCCCGGAACTCGAACCATTCGACCCTTTTTCCGTCCTTTCCCTCGTAGGACTTTGACAAATCGATCGCCTTTTCGGGAAGGTAGACGCGTTCGTGCCCGCGCCCGCCGGTATTGTCGAACGGGCCGATCAGCATCCAGTGATTGACCAGGCCCAGCTCGCGTGCGTAACGCCTGCTCTCGAGCGAGCCCAGCTCTCTGTCCAGATAGTCCCTGGCGACTTTGGCCATTATGAAGTCCTTGTTGATGGCATACATCTCATCGATGAGCGATTCGCATCGTGCCCGCGCCTGCTTATAGTCGTCATAGTCCGTTCCACCTCTGGCGGCGTTGCGGCACACGAGGTAGTTCTCCAGGTACTCAAAACCCATTGCGACCATCTCAAGTCGGACTTTGGCTTTGCCTTCGCGGGCAGCCCTTCGCGCTCCATCCAGATGATCCCGGCATTTTGCCGTCACGGCGTTTGTGAAGATGCGCGGGTAGTCATCCTGTCCCCAATCGACGCGCGTGGGAAAGACTCGCATGGCGCGGTCCAATTCGCTGTAGTACGCGCGCATGGCTGCGGCGCCCTCGCCGAAGAACCGCTCGCACATGTCGTCCATGAGCGCGTCGTAGTCCTGATCGGCGTCCCACATCATCTTCGCGGAGACGTAGAAGTTGGGAAACAACATGGCCCACGAGTTGTGCGCTTCAAACGAAAAACCGCGAATTCCCATCGCCTTGTAGACGGGCATGGCGCGGGCGTGGGTCCCGTACATCGGCCATGGCAACTCGGCGTTGTAAGGCGTTGGGTCATATTCGTAAATGTAGACGTGGTCGCATGCTTTGGCCCAACCGGCCAGGTCCTTCTTCATTTTCTGTCGCGATTCGCAGTGTTCGTCGCCGATGCCGTGAGCGCCGCAGTAGACGCTCGTCGTGAACACGATGACCACGTGCGGATCTACCTTCTCGCGCACGGGCGGCGTCGAGTAGTTCACGTAAGCATAGGACGTCACCATCTTGCCGGGGTGCCGTTGCTGAATGCCTCGCGCCACGGCGTTGAGATAGACCATCAGCCGATCCGTGACGATGGGGTCGCCCGAATCCATTTCACGCCCACCTGCGTCGAGTGCGATGCAATTTGCGCACTCGCAAAAGTCGCGGTTGTCATCGGGACATAAGGAATAGCTGAGGACATCAGGATTCTTGTCAAAGTACGCGTTGATTGCCTCGATGGAGAGCCGAATGACATCCGGGTTCGAGGTACACAGCTGCGTCGGCTTTCGTTCGCCATCAACGAGGGCGTAGTATTCGGGGTGGCTTTCGAAGTATTCCTTCGGCGGCACGGTGTTGGTGAGGTTGTGGCCGTGGTTGATTCGGGGGAAGGCCACCTTGTTGCGCAGCAGCCACCCTCGGAAGTCCTCGGCCGTTTCGGCCGGGCCGCCATAGGCCCACCAGATTTGCCGGAACGAGAAGTCCGGCGTCTCGGTGCGCGGTTCGCCGGTCCAAGCCAGATCGCCGGCCCGGCGGGGAAGAACCTCGCCGATGTCTCCGGGCATGAACCACCGGCAGCCCAGGTCTTGCAGAAAGGTATAGAGAGCAAAATGGGCCGCCTGGGGAGTGGCACCGACGAGATGAAGATCGCCATCGCTGAGCGCGATGCGAAACGAATCGTCCTCGGGAAGCGCGTCGTATTGGCCGCTGAATGTTGGAAACGATTTGGCGCCGACCACGATGGCATGCCGCGCCGATTTACTTTCGGCAATAGCGGGCTCGGAGCCGACCAGCGTTCTCAAGACCCGCGAGAGATCTTTGCGCACTTTCGGATCGAGTTGGGGATCCAGCACGAGATCGACGACGAATTGCCCGTCCGACGCGATTCGGAACGGCTCGGCCGCCGTCGCCGTCGCTGGCCTGGCCGCCATCGCAAGCGCAAGGACGGTTGCGACAATCATTCCACGGATACATCGCATGGTATTGGTCCTCTTCTTTCTGGCTGCACATCGGTCCTGCCCGAGACGGGGCTACGCCAAGCTGTCACACTTTGCAAGCTCTGAGCTAAACTGCTTGCCTACGAATAGCGTGTTGAGGGAAAGTTGTGGCGGCTTGTTCCTTTCGGGAAGTACCAGCACGCGAAGCCGAACAGGTGCAACACAATATCGCGGAGTGCCTGTTCTCGCGATTGTCAGCGGATCAAGAGGCCCGCGGGATGTGGGCCTGATCACGAAAAGCCGAATTGCGGAGGAACTACAGGATGAAAGATCACCGGAGGTTGGGAAACGTCGTCGTGGCCACTGCGGGGGCGAAAAAGATCCTGGAGAGGATACTCCTTCCCGTTCTTCTCATTTTGCCTTGGGAATCTGCTGCCAGGGACGCGCTCGACCTGACCAGCGCCACGATCGTGGTTCGCGGGGACGCTGCGCCTGTGCCGGAGCAGACGGCCGGCGCCGTGTTGGCCGAAGAGGTCGAAAGGCGCACTGGAGTTCGCTGGCCGATCGTGACAAGCTGGTCTGAAGACGGCCCCGTGGTCGTTCTAGCATCGGGCGCGAACAAGATGCTTCATGGGAAAGCGGTGCCCGAGCGCCTGCTGACGACAAAACCTGAGGGCTTTGCCATCACAACGGACATTTCCGAGCCTACGGGACCAGTTGTATGGATCGTCGGCGCCGATCCGCGCGGCGCCCTGTATGGCGTGGGCTACCTATTGCGGAACCTTCATTGGACCGAGGGAACTGCGCGGCTTGTCGAGCCGCTCGAGCTCGCGACGGCACCGGCTTATCCGATCCGGGGACATCAGCTGGGCCATCGCGCAAGGGCCAATTCGTATGACACCTGGGATGCGGCGCAATATGAGCAGTACATCCGCGAATTGACCTTCTTTGGCGTGAACTGCGTTGAGAACATCCCGTTTCAAGGCGCGAGCAGCCCGCTCATGAAAGTCCCCCGCAATGTGATGAACCGAGAACTGAGCGCCATTTGCGAACGCTACGGCCTGGACTACTGGGTGTGGACACCTGCCCCGTTCGACTTGAATGACACAGACCACCGGTCGGCCAGCCTCGACGAGCACGAGGCGTTCTATGCCGCCTGCCCGCGGCTCGACGCGGTTTTCTTCCCAGGGGGCGACCCCGGCGATAACCATCCCAAGCTGGTCATGCTCTTTCTCGAAGACCTCTCCAAGCGCCTTGCGAAATATCATCCGCGGGCGAAAATCTGGATCTCGCTGCAAGGGTTCAACCGCGGGCGCGTGAACTTTTTCTACGGCTGGCTCGCCGAACACGAACCGGACTGGCTGGGCGGCATTGTCGCCGGGCCGTCAAGCCCGCCCATTCCCGCGACAAGGAAGCGTTTGCCGAAGCGCTACGGCCTGCGCCATTATCCCGACATCACCCACACTGTGCGGTGTCAATACCCCGTGGCGTGGTGGGACCCGGCGTTTGCCTTCACATTGGGGCGCGAGCCGGTCAATCCTCAGCCGCTCTACTACGCCGCCGTTCACAACTTCTTCGCACCTTACACGGACGGCTTTCTGACGTATTCCGACGGCGTCAATGATGATGTGAACAAAACCGTCTGGAGTGCGCTGGGTTGGGACCCCGCGGCCGATGTACGTGACGTGCTTGTCGAATACTGCCGGCTCTTCTTTGGGGCAGAGGTGGCGGAGCAGGCAGCCGACGGGATTCTTGCGCTCGAACGCAACTGGGAAGGGCCGCTCGCCACCAACGGCGGGGTCGATGCCACGTTGGCTTTGTGGCAGGCGCTTGATGCGAAGGTGCCCCACTTGCGGGAGAATTGGCGGTGGCAGTTGTGTCTGCTGCGCGCGTATTACGATGCCTATACGCGGCACCGGCTCATCTATGAAACCGAACTCGAGCAGCAGGCGAACGACGCGCTGGCCGAAGCGGCGACGCTCGGCGCGGATGCTGCCATGGACAAGGCTCTCGCCATACTCAAGCGGGCCGACACGGAGCGGTGCCGACCGCAGTGGCGTGCGCGCGTTGTGGATCTTTGCGATGAACTGTTCCATTCCATCGGCCTTCAAACCAGCGTGGAAAAGTATCACGCGAGTGGCGCCGAGCGCGGGGCGGTCCTGGATTACCTCGACTTCCCGCTCAACAACCGATGGTGGCTGGAGGACGAGATCGCCAAGGCGCGAGCGACGACGACGGAGAAGGAAAAGCTCGCCCGTCTCGATATGGTGCGAACGTGGGAGAATCCGGGCCCGGGCAGCTTCTACGACGACATCGGAAACGTGGCCAAGTCGCCCCACGTCATCCGCGGTGAAGGGATCAACACGGACCCGAACATGGAGCGCAACCCGAACCCGGATTTCATGTGGTGGGACAGCGGCAAACGCCGCGTGCGCCAGTCGTGGGTCAGCAAGATGGACTGGCCGCTGGGGCTTCGCTATGATGGCCTGGCCCCTGAGGCTACCTACGTGGTGCGAACGACGGGCTATGGCCAATGCTTGCTGCGCGTGGATCGTGTTCAAGTGAAACCGACAGTGGACGGAAAAGACATTGGCGAAACGAAGGAGTTCCCCGTTCCCAAAGAACTCTACGAGGACGGGAGCATCGTTTTGACGTTCGACGCGCCTTTTGAACCACACTTGAACTGGCGGGTTCAGTCGAGGTTGAGCGAGGTGTGGCTGATCAAGCGCTGAACGGCTGCTTCGGGCAAGAAAAGAAGGAATTGGAGCTTTTCAGTTCAGGAATTGCCGCAAACTCGTTGTACAATTTCGCGCGCCAGT
>Ga0111193_1065_pt1 | contig 15307 bp, 10 predicted proteins | sample DeeMarSWOR324_28_FD_80361 | JGI IMG/M metagenome (GOLD analysis project Ga0111193, IMG submission 80361) | candidate division BRC1 bacterium SM23_51 | reverse complement strand
ATCGGTTTAGCCGCGAAATGGAGTTCTGCACGGGCGGTCTGCGCGGCGTTATGGCCGCTGGCACGAACCGCATGAACACTTACACGGTCGCCCGAGCCACGCAGGGACTCGCCCGCTACATCCGCCGGACGGCGGACCAGAAATGCCGCCGGCCGGCCGTCGTCATCGCCTACGATTCGCGGCACCACTCGCGCGATTTCGCCCGCACGACCGCCGAAGTACTGGCTGCCAACGGCATTCGTGTCTACCTCTTTCGCCAGCTGCGGCCAACGCCGCTTCTGTCATTCGCCGTCCGCCATTTCGGGGCCACCGCCGGTGTCGTGATCACTTCCAGTCACAACCCAAAGCAATACAATGGCTACAAGGTCTACTGGGACGATGGGGCACAAATCGTGCCGCCTCACGACGATGGCATCATCGCCGAGGTCAAGAAGATCCGTTCGATGCGGCAGATTCGCCGAATGGAATTCGACCGGGCGCTTGCAGAGGGGCTTGTCGAAATGGTCGGTGCCGAGGTCGATCGCGTTTACCTTCGCGCGATCCGTCCGCTGTCGCTTCATCCCGAAACGATCCGGCGCCTCGCCGACGACTTCGAGATTGTCTACACGCCGCTTCACGGCGCGGGCGGCACCATGGTCGCCAAGGCGCTGCGCTCGTGGGGGTTTCGCAGGGTCACCGTTGTTCCCTCGCAGGCGCGCCCGGACGGCAACTTTCCGACGGTTCGCCTGCCCAATCCCGAGGACCCTGCTGCGTTGGCCGAAGCCGTTGCGCTCGCCAAGCGCCTCGACGCGCCGCTGGTCATGGCCAGCGATGCCGATTGCGACCGCTTGGGGATCGCAGTTCGGGTCGGTCGCGGGCGCTACCGCATGCTCACGGGCAATCAACTGGCGGTGCTTTTCGCTTACTATCTCTGCCACGAAATGACCTCGCTCGGGAAAATGCCCGAGAATCCTTTGATGGTGACGACAATTGTCACGACCGACCTGATCGAGCGGATCGGCGAGCATTACGGTGTGGCAGTCGAGGAAACTCTGACGGGCTTCAAGTGGATCTGCGAGAAAATCCGCTTGAACGAGGAGCGCCGTGCTCGCGGCAAGCCATGGCGCTCTTTTATCTACGGCAGCGAAGAGTCCTATGGCTACCTGATTGGCAGCGCCGCGCGCGACAAGGACGCAGTTGTCGCGGCCTGCGTATGCGCCGAGATGGCTGCACGTGCGCACGCCCGGGGAAAAACCCTCGTCACGATGCTCGACGAAGTCGAGATGTGCCACGGTGCCTTTCTCGAGCGCCAGGAATCCATCTACCATGAAGGTGTGGAGGGTGCCGCGATCATCAAGCGCATGATGAACTCGCTTCGCCAGGAGCCACCGCGGCGAATTGGGGGGAATGTAGTCAAAGTAGTCGGCGACGTCAGGCGCGGGTGTTGGGAAGCACTCAAGGACGGAAAAGGCCGGCGCCGCCGGCTGGGAAGCATTGATCTGCCGCGTTCGGACGTGTTGATTTTCCGCCTGGCCGATGGAGGCAAGGTGGTTGCTCGGCCATCGGGGACCGAGCCGAAGATCAAGTTCTACTTCAACCTCTGCGAACGGCGAGGTGCGCCATTCGCGTCGCGGACTCAGTTGAAACAGTCCCGTCGGACCCTGGCCGAGCGAATGAAGCGCATTCAGGCCAGCTTTGTTCGCGCTGCAAAGGCGCGGGTGAAATAGCCGCCCGGGCGATCTTATTATTCCGGGCGGTCCCCATCCGATGCGATTGTCCGGTTGCTCGAGGCCGCTCGCGCCCGCTACCCGGCCCTACGGATCAATTTCGGCATCTTTCCCTGCGAGGTTCGCCCCGAGTACGTTCGGCGCGACCTGGTGCGCGCAGTCCGGCCATTGGTCACCAATCGCTATCTGGCGGTAGGCGGGCAATCGGGCAGCGACCGCGTGCTCGCGCTGGTGCGCCGGGTCCACACGGTAGCCGATATTCTTCGCGCGACCGAAATCATCCTCGGCGAAGACATCGCCGTCCCCCTGGACATCATGTTCGGTCTACCCGGAGAGACGGCCGACGATGTTTGCCTGACGCGCCATCTAAGGCGGCCTCGGGGCCGCAACCGAAGTCAACAGCCACGAGCCGTTCACGTTCACCGGTTTCCGCAATCCAAGCAGGCAGGGATGCTTGCGCTACGGTAATCCGAAATCCGCCTTCACTAAGTCTTCGGCGGACAAGTCCGAAATCCAAAAGCCGAGTACGAGTACGAGAACGAGCACAAGAAGATCTGCGCAAAATGCACAGAAGTCTCAGCGAAACACTCTAAACCACGGTTGCCTCGCCGCTGGCAGTAGTACCGGGAGCCTGAGGAGGAGGAGTCGGGGTGCGTTCGCGCGCCATCTTGGCCAGCCGGGCGATGATGGGCTCGGCGCTGCCAAGAACGGGCACGTCAATCTCACGCTTGAGGGCCGGCAGCAACGGTTGGAGAGAAATCTGGGGGATGATGAGGACGTCGCACTGGTCTTCCACTTCGCGTACCGCCTCGACGACGAGGCGGTTGTGCATGTCCCAATCTCCCATGTCGAGCTGCTCGGCCGCTTCCAAGACATGCTTGGTCATAATCTGGATCTTGCGCTCGCGCCGCGCCGCTACCTGCTCAAGCAGACCGGCCACGGCCGCTGTCGCTTGCTCCAGGTTGCCCAGAATGCATATCCGCGAGCCCTCCGAGACGGCCTGGTCGCACATGGGTTCGCTAAGGCGCAAGATCGGGATTGAAACGAATTCCTGGCAGGAGGGGACAGCAGGTTCGAGGATCGTGCTTGTATTCAGAATGACGTGTGCTTTCATACGCTCGGCCCAGGTGTAGTGCTGCACGAGCCGGTCAAGAATGCGCGGCGTCAGCCCATTTTGCACCGCCTCAAAGAGGATTGTCTCGTCGAGAATGTTGAACTTGAACACGTGGGGCAGGTGGAGGCTGATTTCGCGGTTAAACAGATCAACCGAGCGCAAGCGTGTATGAATCAGGGCGACCGTGAAAGCCATTTCTCGTTCTCCACCGGAACAATTCGCCGGATCTCCCCGGGTCTATCGTGGCAGCGCCGGAGTCCCGACGCGCCGGGGAATCAGCCAATCGCAATGATCTCGGGAGCTGCCGGCGATTGTTCGCGCGTCCGGATGTTCCCCCGCTGCCAGCAACCGGCTACCACCCCTGTTATTGGTGCGGAGCCGCCGGGCTTTTTGCAATCGAAATTTTCGTGCGTTTGCGGCTTTTCGGTTGAAACGGTTCGGTTATCTCCGTAACTCATGAGAACAGCAACCGCCGGGGGTGGCAGATCGGGTCGGGTACGATAATCGCGCGGGCAATCGGGAGCAGGTCGTCCCAACGCGGGTGAGCAATGGCGACCAAGGCAAAACCGAGGATCGTCTCCGTTGATGGCCTGTCGTTCGAGCGTCTTCCGATCGCAACGCATCGGATCACGGCGGAGGATGACATTGTGGAGGTCGTCGAGAAGTATACCCGGCAATACCGCCAGCCGGGCGACTGGTTGGTCATCAGCGAATCGGTTGTCGCGGTCAGCCAGGGCCGAGCCGTTCGCGAAAGCGAAATCCGCGTGGGTTGGCTGGCGCGACTGCTGTGGCGTGGCGTGCGCAAGGTGCCCTATGGTGTGGGCTTGCGCAGTCCAACCTCCATGCAGTGTGCGATCAATGAATGCGGTGGGTTGCGCATTCTTTGTGCAGCCGTTGCCGGTTTTGTCGGAAAGATGGTCGGGCGGCGAGGTGACTTCTACCGCGTCGCGGGCATGCAGGCGGCCACGATTGACGCCGCCCACACCAGCCCTCTCCAGCCCGATTGCGTCATTCTCGGCCCCAAGGAGCCTGGGAAAGTCGCCGAGGCGATTCGCAACGCCACCGGCTGCGAGGCTGCCGTGATGGACATCAACGACATCGGGGGCTCGTGGGTTCTTGGGGCAACCGGGGGCATTGATCGCCCGCTGCTCGAACGTATTATGCTCGACAACCCCTTGGGCCAGAAGAATGAGCAAACGCCTGTCGGCATCGTGCGACGGGTCGAAGGGGACGGCAATGAGCCATCGCCCTGAGCGAAGGAAATCACGCACGGGCGCTCGGACCAAGCCGGCGGCGGTGAACCATGGCGTCGCAGACGATCCGGCCCACCAGAAGCGCATTATCGACGCGCTTTATCGGGTCAATAGCCTGATGGCCGAGATCACCGACCTCAAGCAATTGCTCAATCTGATCATGCTTGAAAGCAAGAACGTAGTCGGCGCCGAGGCATCGTCGCTAATCCTCTACGACGAGGAGAAAGACGAACTCTATTTCGAGATCGCTCTGGGCGAAAAGGGCGAGCAGGTCAAAGTCGTCCGGCTGAAAATGGGCGAAGGGATCGCGGGCCTGTGCGCCCAGGAACGGCGTGCACTCGTCGTCAACGACGTGACCCGAGACGACCGCCACTCGAGGAAAGCCGACGAAAGGAGCGACTTTCAAACACGCAATATCCTGGCCACGCCCATGGTGCGCAAAGATCGGCTCATCGGTGTTCTCGAAGTCCTCAACAAGTTCGACAACCAGCCGTTCACCGAGACCGACATCAAGGTGATGGATTTCTTCGCCGACCACGCCGCCATCGCTGTCGAGAACGCGATGCTGGTGGAAGCGAACGTGCGTGCCGAGCGGCTCGCTGCTCTTGGCCAGGCGGTTGCCAGCATTTCCCATTACGCCAAGAACGTCCTGATGGGCATTAGCGGCGGCTCGAGCCTGATTGATCGGGGTCTTTCCACGAACGACTTCGACACTGTGCGCAAGGCCTGGCCCGTTCTCCAACGCAGCTACGCCAAGATCACCTCCCTCGTGCAAGACATGTTATTCTATTCAAAGGAACGCCAGCCGGATCTCGAAAAGGCCAACCTCAATCGCCTGGCCAAGGATGTGTGCGAGATGGTGGCAGCGAAGGCCGCCGAAAGCGGTGTCGCGGTCGAAGCCCAACTTGCCCCCGAGATGCCCGATTCGATGTTTGACGCCAGCCGCCTGCACGACGCAGTCTTGAACATTGTCTCAAACGCTGTTGACGCCGCACGCGGCCAGACCCAGGCACGGGTGGTCGTGACGACAGCGTACGACTCCGCCAGGCGGCGCATTGTGATCACCGTCGAAGACAATGGACCCGGCATCCCGCAGGCTATCCAAAAGAAGATCTTCGAGCCGTTCTTCAGCACCAAGGGATCGAAAGGAACGGGGCTGGGACTGGCTCTCACACAGAAGGTCGTCCGCGAGCACGGCGGCGAGATCGCGCTTGAGTCGTCAGAGAGCGAGGGGACACGATTCACGATTTGGCTGCCCTATATTGAGCCGAGCAAGAGGGCACGGTAGACCCGAGTCCTGAGGCCGCGTTTTGGCTGCTCTTGTCGGGTAACGGGACTGCGGGACAGCAGTGTCCCGCCCACCGTCTTTGAGCGGACAGTGGAAGAATCGCGCATGGGAAAAACGGCAAATCCGACGGACAAACGCCGTGTGGGCGTATTGTGCGGCGGTCGGTCGGGCGAGCACGAGATCTCGCTCCTCTCGGCGCGCTCGATCGTCGAGGCGCTGGATCGCGAGAAATACGACGTGATCGTTGTCGGCATCGGCAAGAATGGCCAGTGGCGTTTGCAGAGTGACCCGCAGTATCTCCTCAGACAGAGCGATCCGCGCACGATCCATCTCGACCCGTCGGGCCCGCGTGTTGTCCTGCCTGCCGATCCCGGTCTCGGTGGCTTGCTGGTCCTTGGCGAGAGCAATGTCGGCGGTTCGCTTCTCCCGCTCGATCTGGTTTTCCCGGTTCTTCACGGCCCCTATGGCGAGGACGGCACGGTGCAGGGACTTCTCGAACTGGCCGGCATTGCCTACGTCGGCGCCGGTGTACTGGGTTCGGCCGTCGGCATGGACAAAGACATCATGAAACGGCTGTTGCGCGACGCGGGAATCCCAATCCCGAACTTCATGGTCGTTTACGAGCGCCAATGGCTGCGTGACGGCAAGAAGTGCCGGGATGCGGTCTGGGAGCGATTCTTGCCGCCGGTTTTTGTCAAGCCCGCCAACCTCGGATCGTCTGTTGGTATCTCGAAAGTCAACGCGCGTGGCGAGCTTGCGATGGCTCTCGAATCAGCCTTCCGATATGATACGAAGGCGGTGGTCGAGGAATTCATCGAGGGGCGCGAGATCGAATGCTCGGTGCTGGGCAATGACGAGCCGATCGCGTCGGTGCCGGGCGAGGTGATCCCACGACACGATTTCTATTCTTACGAGGCGAAGTACATAGACGAACAGGGCGCCGATCTCGGGATTCCGGCCGATCTGCCCGAGCAGGTCGCCGCGCAAGTGCGTCAGCTCGCCGTCGCCGCCTATCGGACGCTCTGCTGCGAGGGAATGGGGCGCGTGGATTTCTTCCTCGCCCGCGACGGGCGCCTGTTGGTCAGCGAGATCAACTCAATTCCCGGCTTCACGCGCATCAGTATGTATCCCAAGCTGTGGGAGGCGAGCGGCGTGGGCTTCCCGCAGTTGCTTGATCGGCTGATCGAGTTGGCCCTCGAACGCCACGAGCGTCGCCGCCGTCTGAAGATCGAGCACTCTTGAGCGCCAGTTGTCAGTTGTTAGTTGCTGGTTGCTAGTTGCTGGTTGGCCCTTGGCCAAGCAGTCGGCCAGGCCTTCGGCGATCGCTCTGTGGCCGCGGGCAGTGAAGTGGCAATAGTCGGCGAAGAGTTCGGGTCGTTGCGCAAATCGCGCGGCGATATCGAGGCACGGTGTCTCGACCTCGCTGGCCACTTCGCGCATGATCTCGACGTAGTCGCGTGCGTGTCGAATCAACCTGCCGCCGAGGGCTGACCAGAAAGCGGCGGTCTGGGCGCTTTCGCGAAAGGCGGCCAAAGCCTCGCTCGTTCGGCCCTCTGCCTGGCGTGTCAGGCCAATCTCATAGAGAACCAAAGCGCGACACCATTGCTCGGTCGGCCGGTCGGCCGGCTCGCGCCCGATGCGCGAAAACGCCTCGATCGCCTCGTCATAGCGCTCCTGCGAACGCAGCCGCCGCCCTTCGTCAAACGCCTGCTCGATTGCCGGAGCGTCGGCCATGGTAATGAGGATCAATCGAATTCCTCGTTCGCGACAGAGCCGCGCGATCCGGCGGAGGTTCTGACGAAATGTTTCGCGGTCCACGCGGCAGGGCAAATCGTCCAAACGCTGCGAGGGACTCGCGAGAACGTCGCGGTTCCATCGATCCACGCCTCGCGCGCGCCGCAGAACCTTGGCAGCTCCCAGCAGCGCGTAGCTGAATCTCAGCCGCTGGCGCTGGCGCAAACCGCGCGCAGCCTGCTGGAACCATTGCGCCCCGTCAGCTTGTTCGGGCCTCAGGACGAACCGACGCTCGTTGGCCCCGAAAGCAACCGTCACCACGTCGGGCTCAAACCGTAAGCCCCTCAGCTCCAGGTAGCGCAGCCCCTGGTAGCTCGAATAGCCGGGCATCCCGGCGTTCAATACCTCAAGACTTCGGTCGGGAAACCGCTCGCGCCACAGTCGCGCCAGCTGCGCGGGGTAGCACTCCTCCTGGCCAACGAAAAAACCGAAGGTTCTCGAATCGCCGAGGCAAAGCACACGCAGCGTGTTCTTCGGTTTGCTTGTCGTGCAATCCTCGCCGCGCAGGCCGTGGTTGTTGATCCGCGCCGTGGTTTGGTAGACCCGGCCTTCGAAATGGGGCTGGAATACGTAGAGTAGCTCATCATCGGCCTGCATCCATGGAGTCGCTACCGTGTAGGGAACTCGTCCGATTGCCCAGCAGACCAACCGGACGCCGACCTCGGCCGCCGCAGCAAAAGCCACGACTGTGATTACGGTGTAAATGATAGCTCTTCGGCGGGAGATGTGCATATCATGCCGTTCTTTCACAGGCGTTTTGCAAACAGTGGCAACCTGACAAGCGACGCCTCGCAGGCGGTGAGCCGGAGCGAGTGGATCAGGGTTTTGACACCGGTTCAAGCAATCGGTGCTCCGCCAGGCATTCCGCGACCGCTTCGGCGATGAGCCTGTGACCCTCGGCCGTGAAATGGCAATGGTCGGTAAAGAGTTCCGGCCTCCGGGCGAACCGCTCGGCGATTTCGACGCGCGGTACCTTGAGCTCCTCGGCAACCTCGCGCAAAATCTTGAGGTAATCGCGGCCATGTCGTACGGCCGTTCCGCCAGAGATCGACCAAACGGCGGCGGCCTGTGCGCTTTCGCGAAATGCCGCCAGCGCCTCGCTCGTTCGGCCCTCCGCCTCACGAGTCAAGCCGATCTCGTAATGCACCAGCGCGCGGTACCACTGCTCGGTCGCCGGGTCGGCCGGATCGCGCCCGATACGCGCGAACGCCTCGACCGCTTCATCGTACTGTTCCTGCGAACGCAGTTGCATGCCGTCGTCGAACGCCTGCTCGATCGACGGCGCGTCGGCCATGATAAGAATGACCACCGGAATCCGTCGTTCGTGGCAAAGCCGCACGAGCTGGCGCAGACGGCGGCGAAGAGTGTCGCCCTCCACGCGGCAAGGCAGGTTGTCGAGCCGCTGCGAGGGAAGAGCAAGAACGTCGCGGCTCCAGGTGTCAACGCCTATGACGCGGCGTAGGACTTTGGACAGAGCCAGCAGGGCATAGCTGAATCGTACCTGGTGCCGCAACCGTAGATCGCGCGCCACGTGGCGGAACCATTCTGCGCTGTCAGCTTGCTCGCGTCGAAGGACAAACCGCCGGCCGTTGGAACCGAATCCCACGGTCACAACGTCAGGCTCGAACTGCAGACCCCTGAGCTCCAGGTAGCGCAACCCCTGGTAGATCGAATAGGCGGGTCTCCCGGCGTTCAAGACCTCGATGCGGCCAGAGGGATACCGCTCGCGCAACAGTCGCTCGAGCTGTGAGGGGTAGGCTTCGTCCTGGTCCACGAGATAGCCAAATGTTCTCGAATCGCCGAGGCAAAGCACACGCCGCGTGCCTTTGGGCTTGCGGGCCGTGAAATCGTCGTCGCGCAGGCCGTGGTTGTTGATCCGCGATTGGACGAGATAAACCTTGCCCTCGTAGTTGGGCCTGAAGACGTAGAGCAGTTCATCGTCGGCAACCATCCATGGGGTTGCTGCCGTGTAGGGCACCCGCCCAATCGCCCAGCAGCCCAGCCTGACCGCGAGTTCCGCCGCACCGATAAAGCCAACGACAACAACTGCCGTGTAGATGATCTTCTTGCGCGTCGTGAGTTCCAACTTGATCCTCGAAAGGCGCTGTGCGTAGCGGTAGGATTACGTTTTGGGCGGCGACCGCAAGCGTAAAGAACCGCGGGAGGACATCGGATCAACGATTCCCTTACTCACTCAAAGTGTCCGAATTCCGATAGCACAGCTGCGATGAGGCCAAACCAATCCAGCAGAACGTATGGAGTGCGGCAAAAAACGGGCACTTTGAGTTACTTACGCAGCGAACTGTAAGAGCCTGCGAGTCAGTGACGTTGCAGCTGGCAACAGCAGTGCCTCTTGAGTGTGTTTTTGTAGCCGGCACGATACCAGCCGCTGAGACTCGTGCGAATTCGAGGTTCGTGACAAGGTCTTCTCAACCGGACAGAGGGATGATATGGCCGGTCGTGTTATCGGAAGTGGATGCGAACGAGGCTGAAACACAGTGTGATGCAGAGCTTGTAGACGAGTGAACCGCAGAGATCGCAGCGCGCGCGAAGATGACTCAGGAAACACGATCGAAAAAGGCCTTTCCCCTGCTTGTTCTCTGTGTCGCCGGCGGTGAGTTCGTTTTTTCAGGCTCTCATTAGAAGGAACCGGATGACAGAGTGAAAACTGTAAGCCAAATGAATTTAGCGAGTCCGCTTCTGGAAACGCAGAAGTTGCCTGTGAGGGGCTGGCGTCGGGCCGGCCAGGCCGTCCCAGCGCTTGCAATCGCGCTCGCACTTGTGCTTGCCGGTGGCGGATGTTCGCGGGTCCCGTTCATAGGCAAGCTCGTCCGAAGCGACCAGGCGCTGGAAAACCCGGTCGAGTTTCTACTTCGACTCGATCGAGCAGACGTTCGGCCGGGAGACGCCCTGGTCGCCTATGTTTCGATCCGGAACCTCACGTCGAAAGCGCTCACGGGCCAGTTGCCCGACGCCTCGTCGATTGAATTCTATTCGACCGGTTCGGGCGAAGCCGTTCAACAGATCTGGCCGGTTTTCTCGTCCCAGGAGCCAATGGGTGAGGTGCGAGATCTTGCACCGGGGGAAATCTGGCGGCGGACGTTCGTTTTCACTACACCTACAAAGGAACCGGGTAACTATCGTCTCCAGGCAATTTACCACCTCGCGCCCAAGGGGATAGAGTCGAGCGTTGGACCAGTCGTTTCAAAGCCCGCCGCCTTTCAGGTCACTGACGTGCGTTCGTTTCGCCGCGACCGCGACGGCATTCTCCTCAAGGAAGACGCCATTGCGATTGCCAAGGCCCATCTCGGGCGGCCTGTGGCGGAGGCAACGGCACTCCTGGTCACCAACAAAGCGGGCCTTTTCGACTGGTGGGTCACGCTGGCCATTGATCCTGGCGATCTCAAAGCCGGCGAGCAGGCCCATCGCGCTTTCTTTGTCAGCCCCTACCTGGCGACCGTGGTCCAAACTCGCAGTGCAAAACCCTATCCGCTAGAGGAACAGGCTCCTCCCCTACCGGTTCAGATTACACCGCCTGCCCCTCCGGAATAAGTGATCGGAGGAATCTCGCCGGGCGATTCTGCCTGGGACTTTCCTGGAAACGTCTTTGTGCCGTCGGCACGGGAAGCGCGGGTGCGGCAGCGGCCACGGCGACTTCGCCTATTGCCTTGTGCGCACTCTGAGCCGGTAGATCTCGAAATCGGTCATTGTGCGGTCAAACTCGTAACGCTCGTCCAGGAAACGACTCAAATCGCGGTTGGTTTCGAGTGTCTTTTTCGAGTCGTCGGGATGATAGCGGCCCCGATCGTGCAAAACGACAATGAAGTAGGCGGGCGGCGAACGGTCGAGGTCGGAGAGAAACTCCTCCCACCACCGTGGGTCGTTTGTGCGTGTCAGCGGATAGCGGAAAATGAACCGAGTCGGCATGGGTCGGCGCGCGAGATAGGCGATCAGCGGTCGGAAGCCCCATACGTAGATCGTTTCGTCGGGCGAGGTTTGCTCTTCCAGGTAAGCGCCCATCTGGCGAAGGTCTTCGAAGCTGTAACCGCCACGGCCCGGGGCGCCCTTCAGCCAAAATGTCATATAGTATTGCTTGGGCGAAACGCGCCCGCTCGCCAGCGCGCTGAACTTTGTCCACCGATCGCGGAAGAGCCCAACAGCGTTTAAAAGCAGCAGACAGAAGGCCAGTACCACGGCTGTCGTGAGAATCGCTCTTTTGCCCGTTTCGTTGCGTTTGAAACCAACCACTGCTTGAATCGCGCTATCGAGCGCCAGTGATGCCAGGAAAACCATGGGCGCCAAAACCAGGACGTAATGGCCTTTGGCAAAACTGCCCTGCCAGAACACGGTCGCAAAGGCCAGAAGCAGCCAGCCGAAGCCCAACAGTGCGAGCCGACGACGACCGCGAAGCACGGCGACCGACACTGCCGCCAGCAAAAGCACTGTTACGGCGTAAAGTGGCTCCAGTATGAAACGGATCGCTTTCCACACTTGGGGCCAGCCGCGCACCAGGTCCAGATGGCTGTGGTAGCGCGCGTTGAATACGACGACCGCCTCGTAGAGATCGCGCAGCGCACCGTTGACGGCATAGTGGATCAGGACGAGCGCACTGACAGCCAAAGCGCCTGCCGCGACGAACAGCAGGTTGAGGGCAAACTGCTTCCGCCCGCCATCCGGGTTGCCCGCGGTGCGACCGGCAGGAACGACCAGCCAAAGTAATGCAAGCACGATGATCGTCGGTTTGAACCAGAAGCCTGCTCCCAGCAGCACGCCGGCTGCAAGCATCGCAAACCATCTGCGCGTTCCGGCCACCAGCGCCAGGCCGACGACAAACGTCAGGTTGACCCAGGTCTCGGGCTGTGCGCGCGACATCCAATCGAAGAACGCCTCATAGTAGGCGACGTAGAGCAATCCGCAAAACAGCCCCATCCGCAGTCCGGCCCATCGCCGTCCCAGCGCATAGAAAGCCCACGCAGTCGCGATGGCGGCGAGCAGATCGAGCAGTCGAACACTCCACATCCTGTGGCCAAAAAGAGCTAACGCCGCAGCATAGGCCGCATGGATACCCGGGGGCTTGTGGTCGAAGACATCGCGATGGTCAACGGCACCGTCCAGAAGACGCTCGGCAATGTAGGCGTAGATGCCCTGGTCGACACCGAACGGCTCGGGCAATGACGGCAGCCCGAAAAAGAGGCCCACGAGGGCAATCAGCGCGAACGCAACAACGGTTTCCCAAGCCCGCGATCGAGGCCCGATGGGAACGCAGGAGTTTTCTCCCGGACGATCGTCTACGCCAATGCTCGCTTGCGCTTCACTCATGGAAGGCCTGTCTCGTGCCAATAGGAATAGTAAGGTTGGTGCCCGACGAGCTAATGATCAAGCGCAAACACGATGGCAAACACTGATCGCCCGTTTGCACGGGTTCACGCTGATGCGCCAGGTCAAACCGAAGTCCGGCCGAGAAATGTCGAACGCTAGCGGTAGCTTGCTTTGACGAGGTCGTCAACCGACCTGCAGGGATTTGGTGGATTCAGGTATTGTGCCAAAAACCGGTAGATCTTGACCCGTGTTTTCTTGGCAAGCATTGTATCAAGTCGATCAAACGCATGGCCGCCGGGGGCATCCTGAAAAATCTCATATTCAAACTTCTTTTCTGCCGCCTTCAACGCTTGAATGAGGTGTTCAACTTCGAGAACGTTCACATCCTCGTCGTTCGTGTTGGTGTGTATTAGCAGGGGCGTCCGTAGTTTCTCGGCATTCCACGCGGGCGAGCGGCGTCGATATTCTTCCACGTTTTCATAGGCGGTCTTGCCGATGTGATAGTCAGCCGAGTACAGGTCGCGGTAGCGTTCTGTTTTATATCCCATCCTCGCAACGAGATCGCTGACCGGCACGCCAGCGAAGGCGACCTTGTAATCGTCCGGATGGTTGAATATGTTCATCAGAGTAATGAGTCCGCCGTGGCTCCAGCCGAGGATACCGACACGCGTTTTGTCCACTATGTCGTAGTTCTCCAGCATGTAGTTGCGGCTTGCATGTACATCCTCGATTTCCAGCCCCCCGTAGTCAATGAGACGATACATTCGCTTGCCATAGCCGGTGCTTCCACGGTACTCGGGGGCAATGACAATATATCCTTGCGCCATCAGTTCCCGGACAATGTGTGTATAGAATGTGCTAAAGTTGCTGTGAACACCGCCATGTGGAAACACGAGTAGCGGGGATTTCTTGCTGCGGCCGCGCTCCTTCGGAATGAAGATATAGGATTGAAATCGGACGGGGTTTCCCGCGCCTTGGGCAGTAGGATTTGGCTCGTTGCGAGGTGGCGGCCCTACAAATTGAACTTTGTCGATATGTGCAATGTCACCGACCTTGTGATACCAGAGTATGTCATCGAGAGCCTTGGCGAGCTGATCCAGCCGATGGTCCAAATCTTCAAATTGTTCGCGAAGATACTGCAACTCTGAGCTGTCCTGTTCAGTTGATGATGGTTCGGCAGAAAATGATACGAGTGGCATAAAACAAGACACGAGCAATAAGGTCAGAAAGTGGATTGCGATGCGCATCATGAATCCTCCTTGTAATGCGATGATGTTCTTCCTATCTGTTCGAATCGGCGGGTGCGAGTTTATCGCGCCTGCTTCAGTGAGTTCTCAGGGCAGATGAAGCAAGTATCGCGCGCGCAGCGTGCCCCGTTCGTGGGATCATACGTCACACGGTTCAGTGCAGCCGGAGCTGTCGCGCTTCCATCTATGATTGATGGCGCCACCTATGGGCGTTGGACCGCCTTCGGCGACGGCAGATTTTGTTTCACACCTTGATAGAGGAACCTGCTGGAGGCACCGCTAGGCGTCAAGCGAAAAACCGGCTTCAGTAGAACAGCGCGCAGGAAGGAGCGTCAACGTCGCGGCACCGTTCGCGGTCCGGGACCAACGACTCCCTCCAGGGCGAAATGGGTGTAGGTCTCGACCGTAGCGCGCCTGGCAGGATTCGAACCTGCGACCTTTTGCTCCCGAGACGGTATCGTGGGTTTTCCGATGCAGGGCCGATCGCGTTTTTTGCGATTGGCGTGGGTTTCAGAGCACTCCCGCACAACCGCATTAAACCCCTTACAACCACTTTGGGGTGCTATAGAGGTGACGGATTTGTGGCTCTTCACAAGGCCGCCGTCCCGCCAGAATCACACCAGTAAAGGGTTTTCGGGCAAGTGCGTGAGCGTGCCTACATGCGCGCGTGAAGGTGTGGGCGCATGGTCTATCGTCCATGGCCATCTTGCCAGGCAGCGAATCAGTCTCTGGGCAGCCCCTCGCGCCTGATAATGGTGGCAATCGTCCCACGACTCCATGGCTTCCCCATGCGAGTCGGTATGCTTTGTTCATTCAGGGCTTGGGCAATTTCGGCGTGGCTCGACGCGCCGCCAGCGCGGTCGCGCCCAGAGAGCATGTGCCAATCGGACGCGTCCGATGGCAACGTGAGACCTTCGTGCTCCGTCAAGCCGGGGCACAACAAAGCGGCGTCAAGCCGCCGCATTCCATATTCAAGCCGCTGTCGCGCCTATTTCGCAACGCTTCGCGACCCCGTCGGTTCGACGGTTCTATCTCAAACCGTTCCTGGAGGACAGCCCACTTTCATGGTATACAGGCGACGCGGCAAAAAACGGGCACTTTGAACTGCTAAGACCCGACGAACCACTTCGACGACCAGACGCGAGAGCAACACCGGCGCCACAGCGCATGACGCCCCACGCAATGCCGACATCGGCGACAAATGGAACAGTGGAAAGGTGGTGTCCGAGCGGCCGGTAAACGTGGCTTACGGGAGCGGTCCGCTGTCGCTGTCGAGTGGTGAGAGATGCTACTGGAAAGTCCGCTGTTGGGACCAAGATGGCAAGGCCGCGTAGGCGCGCTGCGGTCACTCGTAGAGCGGCCAGGTGGGGGTCGTTCGGGCAACGGGAGGTGTGTAGCGCAGGATCAAGAGGCCTCCCGTCGAGGCGGGGACGTAGATCAGGCCGTCGGCAACGAACACGTCTTCGGCGCCGGGTATATTGAAGAAGCCGCAAGGTTTCGGCGATGTGGGGTCGGAGACGTCGAGGATGTAAACGCCCTCCTCACTGTCGGCCACATAGGCGAGGCCGTCGCAAGCGTAAACCCCC
>Ga0111193_1012_pt1 | contig 15485 bp, 17 predicted proteins | sample DeeMarSWOR324_28_FD_80361 | JGI IMG/M metagenome (GOLD analysis project Ga0111193, IMG submission 80361) | candidate division BRC1 bacterium SM23_51 | reverse complement strand
GGCGGCAAAACGATCTTCCGTCGGCCCAGAGGGATCCGGTTCTGGATGTTCTCGAACTGATAGATGTCGTGGGGATTGATGAACGAAGCGAACAGGCCGAAGGGCCGATCGTGGGGCTGTTTGACGAAGTTGACCGTGGCGTTGGCGACCCGTTCGCCCACGCCCCGCTCGCACCGGTCAAAATGCTCGAAACCGTGGTCGGTGGGCTTGTTGCCCAGGTGCCATTTTCCGAAGTAGGCGGTTTCGTAGCCGGCATCATGGAAGAGCTGTCCGAGCGAGGGGAGGCGCGTGTCGAGATTGCGCGAACCGATGGCGCTGATGTTTGTGATCACGCCGGCCGAATGGGGATAGCGGCCCGTGACAATCGACGCGCGCGATGGCGAACATTGCGGCGTCGCGCAGAAGGAGCGGCTGAAGAGGACTCCGCGGCGGGCCACCGAATCCATCGCGGGTGTATGCAGGGCGGGGTTGCCTGCCGCGCTCATCGCCGTGCGCTGCTGCTGGTCCGTGAGGAGAAGGACAATATTTGGCCGATCGCGCCGGGAGTGGCTCCGCCGTACCGATCCTGAACAGGAGAAGCTGGCACCGACTGCGGTGCCCGCCAAGCCGGCGATGAAATCGCGCCGTGTAAGAAGCCGTTTTGCTTCCATTGTCTGTGATCTCCTGAACCGCTGGGTTGCCGTAGCGCACACAGCGTAGTTCCACGTCTCCGTTCCGACCGTGAGCTGTTCCCCTCTCTGGGTCAAGAACGAGAATCGCGCCATCGGAAGTAGCGAGGCGAATGGCAAGAATGGCAGGCAGGATGCCTGCCCGCCATGGCGGGCCTGCGCTACGGCCGGGCGAACCTCGCAAGCCGATTGACAAATCCTGGCCATCGCGACACGGTCGCTTGTGCAAGACCAAGGTGCGAAGCAGCGGAAATCGCCGATGAGACCAACGCGGCAGTGTGGCGAGTCACCAAATGTCGAGCGGCAGGACTTCCGGCCGTATCGTTGTGGCATGCTTCGCGGGGTTTGCGTCGAGGGCTACGAGGCGTTCGATCTGGCGGCGATTCCGTGGGACGAGATTAAGCGCCGGCCTGATCCGAATCACGAGCTAGCAAAAACGAGCCGCACGCGCCGCGTGGTTCGTCTGGAGTTTGCGCCGGCGGGCCAGCCGCCGCGCGCCGTCTATGCCAAGCGGGTCCTGGTTCGCGACTGGCGAAAGCGCCTTGGCTGCTTGTTCGTCCCGTCGAAGGCGCGCCACGAATGGCAAGCAGGCTACCGGCTGCTGGCGATGGGTCTGGCAACCGCGCGCCCGGTCGTTTGCGCCGAGCAGCGCCGGGGGCCATGGCTTCACGCCAACTATTTGGTCACCGAAGAGATTGCCGACGCTCGTCCACTGCGTTTGGAGCTCGAGCGGGTCGGCTCGGCACACGAACGGCGCGATCTCCTGGGTGCTTTCGCCCGGTGGTTTTGGCAAGTCCACAGCGGCGGCTTCTATCACGACGATTGCAGCACGCAGCACGTGTTCGTGAGCCCGCACTCCGGTTCGCCAGCCGCGAGCCAGCGGCGATTCTGGCTCATTGATCTCGACAATTGTCGGTTTCACCGCGCGACGGTTCCGTGGCGCCGGCGGGTCAAGAATCTCTTCCAAGTGCTCCGTTCCATTCCGCCCCGTTGGGCTTCGCGGACCGACCGGTTGCATTTGGTCCAGTCCTATTTGACCGCCTCGGGCGAGAGCGAACAGTTGGATCGGGCGCTGAACGTCATGCGGCGGCTCGCCCGATCCAAGGAAACCAACATTCACCTTTAGCGCGGCGCCAACCTTGACACTGACCTGTGAGACAGGTCTGGAGTGGTACATGGACACAGAGTCACCAGGTTTCAGCAATAGAATCGTTGAGGCTGTCCACCGTGCGGCCACGAGTCGCAGTATTATCAAGCTTTTGGTCACGCCGTTTGGCTTGATTGCCTTCTTCCTCGTTCTCAAATACTCCGTGCTGCTTTTCCTTTGGATGGACACGTTTTTTGGACTTCCAAGAGTTCTGCGCTCGCCACTGAACACCCTCGCATCTGCCCCATTCCTTGCATTCGGGTCGCTCCTGATCCTGTGGTCGCTTTTCTGTTTCGTTCGAGCCAGAGGAACTCCGCTTCCCATTACGCCGCCCTCGCGACTCATTGTGACTGGCCCGTATGCTCATAGCAGAAATCCTATGCTCGGCGGCCTTATCATTTTCATTTTCGGACTCGGTGTCTTGCTTGGCTCACTTTGCCTGACCTTCGTTTTCACTACCTTATTCACCGCGCTCATGACGGCGATGGTGAAAAGAATTGAAGAGCCGGAGCTGGAGAAACGTTTCGGCGAGCACTACGTCCGCTATCGCAGCAGCGTACCCAGGTTTCTCCCGCGCATGAGTCTGAGAAGACGAACTCCCAAGACATTCTGAAAGCGGCCGTCATGACGATCGCATTGCAGCGTTGCTGTCTTCGGAACAAGCAATGGCCGCCGCCTCCAGCGCAACGGCAGCAACCGAACCAGAAGCGACATCAGCCATCACCGGTTGGGAATCCGCGATTCGGAAGTCACCCGCCGAGCGGGTCAAAGGCAATCTCGGGCCGATTCTCCTCACGCTCCGGGGCCGTTTCATGCAGACCCTCACCCGCCGAACAGCGGGGACGAGAAGCGATCCTGGTGGATTGGAGCAGGATTCTCGACCGATTCCTGAAAACAAAGAGCTAACGGGACCCATGCAAGACGCAGCAACGTGGCAGGGACGACGACCATTTTCTCTTGCTCCAGTCCTTGGCTCCTGTCATCGTCCTGGGGCCGGAACTGGTCTGAACCAAAGGGTGAGCAATGGCGGCCGAGGAGTTTCGGATCAAGGTCACGAAGCGCGGCGAGGTCTGGGTGGACCTGCGCGGCTTGGGCGAACAGCGCGTTCGCGAGCTGCGCCAGATGCTCGAAGAGATCATCGGTCCGGTGGTCGAAGAGATCTCGCTCGCCGACGAAGGCCCAGGGCCGAGCGTGCGTTTTGTGACCGACGAAGATGAACGTCGCTATCGGCTCAGGCGGCCATAAGCGAGTTGTGCTCAAGAGCGGGGGAAAACAGGCCGATGGAAAGAAACCAGCCGTCAGGCTTTCCCATGGAGGCGGTGGTCGAGTGTGAGCAGTGCGGCCGGCGCTATGCGGGGCCCGATCTGGTTGGCTCGCGCTGCCCCAAGTGTACGGGCGTGCTGAACACCGTTGCGCTCGTGCGACCGGAGCCGCGGCCTGACGAGCGCATCGTCGAGGTCTATCGAGCACCCGATATGGTGCAGGCCGAACTGATCCGCCAGGTTCTCGAAGCCGACGGCATCCTTGTTGCTTTTCGCACTCTTGTCGCCTGGGGGGTGCATACTTTCACCGTGGATGGCCTGGGCGAGGTTGGGATTTTGGCCCTCGAATCGGAGGCCAAACGCGCGCGCAAGATTGTCATGGACTATCTCGAACAAGTAAGCGGCGACAGGCCGTACGAGCCGGAGGAGCAGCCGTGAAGGGCAACAGCGCGACGGGCGGGCGCAAGCGCTACGCGCTCGTCTATACCGAAGCCTATGTCGTGGACATCGGACCCCACGTGTTTCCCGTCGTGAAGTATCCCCTGGTGGTTGACCAGTTGGTCGAGCAGTGTGGCGTGCGTCGCGACGAGTTTGTCGAGCCGGTGCGCCCGACCCGCGAGCAACTGCTTCTGGTTCACACGCCCGAGTATCTGGACGATCTGACTTTGATTCGCTGGACCCATCGCACGGTCAGCTCCGAGCTGCCGCTGACCTCCGAGATCGTGGAGGCGTACATACTCGCGGCGGGAGGGACGATCGTTGCGGCACGCGAGGCGGTCGAAAGGCGCGGCTTCGGCATTCACGTTGGCGGCGGTTTCCACCACACGTTCGCCGATCACGCCGAGGGTTTCTGTTACATCAACGACATCGCCGTGGCGATTCGTGTCTTGCAGAAAGAAGAACGAATCAAGCGCGCCGCCGTTGTGGATTGCGATCTTCACCAGGGCAACGGCACGGCGCACATCTTTCTCGGCGACCCATCGGTTTTCACCTTCTCGATCCACCAGGAGAACAACTATCCCGTCAAACAGCGTAGCGACGTGGACATCGGCCTGCGCGACGGCGCCACCGATCAGGAGTATCTCGAAGCGATGGCGACGGTGATTCCCTCGCGCCTCGATGAGTTTGCGCCCGACCTGGTGATCTATGTCGCCGGGGCTGACCCGTACAAGGACGATATGCTGGGCGGCTTGGCTCTAACCAAGGAGGGACTGGCCCGGCGCGACGATCTGGTTATCAATTACTGTGCCGAGCGCTCGATCCCGATTGCTTCCGTTCTTGCAGGCGGCTACGCGGCCAACACCGACGACACAATCGAAATCCACGCGGCGACGTGCCACAAGATGCTCGAAGCCGCCCGACGCGCCCACCCTACGGCGGGTGGCTAGGCCTGCTCAACGCCATTTGTTTCCTCAGTCGGGTTCGTCCTGATGCAGGTTTGACGGGTGGGCCTCCTCCACCGACTCATCCGGGAGTTTCAGGACCTCTCCTTTTCCGGCCGGCCAAATGATCGAGGCCACAATCGAAATGACCAAGAAGGCCGCGACCACACCGAGCGCCGCCACGATCGGGATTTCGTAGAGATCGGCAACCAACATCTTAATGCCCACGAACACGAGGATGGCCGAAAGCCCGTAGTGAAGAAAATGGAACATCCCCATGATGCCCGACAGGGCGAAGAAAAGCGCCCGCAGCCCGATGATGGCAAACACGTTCGAGGTGTAAACGATGAACGGATCGAGCGTGATGGCCAGGATCGCCGGGATGGAATCGACCGCAAACATCACATCGGTGGTTTCCACAACCAGCAGGACGACAAACAGCGGTGTCGCGAGCAGACTTCCTGCGTCGCGGACAAAGAACTTTCCCTTCACATAGTCATGCGTGATCGGCACAAACCGCCGGAACAACCGCAACACGGGATTCCTGGACGGATGGATTTCCGCTTCGGCGCGGATGGCCATGCGAATCCCGGTGACCACCAAAAATGCGCCCAGAACGTAGATCACCCAGTGCAGATTCTTGATCAACGTCACCCCGGCGGCGATGAAGATGCCGCGCATGATCAGCGCGCCCAGGATGCCGAAGAAAAGGACCCTGTGCTGGTAGCGGCGCGGGACATGGAAGTAGCTGAAGATCATGATGAACACAAATATGTTGTCCATGCTCAGTGAGTATTCGATCAGGTAGCCGGTAAGGAACTCGAGCGCCGAGGACGACCCGCGCCAGAAGTAGATGATGACGTTGAAGGTCAGCGCGGCGGCAACGCAGACGCCCGTCCAGATTAGCGACTCTTTGATGCTGATCTCGTGTGGCCTGCGATTCAGCACGCCCAAGTCGATCGTCAGCATAATCACGACAAATACGTTGAAGCCGATCCAGAAGGAAATGGGAGTGGGATTCATCGCTGTCAGGCCTTGCCTTGGTAAAACCGCCCCGGCGCGGATGGACCGCAACGGCGGATGTTCTCATTTTCAAACGCAAGAAACCGTGGTCGAGCCGAGTAGGATGCTGCCGGCAAAGTTGGCTCCCACCGCAGGGCCAACCTTTCGACCGCTACGTTCATCGCCAGCGAGTAGACGAGGACGATCAGCAAAAGCCCCGTGAATTCTGCCAGCAAGCCCACCATTGTTTGGTCATACACCCTATGCCGCGCTATTATTCGCTGCGAATGCGTCTCACCATGGGGTTGGGTGGTGGGTTGTCAACCGCAATGGGCGGGCCGCCGTCCGGCGCCCAGGCGACTGCCCTGGCGCGAGCCACGGCGGTCGAGTTCGGCCTCGATATCGGCGATCACGCCGCGTTTGTCCAGGCACCAGTCGGGCGCCAGGAGCGTCCGTTTATCGGCGTCGCTCGTCAAACGATGGATGACGATGCACGGATCGAGCCGTTCGAGGATGGTGCAAACGCGCACGACGTATTGGCCGCGTGTCATCAGCCGAAATGGCTTGAGTTGATAGATTCGACCGAGAGGGGCGTTGCGGCTGACGTAGAGGCAGTGGATCTTCAGGCCGTCAAAGCCCAGTCGGTTGAGAAGATCGGCCGCCGCGAGGTGGTCGGCGCGCCAATCGGTCGGAAGTCCCACAATCAGGTGGGCGCAAAGGCGCAGACCGCGCGCCTTCGCCCTTTTCGCGCCCTGCTCAAACGTTTCCGGGTCGTGGCCACGGCCGATCCACTTCAGCGTCTTCGCGCTGGCCGACTGGAGGCCCAGTTCGAGCCATAGGTAAGTGCGCCGGTGATACTCTTCGAGAAGGTCGAGAACCTCGCCCTCGATGCAGTCGGCGCGCGTGCCGATCATCAAGCCGACGACGTCGGGATGGTCGAGGGCCTGGTCGTAGAGCGTTCGCAGCCGCTCGGCGGACGCATAGGTGTTCGTGTAGGGTTGGAAGTAGACGAGGAATTTCTGGGCCTTGTAGCGACGGCGCATCCGGTCGATGCCACGGCGGACCTGTTCGCGGATCGGCAAGCGTGGTTCGACATAGGCAGCGCGCGATCCGGCCTCGTCGCAGTAGATACAACCGCCCATGCCGACCGTGCCGTCGCGGTTGGGGCAGGTGAAACCGCCATCGACGGCGGCCCGCTGCACGCGACAGCCGAACACCTCGCGCAAATGCGCCGAAAGCTTCCGGTATCTCGCCGACCCGCTCACCGCTTTTTTTGCACTGTAACGCAAGATGCGAATACCCAGCAACTGGCCGGTTCGTGTGTAAACGGTTAGGCAGCTCATGGCTTCGGGGGGATATTGAAACCTAGATCGCGGGAGTGGACCGTCCCTGCCCAATGGCACGCCGACACCAGACTCATCACGTCCCATTTGTCAAACTCGCACCCCCGCTTAGGGTCGTAGTCCGCCCTCACGCGGTACGCCCCAGGTTTGAGCCGTGCGGCTGACTCCAACGATTTGCCTATGCCTAGGACATACTGGGCCAGCGTGCACCTGATGGTGTAGCTGGCTCCTGCCGGCAGTGGCACGAGCATAGGGTCAACCCGGCCACCAACGATGTAAGGCTGGGGGTGCAGCTCTCGAAGACGCCCCTCAGGATCAGTGATCAAAAGACGAATCGCTTCGGGTTTTTGAGATCTGCCATTGCCCAACATAAGACCGACATTCAGCACCAAATCGTTCTCGCCCACGTTCTCCAAGACCACGCGGAACTCCCGCTGATCTTGACCGGCTTGAGTGGGTTGAACGCTGTAGATCCCGATCCGCAGTCCTTCGTGCGCCTTGCCCCACGCCACAGCGTCTCCGCTCGGGACTGACGCCGAGCCAGCCAAGAATACCGTGCCAGGAAGCACAACTAGCAATACTCCGACACACGTTCCCAGTTGCGTGGTTCTCATCATCCTATCCCTCCGTCTTTGAGTTTACAGATGAAACAATGTCGTGGCAAAGCTGTCAACTCACCCCCGGACTGTAGCATTCAGCTGTGGGGCCTCCGGTTGCGTGAGCAGCAAACGTGGGTGAAACGGGGTCACTGGAGGGTTTCAATCTTTCTTCCCAGCAGCGGTTTCCTTGGCGGCCAGGGGATAGCCGATCTTCTCTTTGACCTTGGCTTCGATGGCCGCGCGCACCTCGCCGTTGTCGTCGAGGAAGGTGCGCGTATTTTCGCGTCCCTGGCCCAGGCGTGTCCCCTCGAGCGAGAACCAGGCGCCGCTTTTCGAGATGATCTGGTGCTTAACGGCCAGGTCGAGCAAATCGCCTACCGCCGAAATGCCTTTGCCGAAAAGAATCTCGAACTCGGCATCCTTGAACGGCGCGGCCAGTTTGTTCTTGACCACGCGCGTGCGCACGCGCGTGCCGACGCTCTTGTCGCCGTCCTTGAGTGTGGCGATCCGGCGGATGTCCACGCGCACCGATGCGTAGAACTTCAGCGCGCGCCCGCCGGGTGTTGTCTCGCTCGGCCCGAACATGACGCCGATCTTTTCGCGAATCTGGTTGACGAAGATCAAACAGGTGCCCGAGCGGCTGACCGCCGCGGTCAGCTTGCGCATGGCCTGCGACATCATGCGCGCTTGCAAGCCGACGAACGTGTCGCCCATCTCGCCCTCGATCTCCGCGCGCGGCGACAGCGCCGCCACCGAATCGACGACGATAATGTGGAGCGCGTTGCTGCGAATCAGCGTCTCGACGATGTCGAGCGCTTGCTCGCCCGTGTCGGGCTGAGAGATGAGCAGCGCATCAAGATCGACGCCGATGGCCTTCGTGTAGGTGGGATCCACGGCGTGCTCGGCGTCAATATAGGCGGCAACACCGCCCTGGCGTTGCGCCTCGGCCACCGCATGGAGCGCAAGCGTCGTCTTGCCCGACGCTTCGGGGCCGAAGACCTCGACAATGCGCCCGCGCGGATACCCCCAAACACCGAGAGCCGCATCGAGCGACAGTGCCCCCGAGGGGATCGCTCGCACACCCATATCGGCGGGGCGTTGTCCATAGCGCATGATGCTACCCTTGCCGTGGCTGCGCTCGATCTGGGTGAGGGCCAGTTCGAGCGCTTTTTGCTTGTCTTGCGCGTCGCGACTCACGGCTGATCTCCCCTCTCATTGCGAAAGATTTGAGTCAATTTCCTCGATCAGTGTTTTAAGGCGCTTCTGGATTCTCTTGTACTCCGACGAGCGCCGGAAGCTCTTTTCCCGTCGTTCGAGCAGTTCGTAGGCGAAGTTGAACGCCGCCATCTGGGCGATACGCACGCTGTCGGTGAGGCTGCCGCCTTCTGCAATCTCGGTGATCTTGTCCTCGACCATTTTGGCCGTCGCGCGGAGTTGTTCTTCTTCGCCCTCGGGGCAACGCAGCCGGAAGAGCTGGCCATGAATGGAAATCTCAATGCGCTTCTCGGGATTCATTGTCTCCTGCCGTTTCGATCTGGGCGATTTCGGCCTCCAGCGCGTCAATCTGGCCAACGATTTGCTGGAGTTTGTTCTTGACCACTCCCTCGCGGCTACCGCGGCTGGCCAGTTCGCTTTCCAGCTCATCGACACGCGCGCGCAACTGCTCGTTCTCGTGACCGAGCCGTTCACGTTCCGTGTCGTTTTGCTCGATTCTGCTCTCGAGTTGGCGCATTTGTTGTCTCGCTTTGCGGCAGCGCTCGACCAGGCTAGCGACCCGTTGTTCGAGGTCTTCCAATTCCTTGTTCATCGTCCGTTTCCCGCGATTCCTGATGTTGCTTCGTCTTTGCGAACTTCCTGCCCGTCGGCCCCACCGCTGTCAAGTAGGAAGTCTCTACGCCTTATCCCGGACCCTACCCGGAAGGGGAGGTTCCTGCGCGGCAGGTGGCAATGTAAAATCCAAAACTGACAGCCGACAATGAAAAATCAGCGAGAACAAGCGGCGAGCGAACAAACAAGCTCTGTGACGAAAGACGAACCTTGCACAGCAGCCAGCAGACGCTGCGGCCGAAAACATTGAGAATTGTCAGTTGTCGGTTTCACATTGCTCATTGCATCAGCGATCTCTTGTCGATGTCGCAGATCGTAGGGTCCAAGGCGGCCTTGGGGCCGCAACCAAAGTCAATGGCCAAAAGTCCTTCACGTTCACGGGTTTCCGCAATCCAAGCAGGCAGGGATGCCTGCGCTACGGCAATCCGAAATCCGAAATCCGAAATCCCCAATCGAAAAGAGCTGCGCAAAACGCACAGAAGCCTCAGTGAAAGAATCTAAGGGGCCTGACCGCTCTCTGGTCCGGCACTAGACGAATCGCCCAGCAAAACGACAGCGAATGCCGCCGCCCCCTCGCCGCGACCCGTAAAACCGATTCGCTCGGTTGTTGTGCCTTTGATATTGACGACGGCCGTTGGGCCGAGGATCTCGCACAATCGAGCGGTCATTGCCTGGACATGGGGGGCGATCTTGGGAGTTTGCAGGATCAGCGTCAGGTCGGCATTTACAATCGCCCAGCCGTGTTCGCGGGCCATGGCGACGGTGCGCTCGAGCAGCACCAGGCTCGAAATGCCGGCATAGCGAGGATCGCTGTCGGGGAAGTGTCGGCCGAGGTCGCCCTCGCCGATCGCCCCGAGGATCGCATCACACAGGGCGTGGGTCAGAACGTCGGCGTCGGAATGTCCTTCGAGACCCCGATCGGAGGGGATTGTCACGCCGCCGAGGACGAGCGGCCGTCCCGCCACCAGGCGATGGGCGTCGAAGCCACAACCGACACGAAACTGCGCGCCGCTCATAGTTGCCCTTTCTCTCGCAGCAGCAGCTCGGCAAGCCGCGCATCGGGGGGCGTCGTAATCTTTGGATTTGGCCAGTCTGACCGAACGACCTCGACCCGTCCGCCCAACCGCTCCACGGCAGCCGCGTCGTCGGTTATCTCGACCTGGTCGTCGAGAACCTTTCTGAAAGCGCGGCGAACCAGATCGAACCGGAAGACCTGGGGCGTCTGCGCCAGCCATAGTCGATTGCGCTCGATCGTCTCGACGATATGGTCGGTGTCATCACATCGCTTCAGTGTCTCGAGCACCGGCGCGGCAAGAATCGCCGCACCGGCCTGGCGCGCTCGCCTCACGGCCTGGGAAATGGCAGCCGCTGGCGCACACGGTCGGACTGCGTCGTGGATCGCTACGATCTCGGTCTCGTCCGGCAGATTGGATAATCCCGCCCACACTGAGTCCTGGCGACGCGCCCCTCCAGCCACCCACCCGCCGATCTTTTTGTAGGGAGACAGATCGAAACGCCGCTCGAGTTCGTCCATGAAATCCTCGGGCAAGACCAACCAGATCTGGTCGAACTCGCCCATGTTCTCAAAGATTTCGATCGAATGGAAAAGAATCGGCTTGTTGCGCAGGAGGGCAAACTGCTTGAGGCAATCGGTGCCGAAGCGAACGCCCCGGCCCGCCGCTACAATCAGGGCCGCAATTGACATTCAACCCACGATCCGCCTGGCCTCGCGCGGGGCGCGGCGGCGAGCACTCACGCTCGACGCTTGGCTGTCGCTTTCGGCTCCTTTTCGGTGTACAGGCGCCCAAAGATCAGCCGCCCGCGCGACGTCTGCAAGATGCTTGTGATGGTAATCAGGACTTCCTGATTGATGTAGTCCTCGCCGTTCTCGATCACGACCATCGTGCCGTCGTCGAGGTAGCCAACGCCCTGGCGGGGCTGCTCGCCGCGCTCGCTGATATAGAGGGCGATGGTTTCGCCGACGAACGCGGTCGGCTTGAGAATGTTGGCCAGCTCATTGAGATTGAGCGTTCGCACCTGGTTGAGCAGGGCGACCTTCTGGAGGTTGAAATCGTTCGTCACCAGTTCGCCGTCGGTCTCGCGCGCGACGGCGATCAGTTTCTGATCCACGCCGGCGATGTCCGGGTAGTCGCTCTCGAAAACCGTCAGGGGGATTTCCATGGATTTCATTTCTTCGAGGATTCCCAGGCCCCGTCTGCCTTTCGCCCGCTTGACCGGGTCGCTCGAATCGGCGAGCGTCTGGAGTTCCTGGATAACAAAATGCGGAACCAGGAGGGTTTCGGGAATGAAGTGGCCCGCTGCCAGATCGCGAATCCGCCCGTCAATGACCACACTCGTGTCGAGCACGCGCACGTTGCCCTTCGGCGGGCCCATGAGGAACTTCAATCGCGACAGGTCGAAGCGGTCCACGTTCTTCAGCGCCAGGATGATCCCGAAATAGCCGCAGACCATGTTGCAGGCGATGCGCTTGTACAGCTTGGCGAGCGCGTCGTTCCTGGCCAGGAACAGCTTGTCCGGCAATGTCTCGGAAATGAGCTGGCCAAGGATCAGGCCAAACAGTAAGCCCACCGTGGCGAAGAGGATCTTCTTCGGCGAGAGAATGTGCGCCGAGCTCTCGAAAAGAACAATCAGACACGAAATGAAGAAGCTGAGAATGGTGTATTCGGGGATCTTCGAGGGTGTTTGTTGCTTACCCAGATAGACTCCAAAAAACCAAGTCATCAACAGAATAAAGAGTATTCTTGCTGTCACAAATTCGTTAAAGAATGAAGGCTGAGAGTCTTTCTTGTTGCTCATTGCTCGCGAGATTCCGACCTGAATAAGAACAGATAGAAATGTGTTGACAACTGCCGGAGCGTAGACTAGCAGCTGGGGCGCTTTCAAGCAGAAAAGGGCCGGATGCGCCGGCCGGGGCGGTGAATGTTTCCAGGATCGGGGAGTTTCGTTCGTGGTTGTTTCCCCAGAAGTGTGCGATGCCCTGATTTCCTACAATAGAAAGGGGTGAAAGGGCGATGGGGATTGTGGTTCTTGAGGAAAATGAGCCGATAGATCGCGTCCTCAAACGATTCAAGAAAGAGTGCCAAAAATCGGGCATTCCCACCGAGTTGCGTCGCCGCGAGCATTATGAGAAACCCAGCGTGCGGCGCAAGCGAAAGCTCGAAGCGGCCAAGCGCAAAGCGCGCCGTCGTATGCTGAAGCTCAAGAAAAAAATGGAATCGTACTGAACGGTTCGAGTCGGCAGCGGTATCCCAACCACCCAATCGAGCCCTTTTCCGGCATCTGTCCGGGAAAGGGCTTTTTGCCAAACACGCCAAGTCCTGAGCCGCACAAGATGTCCGGATGGTGCTGAGGTCTCGCGCGAACACGCCGCGCTGCCTGCACTGAGGTCCGAGGCGAGTTTCACAGGCTGGACACCTGTGCCGCCGCAAGGACAGCAGTGGCGAGGTCAAGTGCCACAGGCGATTCCAATGCGTGGACGTGTCGGCAGACAGGGACGAGTTCTCTTGTCCTCCATTCTTCTGCACTGTACCCGTTGCGGCTGTCCGGCGGTTTCTTAACGAGGCCGACGCGGGGAATATGGGTTTCGTGAAACATCGAGCTTTTTGCGCTTGACCCGAATCGGTGATTGATGTGATATTACAGTTGGTCTCCTGGGCCAAGAGACATCCAGCTTCTTGCGACAGAAGTTTTCGTTGGCCTGCCTGAGTGTTGCTATTGGGGAGCGCGGCCATGGTCAAGTATGTCGAGCGACGGTCCGGCCATGAGCGGCGGGATTGGGACATGTTTGTTTATCCCGATCGCCGGTCGGACTCAAACCGCCGCTCGGGTGAGGACCGTCGGCAATCTGCCGAACCTTATGATGGCCCGGACCGCCGGCGGAAGGTCGAGGCCTCGATCGAGTCCGCTGAGACCCAGCCTACCCCAAGCCAACCTGCCGCCGAACAGACTCACTACACGACGGCCGAGGTCGCGGAAATCACTGGCCTGTCGCAGACGACGCTTCTTCTGTGGATTCGCAACAAGGTGATTGACGGAAGTCGCATCAAGCGGTCGGTCGAGGGAAGGCGTCTGTGGACCCGTAGGGATATCGAGGAGATTGAGCGGGTCAAGGCTCGCAACGGCTGGATAGGGTAGGCAAAACGCCGCCTGCTGAGTCAGGCCAGGCTCAGCGTGCGCGGTCGTGTAGCGTCTCCCCAAATAGATTTCCATTTTCGGGCAATCCAAGAACGGGAACTGTGTCAAGGTACGCCCAGGGCGTGACTTGAGCGACGCGAAGTGCGCATTTCCAGCCCAGCCGGCGAGCACACCGCAGGCCATCCCATGTGGTAAGTGTGCAAGGACGGCCGTTCGTGCGCGGGAGAAAAAAACTCGTCAAGAGACGGGATTTGTTCCTTGACCCGTGAGGCGCTCATGCGAATATGGCGTCGGTGTTTCAACAACGGAAGACAGAGAAAAGTGAACGGAAAAACTAGTGGCGCAAGCAAGCAGGCCAAACGGCTGGACGTTGTGCTCATCCGGCCGGCCAAGTATGATGATGACGGTTACGTGATCCGGCATTTCCGCGGGGTGCTGCCGAGCAATACGCTGTGCTGTCTGTACGGCTTGACCGAGGCCGTCGCCGAGAGCGACCGGTTCGCGGGCCGCGTGGATATCCACGTTCATGTTCATGACGAGACGGTGGATCGTGTCGTGCCCGAACGGATCGCACGGCGTTTGCGCCGGGGGGCGAGCCACGTTCTCGTCGGTCTCGTTGGGGTGCAGACGAACCAGTTTCCCAGGGCGGCCGATCTGGCGCGTCGCTTCGTTGCTGGCGGGTGCAAGGTAATGATCGGGGGCTTCCACGTCAGTGGTTCGCTGGCCATGAGCGAGGGAGTGCCGGCGGAGTGCCAGGAGTTGCTCGACGAGGGCGTGACCCTGGTCAAGGGCGAAGTTGAGGATGTCTGGGGCGACCTGCTCGAAGATGTGGTCGAGGACCGGATGCAGCCGATCTATGACATCGTCGAGCGGCCCGCACTCGCGTCGGCGACCGTGCCGAGAGTACCGGCCGGCTACATGCGCCGGTTTGTTTACAAGCGCTTCGGAACGATTGACACCGGGCGCGGCTGTCCGTTCGATTGCAGCTTCTGCACGGTCATCAACGTGCAGGGACGCAAGATGCGATTGCGGTCGCCCGAGGGTATCCTCGGACGCATCCGGGAGAACTACAACCGCGGCAAGGGCATTCATTACTACATCCTGGCCGACGACAATGTGGCGCGGAATCGTTACTGGGAACAGCTTTTCGACGGCCTGATCCACATGCGCGAGGAAGAGGGGATGAGGATCCAATTCTTCATGCAGGTGGATGTGCCGGCCTATCGGATACCGAACTTCGTACGGAAGGCGGGCGAGGCCGGTTGCTCACAGGTATTCGTGGGAGTCGAAAGCCTTAACCCCAGGAATCTCGAGGCTGCCTGCAAGAGGCAAAACGTGGTCGAGGATTATGCCGCAATGGTCGAGGCCTGGCATGGTGTGGGTGTCCACGTCCATGCCGCTTACATCATCGGCTTTCCCTACGATACGTATGAGTCCATCATGGCGGACGTGGACGCGTTGGCCCACGAGCTCAAATTTGACCAGGCGTCGTTCTTTATGCTGACTCCCCTGCCTGGCTCGCGCGATCACGCCGAGGCGGTGGCAGCTGGCGTGTCCATGGATGGCGACCTGAACCGCTATGACTCTTACCACGCAGTGGTGGACCACCCGAACATGGGACGGGAGCAGTGGGTTGCAGCCTACCGGGAAGCCTGGAAGCGTTTTTACACGCCCGAGAACATGAAAGAGATCCTGTTACGTTCGAGCGTTCATAGCTATTGGGGCATGCTGAAGGGTTTCCTCTGGTATCGGGCGGGCATGATCGAGGGCACGCACCCGATGCTGACGGGATTTTTCCGGCTGAAGGATCGCAAGGAGCGCCGTCCGGGCTGCGCGATCGACCCATGGTGGGTCCACCTCAGAAAGCGCTGGCGCGAAGTGCGGTTGCTGCTGCGCGAGTGGTGCGGGCTCTTCTTCGAGCTGCAGGAACTCTGGCTGCAGACGCGTATTCCGGCCGAGAACATCAGGCGGCTCGGGGCATGGAGGGAGCAGTTGGGTGAGCACCTGACCGAGCTGATGCGCAATCTGCGCAGTGCCCAGGAGAGCATTCAGATGTCTGTAGGTAACCTGCGCGCCACTCTGGAGCAAAATATTGAGTCG
>Ga0111193_1088_pt1 | contig 16164 bp, 9 predicted proteins | sample DeeMarSWOR324_28_FD_80361 | JGI IMG/M metagenome (GOLD analysis project Ga0111193, IMG submission 80361) | candidate division BRC1 bacterium SM23_51 | reverse complement strand
CATCGGGCCATCTCGTCGCCAGCGGCGACCAAATGGGTCAACGACTGACGGTCGAACGCGATCCCGGCCGTCCGGCGCTCCTTCGCACCGTCCGCGATTCCTGCGGCAATTCTCTCTCATTCGAGACAGACTCGCAAGGGCTGGTCGAGCGCGTCACGAGCTCGGACGGCCAGAGCGTGGTCTACGATTATCGCGAGGGCGTGCTCGTTGGATCAAAGACCGATAATGGCCGGGGGAGCCGCTATGGCTACAGTGCCTCGCAGTGCCTTGCCGAGATCGCTCTGGGCAACGGCTCGCGACTCGCCATCCGAAGTGACGAGCAGGGGCGGGTGGTTGCTCTCTCGGGTCAGGGGATTGTGCCGCGGACGTACGGCTACAGTCAGCCGGAGCGCGGCCGCGAGACTCCTGCCGAGGTCGCCCGCACCAACGGACTGGACAATATTGTGCGGTGGCGGGTCTTCGCCGGCCGTCGGCGGATCGAAATGCTTCCTGAACCGCAAGCGACAGCCGTTCTGGAAAACAGCGCTCGCGCCCAGCCCGAGCGATTGAGCCTGGGTGAGAGCCTCACATGGCTGTGGAAGTACGACTCCCTGGGGCGAATGTCCGAAATCCAGGAACCCCAGAGCGAAACGACCCGCTTCGCCTACTCGGATGACCCGCTCCAGCCGGTTCGCATCGAACGGGCCGATGGCTCGATGATTCGGTTCAACCTGGACCAGAAGCAACGATCTCTTGCTATGTCGGTGGGCAATCTGCGCCCTTGGCGATGGGAATTCGACAAGTCGGGGCGCGTTCTCCGATTCGAAGACTTCTTCCACAACTCCCACAAGCTCGCCTATGATGCAAAAGGGAGGGTGAGCTCGCTGAGCGAGCCGTCGGGAGCCGAGACACGGATCGGCCGCGACGACAAGGGCCGGATCGTGTCGGTTGGAAGGCGTGGCGGCGCGGCGATCCATTTCAGCCGCGATCCATCTGGCCGCATTCGGCACATTGAAGATGGAGTCGAGTCGTTGTGGCTGGAATACAATGACGCGGACAATGTGACGGGCCTCTTTGGCTCACAAGGTTACGCGCGGCGCTTCTATTACACGCCGGACGGGCTGCCCTCAACAATACAGAAGACAGGCAAACAACTCGTGCGCCTGTTCTACGATGGCGAGCTCAACCTCATCGCACTTCGACGCGCCGACCGGACGGGGTTTCATCTCACGCGTGGTCCCGGCACGCGCGTGCGCCTGTTGGACGCAGCCGGATTGGCACGCTGGACGGTGAGCTACGACCCCTGGGGTCGCCCTGTCGGCTATCGGAAACAGGGCCACGAGCAGACACGGCTCGAGTACGGTGCGACGGGCCAACTTCGGTCGATCGAAGCACCGTCCGGCAGCCGCCTGGCCTTCAGCTACAGTCCCACCGGCAGATTGGTCGCCCTCGACCTTCCCCTTCGCCGATTCCGTTTCAGTTTCGACAGTGTCGGTCAGCTTCAGGCGCTCGCAGAGCTGACAGCCGCCAAGCGCGACGCGTTCCACTATGACGAGACAAACCGATTGCTACGGCGCGATGCCCCGGGATGGACGGAACAATACGACTACGACCGCTCCGGGCACCTCACCCGACTTTCCGTGCGGGGGTTGGTGTCGCACGAGTATGCTTTCCGCCACGACGAAGCGGGATGGCTCAAAGCGATTGTCTATCCCAACGGTGTGCGTACGACCTTCGAGTATGACAAAGCGCACCGGTTGGCGCGGGCGAGCACGCGCAATGCCGGCGGCGAGACTCTGTTCGCAACCTCCGTTGACTACGCGACCAGCTCGCGTTTGGCGGTCGCGACATGGAACGGAACGGGCCGCTTTGCCTATCAATATGACTCGAATCTGGCACTTGTCGAGACGATCCATCCCGGCGGCCGCCGAGACTCCTTCGTCTATGACAGCCTCGGCAATCTCTTTCTCGGCAGGCGCGGCGGCCGGCGCGAGGTTTTCCGCCACGATTCCCTGGGCCGGCCGACCGAGATCGGCCCAACCCGCTACGTCTATCTCGGCCCGACCGACCGTCTGCCGCCCATGACGACCTTGACCGTCTGCCTTGTTCTCGACGACCGCGAGCGCGTCGTTGCCTTGCAGCGAGGCGACGGGCTGCGTGCCCAATATGGCTACCTGCCCGATGGAAGAATGATCTCTCGTCAGGTCAATGGGCGGCGCGTTCTCTCATTCGACTGGGATGGGCCGCGTCTCCGGACAGTTTTCGATGCACACGGACGGTTGCTCGTCGGCATCCATTATGATCCGACGTTCGGCCTGCCGCTGGCTGTCTTGATGGAAAAGCGCACTTATTTCTGCCACCCCGACGTGTTCGGACACCCTGCATGGCTGACGAATGAAAAGGGAGAAGTGGTCAATCCACCGGACGATTTCCCGTTCGAAATCAGGGATCGCGCGCAACCGCCGCTGGAGCCGACGTGGGAAGGACTGCCACCGGCGATTCGTTTGCCCGAGGAGGGCCTGCACCTGGTTCGCGGACATCTTTGTGAGCCGCGCAGCGGCGATCTGCTCTCGCCCGATCTCTCGCAGTTTCTCAGAAGCGAAAATCCCTATCGAGCGCGCAGGGTCGCGCGGCCAATTGAACCGACCCGCGCCGGGCAGAAACTGGCAACCGTCATTCAATGGGTCGAACAAATCCAGGGCTCCAGGTTCGAGCATCGGTGGGACGACGGGCCGGGCGGTGGCGATCGGCTCAGCATGTTGCTCGCCCAGGTGCGCCGGCCTGAGGATTTCGAGACACACCTTCTGCAGACGGCGTTTCAGCATGACTTCAATCCAGACCGATGGTTCGATCCCACTTTCCTCAGCATGAGAACACAGCGTCAGGGATTGCCCGGTGGTCCGTTGGATCTGCCATCAACCCCGGCCGATCAGTACCGCGATTTTTCTCCTCTCGGTCCCATCCCCCACGACGGGTCCTTCATGGCGCAGCCTTTGAGCGCCTTGGCGCGCGCGCCCTGATTGTCTGTCAGTCTTGAAATAGTACATGTTTGGCAGGTGGAACACTCGTCTCGGGCACCTCTTGCCGACAGCAGTGGGCACGGAGCTATCGGGCGAAACGCCTCTGTCGCATGTAGTCTTCGATCTTGCGGCGGTCGTCGGCTGTGGGCGGTTGCGACCTGCAGCGCGTGATGGGTTCGATTGGAAGGCCACGCGCGGCGAGGGCGATCTTGCCTGTCAGCGGCCAGCTGCCCCGCTCAAGCAGGCGGTTTGCTCGCTCGATCTCGAAATGCGCGTGACGAGCTGTCTCCCAGTCGCCTCGTCCGAATGACTCGAACACCTCGCCCAGAAGTTCGGGAAACGTATTGGCGCCACCGCCGATACAGCCGACCGCCCCGACCGCCAGGCAAGGCAACATGACCGTCTCGTCACCCGCGATCATCGCGAATCCTTCCCCCGCGGCCAAAATGAGCTGGGCGAAAACACGCAGGTCTCGTGTCGTTTTCTTCAATCCCACAATCGGGTCGAGAGGGGCGAGACGGCGCAGCCATGAAGGCTGCAAGGCATGGTCGCCCGAGCCTGGCGGGTCGTAGAGCATCGTGGGGTAGGGGAGACGCTCGATCAGGCGTTCGAAAAAGGCGTAGATCGTCTCGTCGCGCGGCGCGACGAACCGCGGAATGATAACACCCAGGAAATTGATCCCGGCATCCGCCATCGCGCGCGACAGCGACAGCGATTCGTCAAAGTCGCGCCCGAGCGAGCCGGCGATGACCGGGACGTGCCCTTGGGCAACCCTGACGGCCCGTCCCGTCAGCTCGACCCGCTCCTCGACGGTCAGGTGTGTCCATTCACCGCTGCCCCCGCTGACGAAAAGCCCGTTCACACCATGCTCGATCAGCCACCCAATCAGCTGATCCCAGGCCGCGTAGTCCACTGATCGGTCGGCCCGAAACGGCGTGAGAACCGGCGGGATAACGCCCCGCAATCTCGGAGCACGGCTGGCGGCAATCATCGGCAAGTTTCCTTTCTATTCATATTCAAGCTTCTGATTTTCACGTTCGCCACGTGAGCCGCTGGATCTTACTCTCCGGTGGTGGTGCAAAGAAATAGCTTGCCACGTAGCCGACCAACAGGACCGCGAGATTGCCGAACGCACCGATCAAGAACCAGTGCGTGGGGCTCAGGAGATTCTCGGGAATGACAACTTTGAATCTGCTCGCAGTCAGCCAGGCGATGACCAGCACGCCGCAGATCACCCCGATCGCCGCACCAGGGCTATTGCTGCGTCGCGAGAGGAAACCCAGTAGAAAGAATCCACCGAGACCACCTGCGAGGATTGCACCGATGGCAAAGCCGATGTCGAGAATCGTTGTCTTCAAATCAGCGCCCTGAAGTGCCTCGCTTTCGGTCAGGTAGGCGAACAACACTGCCGCTGCGATCATGAAAATCCCGCACAAGCTTGTCACGGCGCGTGCCGCCACAAGGTAGTGGCGGTCGGTTCTGCCCTTCGCCATGTGGCGCTTGTAGATGTCCTCGGTCAGAACAGTGGCTGATCCGTTCATGCTTGAATCAATCGAGGACATGGCAGCAGCCATCAGAGCCGCGATGATCAAGCCGCCCAGGCCCGGGGGGATTTCGGTCAGGATGAACCTGGGAAACACCTCGTCGTTGGGCACGCCGGGCGGCAGCTGCGCCGGTGTTGCAGCATAGAAAACGTACAGGCAAGTGCCGACGAACATAAACAGTGACCACACGGGGATGCACCCAACGCCGCAAATCCAAAGCGCGCCGCGTGCTGAGCGAAGTGATCGAGCGGCCAGGTAGCGTTGGACCTTCGTCTGGTCGGTGCACATTTCCTGCAGATTACCGAAGAGGCCGTTGAGGGCCAGAACCCAAAAGGTCACCGCGACCAGGTTGAAGTCGAAGTAATGCCCCGACGGCACAGAGGCGTCGTGCAGACTGAGCTTTCCCTCGCCCCATGCGCGGCTGATGACTTCGGCGGCGCCGCCCGGCACGGTGAGGAAGACAACCGCGACCGTGATCAGGCCACCCAGCACCAGAATGATCGTCTGCATCACATCGGTCCAGATCACCGCTTCGATTCCGCCAATAACGGTATAGAGAGTCACAATCGCGCCCGTGATGATGATGATCGCCCAAAGATTCCAGCCGGTCAGGCTTCGCAGCGCCAGCGCCAGGAGATAGAGAATGATCCCCATGCGATAGGCCGAGGCGGCCGTGAACGCCAGGCACGCATAGGTGCGGCCCCAGTTGCCAAACCGTCGCTCGAAATACTCGTAGGCGCTCGTCAGGTGCGTACGCCGATAGAATGGGACAAACAGCCAAACGCTCAACAGCGCGGCAATCGGCAGCATCAGGCCAGGCACGATTCGGCTCCAGTTGCCTTCGTAGGCCGACCCTGGATAGGCCAGAAAGGTCACCGAGCTGATGGCGGTTCCGAGCATCGAAAGGCCGACGGCCCACCCTGGCATGGCTCGGCCGCCGAGGAAGTAGCCTTCGGTCGTGCGAGAGCGGCTAGCGGCCCAAGCACCCAACCCGATGACGACGGCCAAATAGGCGACCATGGCTACAAGGTCTGCCGTTCGAAGATTTGCGGCTTCGGCCAATGGAATTCTCCTTTTTCCCAGGCGAGGCGTCCTCGCTCGTTCGCCACAACGGGCGGACTCAAGCGCACTTTACTTGCCCGAGACGGCGGAATCAACCTTTTGCTGAACTGCGCCGTGGGCACGCGGCTCGCCGTGGCCGATCGGGCATCGTTTCTCGCGGGCATCGTTTCTCGCCGGCCAAAGCCCAACATAAGGTTTGCAACATGCACGGTCAGGTGCTAGGGAGATGGCTGAGTGATCTCGGGGGTGTCAGCGCGGCGGCCGTTGGGCCTGTTGGCGTAGGACAGGGACATCAGCCGCGCGGGCGGTCGTTCGATCAACGATCGAACGTCGTCCGTTTGAGCCGGCATGACCTAGCGGCCTAGCGAGGCGCCGGAGGGCAAGCAAATCTGCGACTGGAGAGCGACGAGCAAAAATGCTGACTGTGTACGTGCGGACATCGGACGACCGGCTCGAAATCGGTCTGGGCGAGTTGCGCGCCCAGTTCGAATTGCGCGATGATATCTGGGTGCCGGGATGGATGTGGCAAGGCGACCGGCGCATGTTGCGGTTCAAAAACCACGAATGGTTGTCCTTGGGCCACGTTCGCCCCAAAGCAGGCGATTGGGAGGTTACCGAGGATTTCTCCGAGCGAGTGTCGGTACGTTTCTGGGGCCAAGACAGCTACTTCGGCGTTCCCGTCGAGTGGTCGGTCATAGTCGCCGCCGAAGCCTTGTGGCCGGGTTTCACGATCACAACCGAGATCATCCCGGCGCAGACGATCGAACTGGTCGAGTGCTTCACCCGATTCGAGACTCCGAACTGCTATGACGGCCACGAAGAGATGCTCTGCATGATCGGCCAGAACCCGGTGACCTATTGGCGCGGTGGGCAGCTGGTCTCGCCAGCTCCCCTGGAGCCAACGCTGTGGCGAGTAGCCGGGGACCAGATCGCCCAATCGTTGACACCATCTCGGACTCCGATCTGCTGCCTTCGGGTAGGCCCCGACGAGGACGGGGGCGAATGTCACGTGACCCTTTTGGGACATTGGGATACGTGCTGTATTCGAAACATCTGCGTGGTCCCGACGCGTTTCGTGGACGGCAAGCGTGGCTATGAGATTCTTATGGGGGTTCTCGACTGGCGGTGTGCCAGCGGAACGGAGCCCAATGTCTTCTTCGACGGGGGCGAATGTTACCGCCAGCGCGTATCTGTTGCCTTTTCATCGGAAATGCCGGGCGGGACACTGGACCGCTGGTTCTTTGGCGCTTTCGAGCGCAGCTTGCGCCACTTTTTTCCCAAGGATGCGGACGTGGAAACCGACCGGCGTGCCCGTGCGAAGAAAAGCAGTCTGGCCGATGCCAACGCCTGGTTGCTCAAGACGATGTGCGGCGAGGGCGTCCCGGGGCTTTATTCGCCTGAACGGGGGATCGTCACCTACACAGAGGGCAGCTGTCCCACGGCGGGTCAGTTCTCGCTTGCTCAGCTTGCGCCATGGCTTGGTGCACTCGGCTATCAAGCCTATGTCACCCGCCGCGACGACTTGCAGGAGACTTGCAAGCGATTGGTCGGGCGCGTCGCTGAGGCAGTGGATCGCCCGCAGCCGATGCAATGGACGGTCGGCCCGACGTTCTGCGCAATCCTTCCTCTGCTGCGCTATTTGACCTGTTTCCCGAACGATACACTTCACGGGACAATCCGGCGAGCCATGGGCCGGATGCTCGAAGCCTTCCCCCCCGAGGCTGGCGAGATACCTGACGTGGACTTTGGCAGTGAAGCATTCCATGCCGAGTCGTACCTGCTGGCCGGCCAGCTGGCGGGCGACGAGCGGCTGCTCAGGGCAGGCCAAGTTTGCCTCGAGCGGATCAATGCCGCCGGGGGAAATGGCGGCCACGTTCGTGCGCTATCTGGTCTCGATGTGTTTCGCAACATTCAACGATTCTGTCGATCCCGATTTCGACACGCGCGGGTTCGCGAACGGCGCAATTTCCGGTTGCGACCGGATGGCCGAGTGTGCACCCGTTGAGACCGCAGATAGCCTGCGCTGTATGGCCTACTGGCTGGGCTTCCGGCCCGAGAAGACGGCCGGCGCATTTTACGACCTTCTATGGTTGTCGAGCCGGACGTTCTGCGGTGTCTTCCCGGCGGCGCGCGAGCAGCGCAGGGGCTACAATACTGAAAGCCAGGTTGTCCGTCGCCGCAAAGATGATCTGCCGACAGGAATCATCTACGATCGTTTTCCCTACATCGCCTACGAGTACCCGGTCCGTCAGACGCGCCAGTCGCCGCGAGCGAGCGTTGAGGCGCTCCAGAACTATTTGGCATTCGGAGGCGGTTTGGCTTCGTGTGACAACGAACGGCTGCTTGTCCTGAGTCCGCGCGCTGCGGGCTATGATCTGGCCGAGCGCATTGGCCGTGTTGTTCACGTTTACAATCCGACCAACGTGCCCCAGGAAACGCGCCTATCGGTTCATCATTTGCCCGCCAGCCGCCAGTATGAAGTCATCCTTGGCAACAAACGGGTTGCCAAGGATGTGGCGGGTGACGCCCTCAAGGACATTGCCGTCCGCGTTGCTCCGCGCCGCGTGGGCGTGGTCGAAGTGGCGCCCAGCCGCCAGACAAGCACCCATTTCTGAGTCCAAAGCTGCGAACTGACAACTGGCAACTAACAACTGACAACTGATTCTCAGGGGGCAAGCCGGACCCAGGCAACTTTTCCTGCCACCACTTGCACCGATTGCGTCGCTTTCCGCCGACGGCTGAGTGAAACTGAGATTCGATAGTCGCCGACCGGGACGCGATTGAAGGCGAAGAAACCCGAACCGTCCGTTTGGGTCGCCCGCGACGGGTTGGTTGAGACAACGACCTGGACATGATCGTTGGTGTCACCGACCACACTTCCCGCGATCCAGCCAAATCCCTGACGCGCGGGCGGCGGCAGTTCTGGTGTTGGAACCCCACGGCGGAAATAGCGGTCGCGCAACATCTCGGCGAGCTGATCGCCGCGGTGGCCCTCGCGTGCCATTTCGGCATAACTGAACAGGCAAACGCCCGAAACGGCCGGGTGCTGTTGGGCCAGGCTGATCTGGCGCACTGAACCCGACGGGGAGTTGAGGAAGCTGCCTTGTCCAACCACCGGCAGCGACCAGCCGCGGTTCTTGACGAGGAAATCGAGCCACTGGCGGTATTGCTTCGCCTGTGGCGCGACGCCGTCGCGTTTGTAGATCATTAGGCAATTGAGATCGAGCCAGCCCTGACGGACCCACGACTGCCAGTCCTGGAAGACGTCGTCGTACGCGCGCGACTGGCGGAAATCGCTCTTGCAATCGTCGAACGCGACCGTGGCCGCCGAGACCCTGACGGTCGGTCGGCGCGATTTGGCCGTGATGTAGAGCTGCCGCAGCATCGCGCTGACCTGTTCGCGTCGGAACTGGCCCCACGCTGCATCAGCGGACCGCGGCCGCCGCAGGCGGTTTTCGATGCGCCGAAATCGTCCAAGCGCGGTGGCGTTATAACCCCACTGCTTCGATGGGTAGCGGATACGGTCGAAATGCACCCCGTCGAGGTTGTATCGCGAAACCAGCTCCGCTACCACGTGGGCAGTATGGTCAATGACTCTGGGAACGCCTGGATCGAGAAAGATGTGACCATTCTCGTCGCGCCGATCTCCATAGGTTCGGCTCAGCCACTCAGGGTGGCGGCGCGCGACGTGCGTCCGAGGCAGAGCGCTGCCGGTTCCGACCCGATAGACGATCAGCCAGGCATGGATTTCGATGCGCGCCCGGCCCGAACGCGTGTCGTGGGCTTGGTGGATCAGGTCGGCCAGAGGGTCATAGCCCGCTGGCGAGATGTCCGCCGCCACCGGCTCCATAGTCGAGCGATAATAGGCATCACCCGCTTTGCGCACCTCGACGAACAGAGCGTTGATGCCATGGCGATCTGCCCACTCAATCAGGCGTCGTGTCTGTTCGGGTGTCTTGAAGCCCTCGTGAAAGGCATCCACCCAGATTGCCTGATAGCGCGCCTGGGCTGCCGACGCCGTACATCGGGGCCCAGTGCTGACGACGATGGTCAACAGTATGACCCATGCGAGATCGCACCGGTCCTGGCATCGGCGGTTCGCGCAGGGCAATCTGTCTTGCGACGGGTCGAAAAACCGCGAGAAATGTCTCAGAGCGCGTATCGAAATGAACCGCCATGACGCCAAGAATGCGGAGAATCTCGGCGGCAAGTGAACCGCCGAGATCGCAGAGATCGCAGAGATAGAGGGACTTCTCACGAGAGAGATCTCCTGTTTTCTGTCCCGGACCCGGGCTCTCTCGTTTCGCGTTCTGTGCGTTGGCTTATAGGATCTTGTTTCTCACGACGATCCTGTTCCGACCCGTGGGATACGTCATGTCGGTTCAAAGCCTTGAGACAAATCTTGCGGATGACACGGACGCCAGCCGCATGGATTGAATTCAATCCGTGAAATCGGTGGAATCCGTGGTTCGGTTTCTCATTCTCGGTTGTCCGTTGTCCGTTTTTCATTTGGCCGCGGCCAACTCGCCGTGAGGCGCGCGCCGTGATCGCCGCGGCTTTTGCGGTAAAGTCGTTTTGTCAGGGGCTCTAGGTGTCGGCCGGGGCTTCATCGCGCGGGAAGTGTCGCCGTCGTCTTACCGGAAGTTTGCGGAGCGACCAAATCGGCTGATGGGGTTGCAGGCTCGTCTCTTTCGGGCGGTGTCGGTGGCGACGGAGGGCCTGCCGGTACAGGTGCGGTGGTCACTGCCGTCGCCGTGGTTAGAGTAGCCGTGGGCGAGGTGGCCTGGGCGGCACGCAGGGCAAGTGTTGCGCTCGTTTCGGCTTCCTTGCGTCTCAGGAGTTCCGTCCGTCGGATTTCCTGGTAGGCCCTTTGCGCCCACTGCGTTCCTGGCAAAAGTGCCATAATCTCCTGGTAGTCCTTCACGGCCTCATCGTATTTATTCTGGAGGCGATGGCACTCTGCCGCCAGAAAATAGGCCTCCAGGCGACCGTTGTGGTTGGGAAACTGAGCGGGAATCTCGCGGTAGACCTCGATCGCTCTGTCATACTTCTCATTGTTGGCGTATGCCGCTGCTAACTCGTAGAAGAGTCGGAGCCTCATGGGGCTGGTCGGGAATTCTTTCAGGCCTTTCTGGAGCAAAGCCACAGTCTGCTCCAGATCCCCTTTGAAATTGTACGCGCGCGCATAGCGGATCAGCACCGCGATCTTCCGGTCCGCACCCGTGGCCTCCTCATACATTTGCTCGAAGGCCGCGAAACCTTTGCTGAAGAGATTCTCGGCGCGGTCCTTTTCGTCCAGCACTGTCGCCAGATGGCCCATGATCATGCAAACGTTGGGGACGATGTCGGTGCTGGGCTCGTCTGCCAGGTAGTTTTCGAAGAACTCAATTCCGGCGGAAGCCGAATCAGTTGTCGCATACGTGGCCGTCAGTCGTTCGAGCGCGCCAAAATGGAAAGCCTCGGGTACTTCGTTGTTATTCAGGACCTGTGCGAAGACCTCCTGGGCCGTTGTCGCCTGGTCGACGGCTCGAAGATGGTCCCCGACGCGAAGCATCAATTCCCCCCAAAACGCTGTTCCCGTCGTTGCCCCTTCCAGAAAACTCCTGGTTTGCTCCAAGGCAGCGGTCGTCTGGCGGGTGGCCGCGTAAATGTCTATCTTGTACCGTGCTGCCTGCTGGCCGTCGTCCGAATCAAGTCCGGCCTGGTCAATGACCTCGTTCAGGACCCGCCCACACTCCTTGAAGTTGCGGTCGAGAGCATAACATTCGAACAGCAGCCACCGCGCGCGAAGCGCCAACGTTCCCGACGTATTCTCTCGAAGAATCTCGTGAGCCAGGATGATCGCGCCCAATGGATCACGCTTTTGCAAGGCGTCCACTGCGTCCTGGAACTTCTCCTCGGGCGTTTTCTTGGCGCACGAGAACGAGAGTCCAATTGTAACAACCGCAACCGCGAAAACCGTAAACGATCGAGCCATCATGCACTCCGACCAACCGACAGTTGGCACTTCTCTACCTTGATGATGAGAGCGATCTGCCGCATCGTAACGTCTCTGTTTCGACCGTTTCACGGGTGAGGAGGGGTGTCAAAACAATTCTATCCGGGCTCCCACCGCGCGCAACGGCCGCCGCTCGGAGTCCGGGCAAGAGCGCAAGACACTTGCCATTGTCACCCGGGCTGGCTAAAAAGGCGGCCACAGGAGGTTGGCTGCCGACGATGGTCCGCACGTCCAACGCGCGATGGCATGGTATCACCCTGACGGCAGTGATCCTAGCTCTGTCGGGTTTGGCGCGCCTGCCTTATTTGGAGCAGGGAAACCTCTCGCCCGACGCGGCCGACTATTTGAACATCGCCTGCAATGTCGCGCGCGGCCGGGGCCTGGTTCACACCATCAAGTGGCATTTTTTCACCTCCGATGAAGTGCGCCACTCGGCAATCGGCGAGCGGCCGCTTCTCTATCCGCTTCTTCTCGTCCCGCTGTGCGGCGGCGTCTACCCGGCCCGCGCCGCTCAATACGCAACTCTCCTGTTCGCGGCCGCAGCCGTTGCGCTTGGAGCCGCGTGGGCGCAGCGCATGGGTTACGGCTGGCTGGCTGTCGTGATCTGCGCGGGGCTGCTCGCTTTCAATCCGGGGCTGCTGATGTACTCGGTCTACCCTTCGACCGAACCACTGTATCTCTGCTGGCTATTTACCATCTTGCTGGTGGTTGGCCGCAATGCTCGATCGCACCGAGTCGCCTGTCTGGCGGGCTTACTGACGGCGCTGGCCTACCTGACGCGGCCGAGCGCGCCCATGATCGCCGTGGCGCTTTGTCTCTGGTACGCGCACCGGCGGGCGTTCTCGACGCTTGTCTGTTATCTACTGACGTTGGCCGTCTTCCTCGTTCCCTGGTGGGCGATTGTCTGGGTTGTGCGTGGTAATCCGTTCTACTCCCTTCAGAACTTCCACCTGGTGGTCCGCGACATCACCGAAGGAATGGCGGCGGGCTATGGCGTCACGTTTCCTGGGTCGATCGAGTTTCTTTCCGCCCATGCGTGGGAAGTGACGGTGAAGGCAGGCAAACAGACATTTGGCTATCTGCTGCAGCTTTTGGGGCCAACCTACTTCTCGGTCCTCGCGGTTGCCCTCTTCCTGCGACCTTTCCGGCCCCTGGAGGGCGAAGCGCGAACCGACGGGCCTTGCTTTGCCATTGCCCTTGTCCATTTTGCCTTACCGGCGGTGACGTGGGCGACGTTCGACACCGCGCGATTCATGTTGCCGTGCTTCGCCATTCTCTTGGCTCCGGTCGTTGCAGAGATGTGCCACCTGGTTGGGCAACTACCGATGAAACGGGCACGCGTGGCCGCCTGGTCGCTGATCCTTGCTGCCATTGGCCTATTCTATGCTGACCAATGGGCACAGCTTTACGAGCGGGTGACATCTCGCAGAACCGTTGATCAAGCCATGCAGGTGGCGCGAATCGAATTCGACCGGATGGTCGAGCAAGAAGCCGTTGTTGCGTGCAAGGATCCTTTCTCGATCAGCTACTACTTCGATCGCCCCGCGGTCGTTCTGCCCGATCTGGCGAAGCGGCGAGATCAGCTCAGACGGTTCCTGGAAGAATATCGCCCCAGCTACATTGTGGTGCAACCCGAGGACATCCAAGCGGTCTCGGCGCTGGCCGCCGACGGTTGGATTCATCCGGTTGGATGGCTTGGGTCGGTTCAGTTGGAGGTCTTGCGCGTCACCACGCCCGCGCCCTGAGAGACAAGCCGCCCCACTTGCCCATTCCGTCAGCGCAAGGCGACAATGTTACCCACTGACTGGAGGAAGTGGACAGGCACCGGAGGGAAATCGGCTATTTCGCGACTACACGAAGCAAGCGCTGGAGCAGGGGAGTGGCCCGTTGCGGGGCGAGCCGGGCGAGATCGCGATAGTGCTGAACCGCCTCGCGGCGGTTGTTGAGGACCAGCATGACCAGGCCCAAGCGCAAGTGGGTTTCGGCGTTCTCAGGGTCGGCGTCGAGTGCCTGTTCGTAAGTCTGGGCGGCCTCCTGGAAGCGCCCGAGTCGCTCGTAGCAAAGCCCCAGGGCCAGGCACATCTCGACGGTCTCGCGCACGGAGTCGGGATGCGAGCCGGCGAAATCCACACGGTTCGTAATCGCCTTCTCGATCGCTTCGGCCGCCAGGCCATGTTCTCCCGCGGCGAGATAGGTCTGCCCTAGCTGCCAATGGGCTTGCGCGTCGCGCGGATCCGACGCGACGGCCCGTTTCCACTTTTCGACCTCGGGCGACGAGACGGTCGGCGTCTCGGCCGGTGCGGCGGGATGCTCCGCACTCGGTGCTGTCTCTTCGCGCGAAGGCTGCTCCTCAGCAACAGGAGCGGGCTGCTCGCGGTCGCCTTGGGGTTCCAACTCCACCGCCTCGGCGGCCGGATGTTCGAAAACGTCGGCCACAGTCTCCGCCGGTCGAGACTCGGCCCGCTGCGAGCCTCGTTCGCCCTCGCTCTTCAATGGTTTGTCAAATAGTCCCACTGCCGATTCTCCCTTTGCATCTTGGGAATTGGGTCGGTCGGCCAGCGGACGGGGAGCTTGGCTGTGTTGCTCCTTGATCACGTCCAGAAGCCGCTCGGCCCGAACGGGATGAATAGTGTGAAGCACCTCGTATTGTTCGAGTGCCCTGTCGAAATCGCCCCGGGCGACATAAACCAAGCCGAGGTTGTAGTGGGCGAGGGCAAAACCCGCGCGCAGGCGAATCGCGTCGCGAAACGCTTGTTCCGCCTCGCCGAGCCGGCCGATCTCCCTGTAGGCTTTGCCCAACCACGCATAGGCTTCGCCACAATTGGGATTGAGCTGAATCGCCTCGCGGAACCGCGCGATGGCCTTTTCGTGCTGGCCCATCAGCAACTGGTCGCCGCCCAGCGCCAGAATCAAGTCTGCTGTCTTTGCGCGATTAACCATTGTAGGCTTGCCTGCGCGGCTGCCTCTGGCCGGACGGACAAGTGTCCAGCGTCTGCTCTCCGCTCGTTCCGATCCGAGCAGAAATTGCCCGAGTTGCCGACTGGCTTTGTCGTACGGCGACTCGAACTCCACGGCGACACGACAAGTCGCCGGTACAATACCACGCTCCAACTCGTGTCACACCACCCGCCGTCGTATTGGAACGGCGTATAGGTTTCCTCCTCGGCTATGATCCGAACAAAATCGGGCAGCGAGACTTGCCGTCATTCATGTTGCCGCCGCTCTGCGACCATTCTGCCCTCTTTGTCGAAATCAGTCTGTCACAGCTCTCCGCAGGTATCAAGACGTTTTTGCAGCAAAGCGCTGCGGTTGGGGAACTTTCCCATCAACCAGGCCTTGGGCAATCGATTCGCGTGCAAGCGTGTCCCGCCGGCAATCTCCTTGCGATGAGCGTGCTTTGTGATTGACCGCGGCCGGGCCGCAGCATAGAAGCAGAAGGTCGCGGTCACGGCGATAAGTCCGACGCCGACGAGCAGTTCGCCGATGCGGTATAAAACATATCTGATGTCTGTTGTGTGTTCGAGAGACGGGTTCCAGCGACGTTCCGCGAGAGGCCCTTTTAGCTCTCAGACGAGCGGAGTGCAGCCGCGTGAGATCGCGAGACCCGCGACAAGGCCGCGATGCAGTAGATGGGAAGTCGGCCTGGCGCTGGCGTTGGTGCTGCTGGCGGCTTGCGCGCCGGTGCCCATCAGTCCCGAGGCGGCGCGCCGTACGGCGGGAAGTGGCCGTGCTCCTGTCTCGATTGAGTTCTATCTGGTTCACGAAGCACCGGGCGAGAATGTGGTTGAGCGGAGGATGGAACGAACTGGCGAAATTGTTTTCCTGGGACCTTCGCCCGACCTGACCGAGCGCGACATCGCGTGGGTCGAGATGCAAAGCGAGCGCATCTCGGGCCGCCCCTCCCTGCTCGTTCACTTCACGCCTGTCGGAGCCGACAAATTCGCCGTGCTCACGCGCCAGAACGTCGGCAGGCGCCTGGCGATTGTTGTCAACGGTACGATTATCTCAACGCCGTTGATCCGCGCCGAGATCCGCGACGGGCGGGCCACGATCCAGGGATTTAGATCGGCGACCGAAGCCCAGGCGCTCGCCGCGGCGCTTGGCCGGCGATAGGGTATATGGCTCTCTTATCGTATCGTGCTGCAGCAGCGGGCATGGCTCACCCTTCCGGCCCTCCGCCAGACAAACGTCGGGCTTCTTGGCGGGAAAGTCCATCTGTGCTTATTGTGAAGCTGCGGTTGCCGGGGGTGCAGTTGCCTGGCGGGTGATCAGCTTGCCGATCAGGCGCTCGTAGAAGCCGCCGGAATAAGCGTAGAAATTCATAAGGCGCTTCTCGTAGCCGCCCTGGCCATAGTAGTGGTCGGGCGTGACATAGCCCGTGTATTCGCCATTCATCGCGGTGAGGATCAAATCCAGGCCTTTCTGCTTCGCAAATGCTTTCAGTCCGATCGAGATCTCGCAGCTCAGCTCGCACGGACAGAAAACAATCAACACGTTGCCGAGCCGCAAACTGCGCAGGTGGACGCGCGACGGCACGATATGCGACAAGAAGATCGGCGAA
>Ga0111193_1011_pt1 | contig 16412 bp, 28 predicted proteins | sample DeeMarSWOR324_28_FD_80361 | JGI IMG/M metagenome (GOLD analysis project Ga0111193, IMG submission 80361) | candidate division BRC1 bacterium SM23_51 | reverse complement strand
TAGGTTGCGACTGCTGGCCCCTTGCGACGAGCCGGTTATGGGAGAGGCCGCCGGCCGACAGGACGGTCGGCAAAGTTGGCAGCGCCAGCGCTTTGTCGGCACGGCCATTTGCGTGCGATTGGGCCTGGACCGATGCATTTCGCAGGCGCTTTTCCAGTGAAAAACGGGCGATTTTTTGCTTGACGTTTGTCGGCGGCAGTTCCTATATTCCACCGCTCTTTTAGACGGTGGGGAGGCTAAGTCTAATATTCATAAGTCTTCTTGCCTCGAGGCTCCCTCACCTCGAGGCATCGAACCCCCAGCGCAAGGTCGAGGCGAGGTTGGGGATTCGGTCCTTTCGGACACTCCGTCGCGCGAGAGAAGACGAGGGCTACTTCAAAAAGCGTTCGCAGTTTCTGCGCTTCAGATAAGGACCGGCAGTAGGTCGGGCAAGTAGTGAGGCCTCCCAGGGCATGCGATGCCCTTCTCGGACGGCAGGTAGGATGTGCTAACCCAATGTCGGAGGAACTTTGATGGCTAAGGAAAAGTTCCAGCGAACCAAGACCCATGTCAATGTGGGAACGATCGGTCATATTGACCATGGGAAAACAACCCTCACCTCGGCGATTACGCGTCGTCAGGCCTCCAGGGGAATGTCGCAGCACATTACTTTCGACGAGATTGACAAGGCGCCCGAAGAGAAGGCGCGTGGGATCACCATCGCCACGGCGCACGTCGAGTACGAGACCGAGAATCGCCATTACGCCCACGTGGATTGCCCGGGTCACGCCGACTATATCAAGAACATGATCACCGGCGCCGCGCAGATGGACGGCGCCATCTTGGTCGTCGGCGCCGACGACGGTCCGATGCCGCAAACACGCGAGCATATCCTGCTGGCGCGCCAGGTCGGCGTGCCGGCTATCGTTGTCTACCTTAACAAGGTGGACATGGTCGAGGACGAGGAGTTGCTCGACTTGGTCGAGCTGGAGGTGCGCGAGCTACTGACCAAGTACGAGTTTCCGGGCGACGAGATTCCGGTGGTCCGTGGCTCGGCCCTCAAGGCCATGGAGGGCGAAGAGGACGAAATGGCCATGGGGTCGGTGGACAAGCTCCTCCAGGCGATCGATGAACACATCCCCGTGCCTCGGCGAGAGATTGACAAACCGTTCCTGATGCCGGTCGAAGACGTTTTCTCAATCTCGGGCCGGGGCACCGTGGCCACAGGCCGAGTCGAGCGCGGCAAGCTGACCAAGATGAGCGACGTCGAGATCGTTGGAATTCGGCCGACACGCAAGACCGTCGCAACCGACCTGGAGATGTTTCGCAAGCTGCTCGACGAAGCAGTCGCAGGCGACAACGTGGGTATTCTCCTGCGGGGCGTTGAGAAAGACGAGATCGAGCGCGGGCAGGTCGTCTGCGAGCCCGGTTCGATAACGCCGCACACGAAGTTCAGGGCCCAGGTCTATGTGCTTTCGAAAGAAGAGGGTGGCCGCCATACGCCCTTCTTCCGCGGCTATCGTCCGCAGTTCTATTTCCGAACCACCGATGTGACCGGTGTGGTTGATCTGCCCGAAGGGGTCGAGATGGTCATGCCCGGCGACAATGTGGAGTTGGGGGCTGAATTGATCACGCCGATCGCCATGGAGAAGGAGTTGCGATTCGCTATTCGCGAGGGCGGGAAAACGGTCGGCGCAGGAGTGATTAGCGAAGTTGTCGAGTAGGTCGCGCCTCGTAGGCTCCGGGCGTAGACAATGTTGTTGCTCTGTCCGAAAGGGAGCACAGAAGCGGTGGATAGAGGGGCCGTTCATGGCAGTGCGGCAGCTGTCCCGTCGCCCAACGCGGGAAAGGTCGTCAAGGTCCGTTGGGTGAAGCCCTATGGCGAAGCGACCAATCAGGTGTGCGTAGGCGAGGTCGTGCGGGAAACGGCCGAGTACTTGGTGGTGCGCGGGATGGTTCTGAACTTCCGCAAGGGTGACCGCCAGGTGCGTCGTGACGAAGAACGGGTGAGATGGATTCCGTGGCCGCGGATCGCGGCCGTCACCGAGTTGCCGACCAACCTGCGGTGGCGCGAAGCCGAGTTCTCTGTGGACGATGTAGGTCAGGTGATCTTCAGCTAGTCACCGAACGGACGGCCGGCGAGGAAATCGACTGAGGGCGAGGCGGCAACGGTCCCCGCCTTCTTCGCCGGATAGGGCGAAGAAGAGGGGGAATTTTTAGGCCTGAGACCCGCCGGTCGGCGGGCAGGAAGGCGTGAGATGGCAGGGCAGAGAATCCGCATTAACCTGAAGGCGTTCGACTACCGCCTGCTTGACCAATCGGTCGAGGAGATCGTCGAGACGGCCCGGCGCACAGGTGCCAAGGTGCGCGGCCCGATTCCTCTGCCTACGCGCATCAGCCGCTATACGGTCTTGCGTTCGCCCCACGTGGACAAAAAGTCGCGCGAGCAGTTCGAACTGCGCTACCACAAGCGATTGGTGGACATCGTCGAGCCGACCCAGAAAACGCTCGACGGTCTGACCGAGCTCGACTTGCCTGCGGGTGTCCACGTCGAGATCAAACTGACCTGAGAACTCGCGCGAGATCCGGCGCGCGGTCGGCAAGCATGGCCCGGGGGGTGGTTGGATCATGAGACATGGCCTTCTCGGCAAGAAGCTGGGAATGACACAGCTTTTCGATCCTAAGGGTCGGTTGGTTCCTGTGACGATGATACAGGCCGGCCCCTGCTACGTCTTGCAGGTCAAGACCGTCGCGAGCGATGGCTACAATGCCGTGCGCTTGGGTTTTGATCCAAAAAGCGAGAAACGGACCAATCGGCCCGAAGCCGGCCTGATCGCCAAGGTGAATCGTACGCTGGGAGATGAGAACGACCACCCGGGCGAGTCGAAAGGCGATGAGACAGCGGGCCGCGATCGCAAGCACGCCAAGCGGGCTGAACAGGTTCGGCCGGTTCGGTTTATACGCGAACTGCGGGTTCCCGACCCCGACAGCTACCGCGTCGGCCAGTGTATCGCGGTGGACATCTTCGAGGTTGGCGAGAAAGTCGATGTGATCGGGAAATCAAAAGGACGAGGGTTCGCCGGGACGATCAAACGGTTCCATACCAAGCGTGGGCCCGAGACACATGGCTCGCGGTATCACCGTCGCCCCGGTTCCATGGGCGCCTCGGCGTTCCCCTCACGCACTTTCAAGGGCAAAGGTGTTCCCGGTCATATGGGCAACCATCGCACCACAACACTCAACCTGACGGTTGTACAGACCGATCCGGAGAACAATCTCCTGGCCGTCAAGGGTTCGATACCGGGCCACATCAACGGCTATGTGATCATTCGAAAGAACGTTAGGACCAGGAAGGGATAGAGAGCGATGCCGGTCAGCGTCGAAGTGGTCAACAGCCGGGGGGAGACGACCGGGACGCTCGAGGTCAGCGACGCGCTTCTGGCTCGGCCTGAGAACCCCAACGTGGTCCGTGCGGCGCTGGATTGCTACCTGGCCAATCGGCGCCAGGGCAACGCAAGCACGCTCCAGCGCGGCGAGGCCCGCGGCGGTGGCGCCAAGCCGTGGCGGCAGAAGGGAACCGGTCGTGCCCGTGTCGGTTCGCGCCGATCGCCGATCTGGCGTGGCGGTGGAATTACTTTTGGCCCCAAGCCGCGCGATTACGGCTATCAGATTAATCGCAAGATTCGACGCCAGGCCATGTTGTCGGTCCTTGGCTCGCTCCAACGCGAAAAACGCCTGATCGTCATGGATCGGGTCGAGCTGGAGAAGCCGAAAACGCGCAATATCGTCGCACTGCGCGAGCAGATCGGAATTGAACCGGGCCGCAAGGTCCTCATCGTGACGGAATCGGTCGAGCCTGACATACGGCGGGCGACAGCCAATCTGGGTCGGCGGTCAGATTATCCCACGCGCGTGCTGCCGATGAACAACCTGAACGTCTTCGAGCTGCTCTATTGCGATTATCTGATCTTGCCGACGGCCATCGTGAAGGCACTCGAGGAGGTATACGGATGAAAGATCCGTATGAGGTTCTGCTCAAGCCGGTGATCACCGAGAAGGCGACCGACCTCCAGGTGTCCGAAGAGCCTCAATACACTTTTCGGGTGCGACTGGATGCCAACAAGATCGAGATCAAAAAGGCCATCGAGGCGGCCTTCAAGGTGCGGGTCAAGCGCGTCAACACGGTGCGGGTCAGAGGCAAGAGGCGGCGCGTGCGCATCCAAATGGGCAAGCGGCCTGATTGGAAAAAAGCGTATGTCACGCTGCAAAAAGGCGAACAGATCGAACTCTACTGATAGGTGACAAGCGAGCGATGGGCATCAAATCCTACAAGCCAACCTCGGCGGGCCGACGCACGATGACCGTCTCGAGCTTCGATGATTTGACGCGCCGGGACGCCGAGAAACGCTTGACGAAAGGCCTGCCGAAAACCGGTGGGCGCAATTGTCATGGACGAATGACCAGCCGCCACCGCGGTGGACGGCATCGACGGCGTTACAGGCTGATCGACTCGCGTCGCAGCAAACACGGCATTCCCGCCAAGGTTGCTTCGATCGAGTATGACCCGAACCGCTCGGCGCGCATTGCACTCTTGCATTACGCGGACGGCGAGAAGCGGTACATTCTTGCGCCGGTGGGACTCCAAGTCGGCCAGGTGGTCGAGTCGGGCGAGAATGTCGAGATCGCCGTGGGCAACACCCTGCCGCTTGACGCGATCCCCTTGGGGACGATCGTTCACAATGTCGAGTTGACACCGGGCAAGGGGGGGCAGCTGGCCAAGTCCGCTGGGACGTTCGCGCAGCTGGTTGCGCGCGAGGGCAAGAGAGCAACGCTACGGTTGCCGTCGGGCGAGGTTCGCCTGGTTGCGAGCAATTGCGCTGCCACGATCGGCCAGGTCGGCAACGTCGATCACGAGAATATCTCGCTGGGCAAAGCGGGACGGAACCGATGGCTGGGCCGTCGGCCGCGCACACGCGGGGTCGCCATGAACCCCGTGGATCATCCCATGGGCGGGGGAGAGGGAAAAGCCTCAGGCGGGCGTCACCCGTGTACGCCATGGGGCAAGATCACGAAAGGCTTGAAAACGCGCAGCCCGCGAAAGGCCTCCAATCGCCAGATCGTCAAACGGCGCAAGTGAGGCAGTACGGATCCGAAACCATGAATGATGAGCGCGCAATGATGAACGGAAGCGAGTCCCACGCGGAGGCCGGAGCGAATTCAATGCATCGTTCATCCTTGGTCCTTCATCGTTCGAAGCGTGAAAGGAGCTGGGCTCGATGCCGCGATCTCTGAAAAAGGGCCCCTATGTGGAAGCCAAGTTGCTCAAGAAGATTCAGCAACTCGAGGCGAGTGGCGAGCGGCGGGTCATCAAGACTTGGTCGCGGCGGTCGATGATTACCCCCCAGATGGTGGGTCACACGATTGCGATTCACAGTGGCAAGGCGTTTATACCGGTGTTCGTGAACGAGAATATGGTCGGCCACAAATTGGGCGAGTTCGCCCCGACGCGCATGTTCCGCGCCCACAGCGGGAAGACAGCGCGCTCGACGGCACTGAAGTAGACCGGTCGCAAGAAAGAGGTGAGAGGTTAGAGACCAGAGGCGAGAAGCCATAGCGAGTCGGGGCCCGTGAACGTGAACGAAGCGCAGGTCAGCAGTACGCAATGGTGCACGGGCGGTCTTGCTTACTTTCGCCTTTTGTCTGCTTACCTTTCGTCTGGGATTCAGTGAGAGGCGGAGAGACCGTCATGGCAGCCAAGGGGATCGTCGGCGAGGTGGTCAGTCGGGCGACGGCGCGTTTTCAGCCGGTGGCTCCGCGCAAGATGCGCTACGTGGCAGATCTGATTCGCGGCATGACGGTGGCTGAAGCGCAAACGGCGTTGTCGTTGCTCCACCGTCCCTCGGCGGTGCCGATCATCAAGCGACTGCTCGGGTCGGCTGCCGCCAATAGCCAACGCGCGGATAGCGACGATTTGGTGGTCGGGCGCATCTGGGTCGGCGGCGGGCCGACGCTCAAGCGCTGGCGAGCGCGGGCGCTCGGACGAGGGGTGACGATCCGGAAACGCTCCAGCCACATTACGATTGAGCTGACCGGGCCACTGGGCGGCAGCGAGGAGGCCTAGGAGTGGGACAGAAAGTCCATCCCACGGGATTCCGCTTGGGGATTACCAAACCCTGGGAGTCGCGTTGGTATGCGCGCAAGGACTACAGCAAGCTGCTTCACGAGGACCTGTTCATCCGCAAGGAGATCAAGCGCAAATTCTACCATGCCGGTGTATCGAAGGTCGAGATCGAGCGGGCTGCCAATCGCGCCAAGATCACCATTTATACGGCCCGACCCGGAATCGTGATCGGCCGCAAGGGAGCCGAGATCGAGCAACTTCGGCGTGATTTGCAACAGGCCACGGGCAAGCAAATTCTGATCAATATCGAGGAAATCAACAAGCCCGACCTGGACGCACAGCTCATGGCCGAAAGCGTCGCCTCGCAGTTGCTGCGGCGAATCGGCTTCCGACGCGCCATGAAGAAGACCGTCTTGGCGACGATGAAAGCGGGCACCCAGGGCATCCGGATCGCCTGTCGTGGCCGCCTCGGTGGGGCCGAGATGTCGCGCGGCGAGTGGTACCGCGAGGGGCGGGTGCCCCTGCACACGCTGCGCGCTGACATTGACTATGGTTTTACCGAAGCACGGACGAAGTACGGCATGATTGGGGTGAAAGTGTGGATGTTCAAAGGCGAGGTTTTTGAGGAATTGCCGCGCCCGGCGCCCATGTCGAGCGCTGAACCCGCGGGTGGATCTGCCGAAACCTAGTGGCTTCGCAACAGCGTGAGGAACGTCGATGCTGCTACCGAAGAGAGTCAAACATCGCAAGGTCCAGAAGGGACGGCGCAGGGGGAGGTCCTTTCGCGGCTGCCAACTGACTTTTGGCCGCTACGGGCTGAAAGCGCTGACGTGTGGGTGGGTTACCAACCGCCAGATCGAGGCGGCTCGCGTGGCGATCACGCGCCACGTCAAGCGTGGCGGAAAGCTCTGGATCAATATCTTTCCCGACAAGCCGTTGACCATAAAGCCGGCGGAAACACGGATGGGCAAGGGCAAGGGCAACCCGGAAAAATGGGTTGCCGTGGTGCGGCCCGGGCGCGTGCTTTTCGAGCTCGACGGTGTTCCGATCGAAGTGGCGCGCGGGGCGATGACACGCGCCGCCCACAAGCTGCCCGTGCGCACCAGGTTTGTCGTTCACGCCGAGGAGGGTAGAGCGGCATGACGCGGGCCAGACAGCTGCGCGAGATGGCCGAGGTCGATCTGCAAGCGCGAGTCGTCGAGTTGCGCAAAAGCTTGTTCAACTTGCGCACGCGGGCGGCAACCAAGGACCTCGACAACATCCGCGCCATCCAGATGGAACGGCGCGAGCTGGCGCGGGTTCTTACAATCTTGCGCGAAAGGGGGATTCGACTGTGAGCGCTTGTGAGGGACGCGGCCGTCGCAAGACCCGCACAGGACAGGTTGTCAGCAACCGCATGAACAAAACGGTCGTCGTGACAGTCGAGCGGCTCGTCCAGCATCGCTTTTACAAGAAGCACATCCGCCGGCGCAGTAAGCTCTACGCGCACGACGAGGAGAATGCGTGCCGCCTCGGAGACACCGTCAGGGTCATCGAGACACGGCCGTTGAGCAAGCTGAAGCGCTGGCGGGTTCTCGAGATCGTCTCGCGGGCGAAGTGAGCTGAGACCTGAGACTTGAGACTGCGAACATGATTCAACCTTACACCATTCTTCAGGTTGCCGATAATACGGGTGCGAAGAAGCTGCGCTGTTTCAATGTCCTTGGCGGAACGCGCCGCCGCTACGCGCGGATCGGCGATATCGTCGTTGCCTCGGTTCGCGAATCAACGCCCGACGCGACGGTCAAGAAAGGCCAGATCGTTCGCGCTGTCATTGTCCGCACGCGCAAGGAGCTGCCCCGCGAGGACGGCTCCTACGTTCGTTTTGACGACAACGCCGCCGTGATCATCACCGCGCAGAAGGAGCCCGTGGGAACGCGCATCTTCGGGGCGGTCGCCCGCGAGTTGCGTGCGAAGCATTTTATGAAGATCGTTTCGCTTGCACCCGAGGTGATTTAATAGCCGCAGAATCAGTGGCGCCCTTGGCGGCGCCAAGGGAGTGACCAACGGTGAGGTGCCGCATCAAGAAAGGCGATCTTGTCTACGTCGTCTCGGGCGACGACCGGGGGATGACCGGGCGCGTCCTGGCCGTCTTTCCCAAGACGCGCAAGGCAATCGTTGAGAAGGTCAACATGATGACCAAGCATCGCCGCATGCGCAGCATGCAGCAGCCCGGTGGGTTGATTACACAAGAAGCGCCGATCGCTTTGTCCAAGTTGATGCTGGTGGATCCGAAGACCAATCAACCGACCCGGATTCGCTGGGAAAAGCGCCCCGATGGCTCGAAAGCGCGTGCGGGCAAAAAAACGGGAAACGTGATCGGATGATGACGGGCGAGAAGAACAACTCGTTTCAGCCACAGTCGAAGATACGCTACCGCCAAGAGATTGTCCCGGCGATGATGAAGAAGTTCGGCTATCGCAACGTCATGCAGGTGCCGCGCCTGGAGAAGATGGTGTTGAATATGGGAATCGGCGAGGCAACGCGCGACATCAAGCTGCTCGATGCGGCCGAGCGCGAGTTGGCGTTGATTGCCGGGCAGAAGCCGGTGGCGACGCGGGCGCGCCGGGCGATTTCAGCCTTCAAGATTCGCGCGGGCATGCCGGTCGGCTGCTTCGTGACGCTGCGCGGCAATCGAATGTATGATTTCCTGGACCGGTTGATCAACGTTGCGATCCCGCGTGTGCGTGACTTTCGCGGGCTGCCAACGAAATCGCTAGATGGCCGCGGGAACCATAGCATGGGAATCCGCGAGCATCTGATTTTTATGGAGCTGGATTACAGCAAGGTCTCGACGGTGCGCGGGATGAACATCACGACTGTTACGAGCGCGAACACGGATGAAGAGGCGCGCGAATTGTTGCGCCTTTTCGGAATGCCGTTCCGCGGACCCTAGTCAATTGTGTAGGGGCGTGGCAGGCATCGCCGCCCCCGCACGCAACCATGGAGGGCAATGTGGCTCGGCTTTGTATGAAAGTGAAGGCGAAAAGGCCGCCGAAGTTTGCCGTCCGACGCTACAATCGCTGCCCACTTTGCGGGCGTGCGCGCGGTTACCTGCGCCGATTCGACATGTGTCGTATCTGTTTCCGCACACTCGCAAACCGGGGACAAATCCCCGGTGTCATGAAAGCCAGCTGGTGAACCGGCGGCGGGTAAATCGATACGGAGGGACGGACGCAACCGATGACAATGACTGATCCCATTGCGGATATGTTGACGCGCATACGCAATGCCAATATCGCGCGGCTCGAAATGGCCGAAGTGCCCGCCTCGCGCGTCAAGATCGCGATCGCCAAAATCCTCAAAGAGGAAGGCTACGTCAAATACTTCAAGACGGTGCGCGATCGCAAGCAGGGCATGCTCAGGGTCTTCCTTCGCTATGGCCCCAACCACGAGCGGGTCGTCACCGGGATCGAGCGCGTCAGCACTCCCGGTCTGCGTCGCTACGTCTCGAAGGACGAAATCCCAATGGTGCTCGGCGGGATGGGCATTGTGATTCTTTCGACCTCAAAAGGGATTATGACGGGTCGGGCGGCTCGGCGCCTCGGCGTTGGGGGCGAACTGATCTGTCGCGTCTGGTAGGAGAACAAAAGTGTCACGCATCGGCAAAGTTCCCATCCCAATTCCCGAGGGTGTGACGGTCGAGGTCGCGGCCGACCGTGTGCGTGTCAGGGGACCCAAGGGCGAGCTGGAAACCCACGTGCCCGGTCATATCCGGGTCATCAAGACCGATTCGACCCTGCGGGTTGAGCGTCCCGACGATCAGAAGAAGAGCCGGGCATTCCATGGGCTGGTCCACCGCCTGCTGACGAACATGATCCGCGGGGTGACCGAAGGCTTCAGCAAGCGGCTGGAAATCCAGGGCGTGGGCTATCGCGCGCAAGCGCAAGGCGACCGTGTCGAGCTGCTCCTTGGCTTTAGTCATCCGGTCATCTATCGAGTGCCCCAGGGCATCCGCGTCGAAACACCCTCGCCGACGACGGTCACCGTCAGCGGGATTGACAAACAGAAAGTCGGCCAGGTGGCCGCCGAGCTGCGGGCGTTCCGTCCCCCCGAGCCTTACAAGGGCAAGGGTGTGCGATATGCCGGCGAGTGGGTACGGCGCAAGGTCGGCAAGACAGGTGCCAAGTAGAGGAAGGCGGAACACTGAACGCTGAAGGCTGAACGGTGAAGAACGTAGCGCAGGCATCTTGCCTGCATCAATGGGTACCACAGGCTTGCAGCCGGTGAGAACTCAGCAACCAACGATGAAGGCGTACCACTGACTGCTGACCAGCAACCAATAACCGGCAACCGGCAACTGAATCATGACCGTTGATCGCAAACAAAGGCTGCGTCGTCGCCACCTTCGCGTGCGCAAGAAGGTCCGCGGAACGGCCGAGCGGCCGCGCCTCTGCATCCACAAGAGTTCGCGCCACCTGTACGCCCAACTGGTGGATGACGACGCGCAGCGGACGTTGCTGTTCGTGACAACCAATCGCAAGGCGATCAAGGAAGGTTCGAAGAAGAAGTCGTTTTGCAACGTCGAGGGTGCCAAACGCCTGGGCAAGGAGATCGGGGAACAGGCGGTCGAGGCCGGCATGCGCAAGGTCGTCTTCGACCGCGGCGGCTATCGCTATCACGGTTGCGTGAGAAGCTTCGCCGAGACGGCGCGCGAGGCAGGCTTGGAGTTCTAGGAAACGATGGTTGATCTTGTGTCGTCCGGCACCGGTCGGGCTTGTCGAAAAGGAGAAAGCGCGTGAGAGCGACGAACGGCGGTGATCGCGAGGAGAGAGCCACCGACCGAGAAGCGAGCGAGATTCTCGAGCAGGCGCGTGTTGCGCTCGAGACCGAGCGCATTGACCCTCAGAACCTCGACCTGCGCGAGGAAGTCATCTTCATAAATCGCGTGGCCAAGGTGGTCAAAGGCGGGCGGCGGTTCAGCTTCAACGCCCTCGTGGTCGTCGGCGACAGCGACGGCCACGTCGGCTTGGGTTTCGGCAAGGCCAACGAGGTGCCCGAGGCCATCTCCAAGGGCGTTGAGAAAGGCAAGAAGAGACTGTTTCGCGTTCCGCTGCTGGGTCGGACGATCCCCCACGAGGTGATCGGCGAATACAGAGCGGCCCGGGTGATGATCAAGCCCGCATCGGAGGGAACGGGGCTGATCGCGGGTCCGGCCGTGCGGGCAGTCCTGCAGCTGGCCGGGGTCCAGGACGCTCTGACCAAGAGCCTGGGATCAGCCAACCTGCTGAACGTCGCCAAGGCGACCGAGCAAGGACTGCGCAGTCTGAAGCGGGCCGAGGTGGTGGCCCGCCTGCGCGGAAAGACGATCGAAGCGATGCTTGGGCGCAAGCGAGCTACCCTTTTGGCCGAAACGCTCGAAGCGCAGGTGCGTGCGGAACGGGGCGAACCCGCCGAACAGCGGGTCGAAAAGATTGCCGCCCCGCCGGCCGATAAGGAACCCAAATCCGCCGAGCAAACCGACCAGAACGCGGAGTGAGACGCGGTGGGCAAGATCAAGATCACCTGGGTGCGAGGCACCATCAATCGCAAGGAAAGGCACAAGCGAACGATCAGGGCCTTGGGCCTGCGCCGACTCAACCAGTCGGTCGTTCATGAGGCAACGCCGCAAGTGCTTGGGATGGTGCGCCAGGTGGACTACCTGGTTCGGGTCGAGGAGATAGAATCGTGAGAATCGAGCGGCTACCGGGCGATCGGGGCAAGCGCCAGAAGCCAACGCGCGTGGGGCGTGGCCATGGCTGCGGCAAAGGGCAGACCTGTGGTCGCGGGACAAAAGGCTATCAGGCGCGTGCCGGAAGCGGCCGGCGGCTGGGCAAGGAAGGTGGGCAGATGCCCCTCATCCAGCGGTTGCCCAAACGCGGCTTCCGCTCGGTCCGACAGATTCGCTACAGCCCGGTCAATGTAGGCCAGTTAGAGCGGTTCGAAGCAGGCGCCGAGGTGGGGCCCGAGGCATTCTATGCGGCGCGGCTGGTTCGCAGGAAAAAGGCGCCGATCAAGATTCTGGCCGAGGGCGAGTTGAGCAAACCGCTTCGCGTTTGTGCCCATGCTTTCTCGGCCGCGGCGCGCCGGAAGATTCTCGAGGCCGGCGGCAGCTGCGAGCCGATTGGACAGAACTGAGAGGTTAGAGGCGGGAGGCTAGAAAACACCGAGACTCCCACTTCCCATCTCCCACTGAAGGCAAGCAATGCTCGGGTTGATGGCCAACATGTTCAGGATTCCCGATCTTCGCAAGAAGATCCTCTTCACCTTGGCGATGGTTGCTATCTATCGCGTCGGCGCCCATATCCCAGTGCCGTTTTTGGATGCAGCGGCCATGAGACGGTTCTGGGCGGCAGCGACCGGCGGCGGAGCAGGCGGCTTGCTCAACATGGTGGATATGTTTTCGGGGGGCGCTTTCCGCAACATGACGATCTTTGCCTTGGGGATTATGCCCTATATCAGTGCTTCGATCATTCTTCAGTTGCTAACGGTCGTCTGGCCGTGGCTGGAGAAGATCGCCAAGGAAGGCGAGGCGGGACGCAAGAAGATCAACCAATACACGCGCTACGGGACGGTCTTGCTGGCCGCTTTCCAATCGGCGGGCGTCAGTTTCTTCCTGCTCAGGGAGGGGTTGACACTCATTTCCGGCCATCCGCTCTTCTTCATGTTCACGACGGTTCTGGCCATAACGGCAGGAACCTGCTTTATCATGTGGTTGGGCGAGCGGATTACCGAGAAAGGCGTGGGCAACGGCATCTCGCTGGTCATAGCAGTCGGCATCATCGCGGGCTATCCCTACAGCGCCGGAGTCGCGGTGGAAGCGGTCTCGGCCGGTTCGATGCGCCCGATTGTCGTGCCCCTCATTTTGGTGCTGTTTGTTGTGATCTCGGTGGCGATTATCTACATGCAGTTGGGCTCGCGCAAGATACCGATCCAGCATGCCAAGCGGGTCGTCGGTCGCCGGGTGATGTCGGGCAGCACGACCCATCTGCCGCTCAAGGTCAACACGGCGGGCGTGATTCCGATCATCTTCTCATCGGCGATCATGTCGTTTCCGATGTTTGTGTTCGGCGGCTTCACGGGAGGGGGAGAGGGCGTGTTCGGTTGGTTTAGCGAGCTACTGTCGATGAACTCGCGGATGAATCCCTACGATTTTTTTGACATGCAAGCGCAGGGGATTTTCCCGCTCCTGCGGTCGCTGAACATGTATCTGTTCATCTACTCGCTCCTGACCATTTTCTTCTGCTATTTCTACACCGCGGTGACATTCAACCCGGTGGATATCGGCGACAACCTGAAGAAATCGGGCAGTTTCATCCCGGGGCGACGACCGGGCAGAGCCACCTCCGACTATATTGATTTCGTTCTCACGCGTATCACATTGGTCGGCGCGGTCTTTCTGGTGTTTGTGGCCGTGTTGCCCCAGATCATCTCGATATCCTACAACATCCCCTGGGCGTTCACGGACATTGTTGGCGGCACGGGGTTGATCATTGTAGTGGGTGTTCTGCTCGACACGATGAAGCAAATCGAATCGCAGTTGCTGATGCGCCATTATGAGGGCTTCCGATGGCGCCGGGCGCGCGCTGCCCGCTGACGGCACAGGCAAGCTCGGGATGGTTGGAGCCGGTGGAGCGTTTTCCAGCATGGAGGCATTGATTCTGTTCGGGCCGCCGGGATCGGGGAAAGGGACACAGGCCGCACGGTTGGTCGAGCGCTATGGCTGGTCGCATCTGGCCACCGGTGACATGTTCCGCGAGGCCTTGGAACGGCGCGACCCGGTAGCGCTCGAAGCACAGGATATCATGAAGGCAGGCCGGCTGGTGCCCGACGGGCTGATCGGGCAAATGGTCTGCCAGAAACTGGAATGGCTGCAAGAAACGGCCAACAGCGCGGGGGTGATTCTTGACGGCTATCCGCGCAATGAGGCGCAAGTTGGCGACCTGGACGAGATCCTGGCCGAGCGCTCGATTGCGCTTCGCGGTGTACTGGCGCTCGAAGTCGAAGATGAAATCCTGGTGAAGCGACTCGCTGGGCGGCGGTCCTGTCCGGTTTGTGGCCGCACGTACAATCTTCACTTCGATCCGCCGCAGACCGAGGGCCATTGCGACAGTGACGGCGCCGAGCTGGTCTGCCGGCCCGACGACAACGAGCAAACGATCCGTGAGCGCCTGCGCGTCTATGGCGAGCAAACCCACGCCGTCCTGGAGATCTACCGCCAGCGCGGCCAGCTCATTGTCGTCCAGGGCGATGGCAGTGCCGGCGAGGTTCTTGAACAAATAGCGGGTATTGTGGATCAGTGGGCCGAACGCCGTGACTAGCGGAAGGATCGTCGAATACAGCGCGAAGGAGGTTGAAGCGATTCGGGCGGCCGGGCGTCTGCTGAGTCGGGTTCTTGACGAAATCGGGCAGATGGTTAGGCCGGGGATAACAACAGCCGCGCTCGATCGGCGGGCGCGCGAGCTGATCGAACAAGGGGGCGCCAAGCCTGCTTTCCCCGAAGTGCGCGATTACCCGGCAACCCTGTGCACGTCGATCAACGAGCAGGTCGTTCATGGGATCCCGTCCGACCAGCCGCTCCGCGAGGGCGCTATCGTCGGTGTTGACTGCGGACTGAGCATGGATGGTTTCTACGCGGACAAGGCGGTGACCTGCGCGGTGGGGCGGATTTCACCGCAAGCGCGCCGGCTGATCGAAGTAGCACAATCGGCTCTCGAAGCGGCAATCGCCCAAATTCACGAGGGGGCACATCTGGGCGACGTGTCGGCGGCGATTCAGAAAACTGCCGAGTCGGCGGGCATGTCGGTCGTGCGCGACTACACGGGACACGGCATTGGCCGCCACCTCCACGAAGAGCCGCAGATTCCCAATCGTGGCACCCCGGGACGAGGACCGCGACTCAGACGGGGGATGATCCTGGCGCTCGAGCCGATGGTCAATCTTGGAACATGGCAGGTAGAGACGCTCGCCGACAATTGGACCGTTGTGACCCTCGATCGGCAGTTGTCGGCGCATTTTGAGCATACGGTGGCAGTGACGCGGGACGGCGCCGATATTTTGACCCTGTAGGGCGCAATTTCGCGCTTGACGCACAAGCGCCCGGGGGACAGAATTATCGTTTTGCGTAGGGGGGGCCGAGGAGCACTTTTCTAATCCTTTGGCGGCGGCAGACGCTGGAGCTCGGCAGTGCCGTCCGAGGAGAATGGCGAAACCCAGAGAACGAGCTATGCCCAAGGAGAAGGCCATCGAGATCGAGGGAACCGTCGTCGAGACGCTTCCCAACGCGATGTTTCGCGTCGATTTGGACAATGGCATGAAGGTTTTGGCCCACATCTCCGGCAAGATGCGGATGCATTTCATTCGCATCCTGCCGGGCGACAAGGTCAAGATCGAGCTATCACCTTACGACCTGACGCGAGGTCGGATTGTCTATCGCTCCAGGCGGTGAATAGCGTGGCGGCGCGATCGGCGGACAGGAGTGCAAAACCATGAAAGTGCGGGCGTCGGTCAAGCCGATTTGTAAGAAATGCAAGGTCGTCCGTCGCCGGGGGGTAGTGCGGGTCATTTGCAGCAACCCGCGCCACAAGCAGCGTCAGGGATAGAGTGACAGGGCGCTGCCGTCCCGGCGGCAACGTGGAACCCGATTATCAGGGGGTAGGAAAAGGTGGCACGCGTCGCGGGCGTTGATTTACCGCGCGACAAGCGCGTGGAGATTGGTTTGACCTATGTGTTCGGCATCGGACGCACGCTGTCGGACCGCATACTCCAGCAAGCAGGGGTCAATCCCGATACGCGCGTGCGCGATCTGAGCGAGGCCGAGGTCAGCCGCATTAACACGGTCATCGCGAGCAACCACAAGGTCGAGGGCGACCTGAAACGCGAGATCAGTCAGAACGTAAAGCGGTTGATGGACATCGGCTGCTATCGCGGATTGCGCCATCGTCGAGGGTTGCCGGTCCACGGACAGCGAACGCGAACGAATTCGCGCACGCGCAAGGGACCGGCGAGGACGGTGGGAGCGCGCCGCAAGAAATAACAGGCGAGAGGCAGGATGGGCAAAGCATCGGGACCAGCGCAGAAGCCTTCGGGCGCTCGCGCCCGCAAGAAACAGAAACGCAACGTCGCGAAGGCGATCGTTCACCTCAAGGCTTCGTTTAACAATACGATCGTGACGGTGACCGACGAGCAGGGCGACACGATCGCCTGGGCCAGCGCGGGAACCGCCGGGTTCAAGGGCTCGCGCAAGAGCACACCCTATGCGGCGCAGATGGCGGCCGAGAAGGCGGCCAAGGGG
>Ga0111193_1013_pt1 | contig 16536 bp, 14 predicted proteins | sample DeeMarSWOR324_28_FD_80361 | JGI IMG/M metagenome (GOLD analysis project Ga0111193, IMG submission 80361) | candidate division BRC1 bacterium SM23_51 | reverse complement strand
GCGCGGAGCAGGTTAAAGTCCGTTTCGCCTTCAACGTACAAGACACCAGGTGATTGCTCGGCCAAGAGCATATCCATCGCCGTGAGGCGCTTAAGCGCCTCGCGGACCTGATCGCGTTCCACGTCCTCCACGAGCCGATGCGGCTTGTGATAGAAAGACAGGATCAAATCGGGACTTGTTCCATCCACTAATACTTCGGAATGCGTGGCAATGATTAACTGGCACCTTCGCTTGAAGGCAATGCTCCGCAGGCGATCATAAACCTCCTTCTGCAAGATAACGTGAAGATGGGCATCCGGTTCGTCCAAAAGGAAAACGGTTGCAGGGCGCGCATAAAAGAACGCCATTAGTAGCAAAACCTGGTGAAAACCGCTCCCCGCACTGGAAACATCCAATTGGGGCAGACCGTTCTTTCCCCTACCCTGCGGAATACCGGGCAGGTATTCGCTGAGAATGAAAGGCCGGCCCTCATATTGGGGAGGGAGTAAACGATAGCGAAATGTCGCTTCGATCTCCGAGCAGAGACCTTTCCAGGCATCTTTGTCCTCATGCTGGTAGACTTCCAGCAGCAGATTCCGCAGAATGTCGCCAGGTTTGCCTTGTCCAATCAGCAAATCCTGATAAGGTCGGTCGTATCGTGTCTCTTCTGCCCCAATTCCGGAAAAGGGAGGAACATGAACAACCGTGAGGTCCTCGGCTGCCCTTGGCAGATTGTCCATCTGTTCTGCAGCCGGTTTGACATAGAGAAGCTCGGTGTTTTGATAGCGGAACTCGAAGGTAAGCGTCCAAGGCGAGTTTCCAACTTGCCCTTCAAGTGTGATCGTCAAAAGACGTGGATATCCCGGCTTTTGCCCCTTCTGCAATTCATCCTTTCTCAGGGCCGTAAACGTATCCGTCCACAGCAACTTCAATTCGCGCAGAGGAATGGTGGTGAGGTCCTTACGAGTGATTGCGACTCCCGTGCGTTGTTTCGCCTTTGAGCCGGACTTCGGGCCACGTTCCGCCGTCCATTTCTGAAGGGCCAGATTCCAAAGAGCAACGGCCTGCAAAAGAGTGGTTTTCCCCGTATTATTGGGGCCGGCGAGAACGATGTGTTCCGATAAATCGAAAGTCTGGTCTTCAAATAACTTGAAGTACCTGACCGTTACTCGAGTGAGCATCAGCTGTCCTCCGCGCTTCCCAACCTTACTATTTCTGACCGCTCCGTTCTACGACTTTCTCCAGAACCCTCATGGCTAGGCGGTTCTCGGCAGGAAGCCCTATCGTGATCCTGATATAGTCGGGCAATTCGTAGCCCGCCATGGGGCGAACGATCACGCCGCGACGCATCATTTCGTGGGCGATAGCCGTTCCATCGCAAGTTTCGTTGCCGACACGAATTAGAACGAAGTTCGTCTGGCTGGGAACGTAGTCCAGCCCCAGCCGCTCGAACTCGCCGTAGAGATAGCGGCGACCGGCTTCGTTGACCTCGACGGCCTGACGGAGAAAGTCCACGTCGTCGAGCGCGGCAACGGCCGCCTCCTGCGCCAGGCGGTTGACGTTGAACGGCGGCCGTACGCGGTTGACATCGGTGACGATCTTCGGATTGGCCACGCCATAGCCGATTCGCAGCCCCGCCAGACCGTAAGCCTTCGAGAATGTACGTAGCACAACCAGATTCGGGTAGCGACCGAGGTATTCAATACCGTCAAAGTAATCCGCATCCTGGACGTATTCGAAATATGCCTGGTCGAGAACGATCAACACCCGCGGGGGAACGGCTTTCAGAAATCGCTCGAACTCTTGGCGCTTAACCATTGTTCCGACAGGATTCTCTGGATTGGCGAAGAAGATCATTCGCGTTCGCGACGAGACGGCTCGTGCCATTGCCCGCAAATCGTGCCGCCACTGGGTCAGTGGGATCGTTTTCCAGCGGGCGCCGATCAACTGCGCCGCCATTTGATAGCGGATGAATGAGTGCTCGGAGACAATGATCGTCTCGCGCGGTGAAAGATAGGCCAGCGCCAGCCAGACGACAATCTCGTCCGAGCCGTTGCCGAACATCAGTTGCTCGGGTCGAACGCGCAGGTGGCGGCTGAGCGCCTGGCCAAGGTAATAGACATTGCCGTCGGGATAGAGGTTGACCTCGCGCGCACGGCGGCGAATCGCCTCCAGTGCCTTGGGCGACGGCCCGAGCGGATTCTCGTTCGAGGCGAGCTTGATGACGCGCTTGAGGCCGAACTCGCGCTGGACTTCCTCGATCGGCCGTCCAGGCGGGTAGGGCGCAAGCGAACGAAGATGACGCCGACACGCAATTGGCGCCTTCGAGCCGGCCCGACGTCTCTTTCTGCCCTTTTCACCGTGTAGATCTTGTTTCTGTTTGAGCATTTTCAACCTTGTTCAAAACCATTACGCGCAAACAACACAAATGACCAAACAGGAGTCTCAATCTCTTGCAGGTCAGGAAGTTTCCGCCGGACTGCTTCCGGGTAAGACACAGGCTGGAAGCCTGTGCCACCAGAACTTTGAATGGCCTTCTCCGGTTTCATTCCCTTCACTCATTCTACTTGACGGTGGCTCAGGCATCTTGCCTGTGCCCGATCAACCTTCGTGCTCCTCATATAAGAAGGGATACTCGCCAGGGTGTTTTGCCAGTTCTCTTCTCACAGGGTTGTTCCGGATGTAATTCCGTTTCTCCAAAAACTCCTCTTCTGACCGCATGATTCGGTCGTAGCTCTCATCCAACCAAAAACTTCCTTTCTTCTTGAGCAGTCTATTGATGCGATTGGCGGAGTAGCTTTTGATACCGTGAAGGATTTCTGAAAGACTGTGATACCCTTTGTGATCCCCGACCGGTAACGGGGTGAGAAGCAGATGAACGTGGTCAGGCATAACAACACATGCATGGACTTGGTATTTCTTCCCGTTCCAGAAAAGAGAAGCAGCCAAGGCAACTTCCCTCGCTTTGTTAGGCATTGTACCGTGCCCGACCCTGAAGGTAACGAAGTAAGTCCTCCCGGCCTCCTGCAAGTGGGGAAGGTTCCTTCGAGTTCCCTTGAAACCTGACACGGGCTGGAAGCCTGTGCCACCAGAACTTTGAATGGCCTTCTCCGGTTTCATTCCCCTCACTCGTTCAATTCAACGGTGGCACAGGCATCTTGCCTGTGATTCTTTTGCCCGCACCACGCCACCGGAAACTGAAACCCATTACCGCCGGTCAGCGGTATTCGTCTTCCGAGCGCGGACGAACCTCGCACGGATAGGAGCCCAGGATCCGGACAAACACACAATGCGGCTCGATTCGCTTCAACGCCGCCTGGACAGGCGCGTCGTTGACGTGGCCCTGAAGATCGACGAAGAAGACATATTCCCACGCCTTGCGACGCGTCGGGCGCGACTCGATCTTGGTCAGATTGATCCCCTCGCCAGCGAACGGTTTGAGCAGATTGAACAACGCGCCCGGGCGGTCCTTGACCGAAAACATGAGCGAGGTCTTGTCGTTGCCCGTCGGCTGGCAGACCTTGGTGCCGATCACCCAGAAGCGGGTCGAGTTCCAATGGGTGTCCTCGATGCCGCTGGCCACGATTTTCAGCTTATACATGCGCGCGGCCAACGCGCTTGCGATCGCCGCCGAGTACTTCTCGCGCGCCGCCTTTTGAACTCCCTGGACGGTTGTGGCCGTCTCGACCCGGTCGGCGTTGGGCAAATGGCGGTTCAGCCACGCGGCGCATTGGGCGAACGGCTGGGGGTTCGAATAGACCCGGCGGACTTGTTTGAGCGGACAACGCGCCAGGAGATTGTGTGTAATCGCCAGCAGGATCTCCGAGCAGACGCGCAGGTCGAAATCGAGAAACATGTCGAGCGTTGTGTGAACGATCCCGCCCGTGGAATTTTCAACCGGCACAACGGCGTATTCGACATCATCGCGCTCGACCGCCTGGAATAGGTCGTTGATCGTATCGCGCGGCTCGTACTCGGCAGCCGAGCCAAACTCGGTCACGGCAGCAATGTGTGTGAACGTCGCGGGAGGTCCCCAGTAGGCGACCCGGACCGCCTTTTCGAGCGCCAGGCAATGCGACATGATCTCGGTAAAAACGGCCTTGAGGCCCGTTCGCGGGAACTCACCAGCACCGCGGTTGAGTACACGGCCGAGAATCATCTTCTGACGTGCCGGGTTGTAGTAGTCGAGGCCTCGTCGCTTTTTGTACTCGCCGATCTGCTTGGCGAGTTTCGCCCGACGATCGAGTAGCTCGACCATCTGGCGGTCCAAGGCATCAATGCGTTTTCGCAGCTGGTCGAGTTTACTCATTGCCCTGTCGCCTGTCCTGGCCTTTGCGGCCTTGGTCGGTTTCGGTTGCCTGGTAAAGTAGCCGAACCTCGGCCTTTGTCAAGTGTCGCCAGCGCCCTTTCGGCAACCGTCCCAGTTGGATCGGGCCGATGCGCACTCGCCGCAGGAACGTGACCCGGTGGCCCAACGCGGCGATCATGCGGCGAACCTGGCGCTTGCGGCCCTCGGCAAGAACGATCCGCACGACGGCGCCGCTGCTGTCGCGACGCAGGATTGCAGCCTCGATCGCCCGGGCCGGGCCGTCTTCGAGTGTCACGCCGCTGACCAGGGCTTTTGCCGATTCGTTGTCGAAGGCACCGCTGACGCCGACGTGATATTCCTTCTCGACATGGAAGCGGGGATGGGTCAAGCGGTTAATCAGCGGACCGTCGTCCGTCAGGAAAAGCAGTCCTTCGCTAGACTTGTCGAGGCGGCCGACGGGCTTGACTCGTCCGGCCAGCTCCGGTGGCGCCAAGTCCACCACCCGGTTCGCGGCGTGAGGGTCGCGCACCGTGCACACATAGCCGCGCGGCTTGTGAATAGCCAGGTAGACGCACTTTTGCGGCGGGCGGACAGTCTGGCCGTCCACGGCCACAACGTCACGTTCAGGATCGCAGAGCGTTCCCGGCCGCGTGACACGCTCGCCGTTGAGGGTGACGCGCCCCGCACGGATCAACTCCTCAGCGCGCCGACGCGAAGCGACACCGCACGCCGCCAGCCACTTGTGGATCCGACACGTCTCCCCTACCCTCGTACGCTGCGCTTCATCGTTCATCGGCGGTCCCTTGGCCGTTAGGCACGTTCTTGCCTCTTGCGTTGGCCTCGCTTTTGCGGCGATCACACAACTCGGCCAACGATGGACTAGCTCTGACTCAGCTCGAACCGTTCGCGCAGGGTTTCGATTGAAGGAAGATCGGATAGGCTCTTGAGACCGAAGTGCTTGAGAAAGGTTTTCGTCGTTCCATAGAGATAGGGCCGCCCGGGGACCTGCTTCTGGCCAACCACTTCGACCAGGCCAACCTCCTGGAGCGCGTGGAGAACAGCACTGGAATCCACGCCGCGAATGGCATCAACTTCGGCCCGGATGATCGGCTGCTTGTAAGCGACGATCGCCAGGGTCTCGAGCATCGCAACCGAAAGGCCGACGCGGCGCTTGCGCTTGCGAAACGGAACCAACCACCTGACATAGCGGGGACGTGTGGCCATTTGGTAGCCACCAGCCACCTCGACGATCTGCAACCCACTGCCGCGGCTGTCGTACTCGTTCTGAAGTTCAACGAGCAGCGCGCGCAAATCTTTGACGTCTATCGGATGGACAACCTCGCGGATTCGTCGAAGGCTCAGGGATTCGGTTGTTGCAAAAAGCAGGCATTCGAGGATCGCTTTGACCTCGGCTGGGTTCTTGACACGCGGTGTCCGCGTTTTGGCCGAGGGCGCGCGATCGCCGACCTCCGCGTCGCCGGTGTCCTCACTGTCGGCTTGAGGTAGCATGCTCTCCAGCTCGCCGTTTTCCTGCTCGACGTGCTCGGTCCCCTCGCTTGTTTGGCTTGCGCCGGTTTGCGTGGGCTTCCTGCTGCGCTTACGGGCCGACATTCTCGATCGGTTCCTCCATGGCGGTGGCGATCACGTCCCCAAACGGAGTTTTCTGGGCGAGCCGGATCCGGCGTCGCTTGCAGAGCTCGAGCAGGGCCAGGAAAGTCGCAATCCCTTCCATCTTGTTGACGCAGCGGTCAAATAGAGCCTTGAGGCTAATTTCTTTCTCATGGCGAAACCGTTCCTCGATGTCGGCGATCTTGTCTTCGACACGGAAGCGTTCCTCGATGACCCTGTGGAAATCCTCCGCCGTGGCATAGCGCAAGACACGACTGAAAGCGGCGAAGAGCGCTTCGAGGTTCTCCATCACCTGTCCGTCGGCGTCGGGAGCAACGATCGGAATGATGCGCGTGCGGTAGAAGACGCGCGACTGCTCGGCTTCGCGCTCGGCCAGGCCACGGGCCGCTTCCTTGAAATGGCGATACTCGATCAACTGGCGAATGAGTGCGCGTGTGCTGGTGATCTCGTCCTCGCCCTCCTCGGCTTCTTCCCCTTCGCCCGACACCGGCAAGAGCGAGCGCGACTTGATGTTGATCAGCGTCGCCGCCATGACCATGAACTCACCGGCCAGCTCGATGTTCAGCTTCTCTGCCGCTTCGACGTATTCGAGGTACTGGTCCGTGATTTTCGAAATCTCGATATCGTAAATGTCCATCTGGTTGATCTTCACCAGATGAAGCAGGAGATCGAACGGCCCTTCGAAAACCGGCAATTTGACTCGATAGGCCATGGGACTCAACGATGAATGCTGAATGATGAATGATGAATCATTGAACCTGGAACCTGAAACCTGAGACTTGAAACCTGAAACTTGAAACCTGAAACTCGAAACTGACGCCTTCCCGTCCCGACAGCGCAAAACCCACGTACCATGTCACCACTGCTAATGCTTCATCACAACATGAAATAACCCATAGTCGGTAGGCGGGACACTCCTGTCCCGCTGGGCCTGGCCGACCCTCCAGTCGCCCAGGCCGGCACGACGCCCGACTAGAGAGCCGGGCCTACCGTCCCTTGGCGCAATGGTCCCAAGACTCATGCGACGCACCGTCTGGGGGGCTCGGGTTTTCCTCTCCTCCTTGTTCAAAGACTCAGTTTTCGGGCAAATTCAGCGCTTTTCGCACGCGGCGCATGGTCGTCTCGGCCGCCGCGCGCGCACGTGCATTGCCCTCTTCGATGACGCGATCCACTTCTTGCGGGTTTGCTTCGAGCGCGCGGCGCTTGGCGCGAAACGGCTCGAGCAGCGCATTCAGTCGCTCAGCCAGAAGCTTCTTATCGTCCACGCAGCCGATCGAGGCGCTCCGGCAACCCTTGTCAATCCAGTCCAACCTGTCTTTGCTGAGGATCTTCTGATAGTCGAAGACACTGCAAATATCGGGATTGCCCGGGTCCTCGCGCCGGACACGCTGGGGATCGGTGACCATCTGCATGACCTTGTCTGTGACCTCGTCAGCGGAGTCGGACAAGTAGATGCAGTTGTCATAGCTTTTGCTCATTTTGCGCCCGTCATAGCCGAGCAGTTTCGGCGTCGGGCTGAGAATCGCCCGGGGTTCGACAAGCACCTCTCCATAGATATGGTTGATTCGTCGAACCATCTCGCGGGTCATCTCCAGGTGGGGCACCTGGTCCTCACCGATCGGGACAGCCTCGGCGTCGTACACCGTAATGTCGGCTGCCTGGAGAACAGGATAGCCAAGAAAGCCATAGTTGGACAAATCGCGGTTTGAGATCTCCTTGATTTGCTCCTTGTAGGTCGGGCAGCGTTCGAGCCATGGCAGGGGGGTGAACATTCCCAACAGCAGCGCCAGTTCGGCGTGCTGCTTGACCTGCGACTGGACAAAAAGCGCGCTTCGCTGCGGGTCTAGCCCGACGGCAAGCCAGTCAATGACGATCTGGCGCGTAAGCTCAGCAATCTCCGACGTATCCTGCCACTCGGACGTCAGGGCGTGCCAATCGGCAACCATGAAAAAGCACTCATACTCATCCTGGAGACGCACCCAGTTCTGCAGCGCACCGAAGTAGTTGCCGAGGTGAAGCCGGCCCGTCGGACGCATACCACTGAGAATGCGCTTCTTGCCCATCGCGGTCTCCCTGGCCACTAGAAAACGAGACGCAAGACGAAGACACTGGCGCCATCGATGACGTACCCGAACAAGTTCCAAAGCGGCGAAATCAGAATCAATATCAAAATGAAAAAGCCGTAAGGCTCGAGCGCGGCATACGGCTCGGCCAGCGGCGAGCGCCCTGACGCCAACAGCCGGTAGACCACGCGCGATCCGTCGAGCGGCGGAATCGGTATCAGGTTGAATATCCCCAGCAGAATGTTGATCATGATGAAGAATAGCAAGACAAAGCCAAGCGGCTCGGGCTTCGCGATGAAGCCTGTCACCAGGAAGCGGATCAGGACCTCGCTGTCAACGAGGCGCGTTACCACGGCCAGTTTCAACAGGATTGCCGAGATTGCCACCATGGCGAAGTTCGACCCTGGTCCCGCCAGCGACACGAAAATGTCCCACTCGGAGCTGCGAAAGCGCAGCGGATTGACCGGCACCGGCTTGGCCCACCCGATTATGAATCCTCCCCGAAGATAGAGAAACAGGGGGAGGATGACCGTCCCGATCGGGTCAATGTGGCTGAGCGGGTTGAGCGTCAGGCGTCCCTGGGAGGCCGCCGTCATGTCGCCGGCCCGATAGGCTGCATAGGCATGGGCATACTCGTGGATCACGATCGAAAACAGCAAAACCGGTATGATCAAGATGCGCTGGGTGAAAAGGACTTCGAGGTTCAAGACTGTCCCCCTTTGACGATCTCAACCACCGGCGAAAACGGGGCCGAACGCAAATCGCGGCCGAACCGATATCACTCTTGCGGCAGCCCACCGACCGCAATGGATGGCGATCCCTACCAACAGGCGCTGCCGCTGTCAATTGCGAAGGCATCGCCAGTTGCGCAGGCATCCAGCGAGGAGAGCGAGGTAATGTACTTGCAAAGCCGCTTTGAGAAAGATAGTATTGTTGATAGATGGAAACAGATCTCTTTTTTCTCTGAGATTGAAAAGACCCGACAGGGGATAACACGATGGAGAACTTCACGGCTGTTTTTGAGCAAGAGGGCGATTGGTGGATCGGATACGTCGAGGAACTACCCGGGGCGAATACACAGGGGCGAACCTTGCAGGAGGCACGCGAAAACCTCAGAGAGGCCGTGCAGCTGATAATTGAGTCCAACCGAGAGTTGGCGCGTCGCGAGGCCGAGGGCAAGAACGTGATCCGAGAACAGATGACGGTGCCTACGCAATAGAGCGCCGCGCCCTGTTGAAGCATGTCGAGCAGCTCGGTTGCCAGTTGCTGCGCGAAGGAAAGAAGCACTCTGTGTATTGGAATCCCGCCAACCGAAGAACCTCGACAATCCCCCCGACACACGGAGATTTTGATCGCCATTTGACGTCGAACATGGAACAAAACCCTTCGTCTACTGTACTATTAACATTGTTCTGTCGGGTTGCGGTTCGGCCTAACGACGATCCACCATTTCAATATTGACGGAGCGCGAGGCATAGCTTGGGAAACACCGCTACTCGCGGAAAACTCTACGTATGATGTAGAATTCGTACGAATACAATCGCACGGAAGATCTGCAAAGATCTTGGCGTCCCTCCGCCATAACACAGCCCCACATTGCAGAGAATCCTACGGTGAAGCGGCAGGGCGGGCGCGTTGGCCCGGCTGCAGATCGTTTGTCGGCTCGGCGACCACGAGGTCGTCTTCGGTGAGGCCGCGAACAATTTCGGCCACCTCGTCGTTGCGCAAGCCGATCTCAATTTCGCGCAGCGCCAGGCGACTGTCTTCGATCACAAGAACCGACCAGGTGTCGCTGCTCTTGAAAACGGCCTGCTCGGGCACCGTCAACACGCCTTTGTGCTCATCAACAATGATGCGCAAATCCACGCTGACATAGGGGCGAAGCCCCAGGTCGCGGTTGTCGAAGCCAACAATGACCTTGACGCGTTGCTGCTCGATTCCCAGGGCCGAGATTTTTTTGAACCCGCCGGGATAGATCCGCTTCAGGCGTCCTTCGGCCGTGCGCCCTCCGAGGGCCTTGCCCGTAATCCCGACGCGCTGGCCCGGTTCGAGGCCAGTGACCTCTTCCGAGAGGATATCGGCTTCGATCTCGATCGATTCCATGTCGGCGATTTTCAGAAGCGGCGCTCCGGCCATCAGCACTTGCTCATCCTCGAGATACTTCTCGAGAACGACCCCGCCGACGGGCGCGCGAATCTCTGTTTTGGATAGATCGTCGCGAAGCAGCGCGATCTGGGCCTTGATCTGGTTGATCTGCGCCTGGTAGACACCGCGCTGGTATTCGTTGTCGTCCACCGAACGCTGGATGCGGTCATAGTCGAGCCGGGCGATCTCAAGGGCCCGACTCGACGTTTCCTCGGCAAGCCCGCACGTGTCCAACCGCTCGCGCGACGTGTCGTAGGCGCGCTTGGCCTCGTCATACTGCGCTTGCTGGACGACGCCGTCGGCGAGCAGGTTCTTCATCCGCCGAAACTCGCGTTCGGCCTCGGCGAGATTGATTTGCGTGACCGATGTCTCTCGGCGGCACGTCTCGAGAGCCAGTTGGGCCCTGGCCACATTGAGGCGAGCCGCCTCGATCTCTTCGCGCTTGGGTTTGGCCTTATCCACACCCTCGATCCACGACTTGGTTTCTTCAATCTTTGCGCCCAGTTTTTCGATCTCGCGGCGCAGGGCAAAGTCGTCTATGCTGGCGACCATCTGGCCGCTTGTCACGCGGTCGCCCTCGTCGAGTTCAATCCGCCGGACGCGCCCGTTGATCGGCATGGTGATGACGTATTCTTCGTCGAGCCGCGTCTTGCCGTCCTCGGCGACGTACTCCTGGACGGTGCCGGGACCGGGACGGCAGGTTTCCACCACCAGCGGGCGTGTTTCGACCCAAACCCAGCCCGCCCCGACCAGCACCACCAGCAGGCCTATACCCAACCACCGTTTCATTGTCATCCCGCCTCTCATTCGCGGCTCTTGAGCACCTCGACCATGTCGAGTTTGGCAATTCGCCGCCGCGCCGTCCAGTTTGTAATCGCGACAAACGCCACTATGCTCAGAATCGCCACAACAAATGTCCGATTGCGTACGTAAAAGGGGAGTCGATAGAGTTCGGTGTCATAGGCAAAAACCATCACGCGGCAAAGCGCCAGTCCCAGCGGTATGCCAACAAGAATACCGAGAATGGACAGAAGCCAGTTCTCACGAAAAACCACGCGCCTGATCTCTTCGAGTGTGAAGCCAAGTACCCGCAACGACGCCAGCTCGCGCCCGCGCTCGGTCAGCGTGATCGAGGTTGAGTTGTAGATGATGGCGAACGCGATCACACCGGCGAAGATTGTCAGAATCGTGGTCATGATGCCCATCGAAGTCGCCAGTGTTTCCTCCAGCGCCCTCACGGAGTCTTCCTTGATCTCGACGGCGGCGACGCCTGCGACGTCTTTCAGCTGCCGGCTGATCAAGCGCTCGCTCCCCCTGTCAACGCGCAATAGCGCGGCATTGACCGCGTAGTCCTCGTCCATCAGGCGCGACAGGGCCTCGTGGCTCATATAGGCACCCATGCCCAGGTATTGGCGCACGGGCTTGCTGACCCGTACGGTCCGGACTTTCTCGACCTTGCCGATTAGCGGCTCGAGCTCCACGCTGTCGCCCGCACGCACCCCCAGTTGACGCGCCGTCCGCTCGGTAACAACAAGATCGCCTCCCTCCAGCTCCAAGGGCCGACCGGCCGCATCCACCAAATGATAGAGCCGGGCATCGAGTGGCACACCCGTGATCAGCAACTCCTTCTTCCGCCAGCCAGTCCGGATTTCGAACGGATATTCAAAGAGCGGTTCGACCCGGCGCACGTGTTCGAGGCGGCGCAAATCGCGAATCGCACCTTTTCCTCGCTCGCTTTCGAAGGTGACCTTGACATCGTGGCGTTGGACCTCGCGAAACCGATGTTCCATCAGTCGATCCATCGCGTCGAAGCCGAAGCGCCCTACCAACTGGATCGCCGTCGCGAAGGCGATGACAAAGACCGTCAGAACCGCCCGCAACTTGTAGCGCGCAACGCTGCGCAGGATTATTTTCCACGAGAACGTCACCCGCCGCCAAAACCACCCGATCCGCTCGATCAGGATTGCTCCCCCAATGCGTGGTGCCTCGGGTCGCATCGACTCGGCTGGCTGGATGCGCAACACGCGCACCGCCGCTACCGACGCACCCACCACCCCAGAGACAACACTGATCAGGAAGCTCAATCCCAACACGTCGCCGTGGAAGCGGTGGCGCAGGATCGGGAACTGAAAGAAATCCTGGTACAACCGGATCATGCCGCGCCCCAGCCACTCGCCCACGGCCACGCCCCCCACCCAGCCGGCTATCGCCACGAGCAGGGCGAACTTCAGGTAATGCACAATGACCGCGGTAGTACTGTATCCGTAAGCCTTGAGCACACCGATCTCCGTCCGCTCGCGTTTGACCATTCGACTCAGCATGACCATCAGGATCAGTGCGGCGATCCCCAGAAATTCACTGGGAATAATCTTGGCCGAGATGCCCAGGCCCCTGATTTCGTCCGAGACGTAACGATTCGACAGCTGGTCGTAGCGCTTGATCGTCGCCAGCACGCCATAAGGCTCGAGAATCGTCTCCGCGCGATCGAGAATCGCGTCGAGCCGCTCGGGATCGTCCACGCTGCCCACGATCTCGTTGCACGCCTCGTCCATGTCGAGGATCATCTCGGCGAACGTCTCTTTGACAAACAGAATCGCAAACCCGCTGTCGTTCGGCAGAAATTCCTGAGTGTTGCGAATCTGGTAGACATATTCGGGCGAAAGCGCCGTCCCGACGATCCGCAACGTCTCTTTCTTGTTGTTGATCGTGGCGCGAAGGCGATCACCAGCACCCAGGCCGTTGGCTTTGGCGAACCGATCGCTCACAATCACCTCGTCCAGCGCGTCGCTGGAGAAATACCGCCCCGAGACCAGGTGGATGTCATTGAGCACCTGCCTCGGTTTGTCGGGCATCGAAACGATGCGCCCGATTTTCGGATCGTCACTGTCTTCGAGGTCGAGATTGACGTCCTGGATGATCCGCCCGCGCGTGCGCGTGACACCAGCGATCGCGCCGGTCTTGTAAACCGCGGACTTGGGAGCACGCTCGAGCAGAATCCAGAAATCCGCAAAACGATACTCGCGATAGTAGGCGTCGCGCGTCAGCCTGAGATTGCGATAGGCCGACGAAACGCATATGTAGCCGGCGATGCCGCACAGGATCACCGCGGTGACGGCGACGGCCTGCCCTTTGAATTTCCAAAGGTCACGAGCCAGCTTGCGATCGAGCACTCTCATCTTCGGCAACCTTCGGTAGCGCAGGCTTCCAGCCTGCGTGCGCTACGCGTTCCCCTGCCCGACTCTCTCACCACTCGATCTGATCCGCTTCGAGCGGGCTTTCGTTTACAACGAGATCCGCGACGCGGCCGTCGCGGAGACGAACCACCCGGTCGGCCATGCCGCCGACCGCGGCGTTGTGCGTGATGACGACAACCGTCGTGCCGGTCTTGCGATTGATCTCGCGCAGCAAGGCCAGAACGACCTTGCCGGTCGAATAGTCGAGCGCGCCCGTCGGCTCGTCACAGAGAAGAATCTCGGGCTGCTTGGCAACGGCGCGCGCAATGGCGACGCGCTGCTGCTCGCCGCCGGACAACTGCGACGGGAAATGGTCGCGCCGCTCGGCCAACCCGACCAGCTCGAGGGCACGGCTGGCCTCGAGCGGCTTGTGCGTAATCTCGGTCGCCATCTCGACGTTCTCACACGCCGTGAGATTTGGAATGAGATTGTAGAACTGGAAGACGAACCCGATGTGGTGGCGGCGATATTGTGTCAGCCGCCGCTCGGTGAGTTCCGAGAGGTCCTGGGTATCGAAGAAGACCTTTCCGGCAGTCGGCGTGTCGATGCCGCCAATGATGTTGAGCAATGTGCTCTTGCCCGAGCCGCTCGGCCCGATAATCGCCAGGAATTCGCCTCGACGGATGTCGAGATCAATCCCGCGCAGGGCCGAGACAACCACCTCGCCCATTAAGTACTCTTTTCGCAAACCTTCGACCCGAAACAGCACCCCATTCTCTGCCATGATTCTCCGCTCCCAACCGCTCACCTCAAACCTTGAACCTGAAACGTTTAGCCTCAGCCCTGTGGTCTCAAGTCTATTACTTTGGACGGCCACATGTTATTCACGATGACATGCACGGTCGGCCGCTAATCCCTCCAGGCAGACGCTCCGAAACGCGTGTACGCACCTCTCGGCGTTGAAAAGCGCTGGCTCGGCCAACCATTGCACTATCAGCCCGTCGAGCAGTGCCAGTATGAACGAGGCGGCCGACTGCGGGTCGGTCTCGGGCCGAATCTCGCCCGCTGCTATTCCCTCCCGCAAGATCGAGGCCAGCATTTCGCGATAGTCGCGATACGCCTGTCGCAGCCACGCGCGCATGTCGGTTGCTAGCGAGGCGTCGGTAGAGGCCCAGATCTTGATCAGGATCGCGCAGACGTCGGCGTTCTGCTCATAATATTCGAATGTCGTTCGGGCGATCTTTTCGAGCGTGGCCAACGGTCGAAGCGACGAGGTGAGGACGGGTTGGAGGAAGCGGTCGAGCTCCTTGGCGATCAGTTCGACTATGGCCAGCCAAAGCGCCTCTTTGCTTGGAAAATAGACATACAGCGTCCCCTTGGCGATGCCGAGTTCGCGTGCCAGTTCGTTCATCGAGCCGGCGGAGAAGCCCTTTCGAACAAAGAGGGCGAGCGCGGCGTGAATGATCTCCTCGCGCCGTTGCTGCTTTGCTTCGACCGACCTTGCCGCTTTTCTTTTCCTAACCTTCAAGGTTTCTGCCAGCCCTTTTCGGTTACCCGTTTTTTTACTGACCGACCGGCCGGTCACTCCAATTCTCTGATAGACCGTTGCCCGACTTCAAGCACTTTCTTCATTCTCCTGCAGGGAAAACAGGGCCAGGCAGGCAAACCCGCCGCCGTTCTGATCACATGCATAGTCTTGTTGCGGGCCGACGAGGTGTGGCTGGCCGCTTGCGGAGTCGCTCCATCAGGCGAAAAAGGCCTGTGCGGCCTCAGGCCGAGAAGCGCGTGTCGATGTCGCGTTCGGCCTGGGCGTAGCTGGGCAGGCGGCCGCCCGTGCGGCGCAGCTCGCTGCGCACTTCGCCGATCATTACGAGCGTCCCGACGTTCATCAGAACGAAGGCCACGAAGAATACCGGTCGGTAGCCACCAAGCAAGGCGGCCAGGGTGATTCCGACAAACGGCGCGATCACGCCTCGAATGCCGAAGTAGTTGATCCCCAAAACCCAAACCAGCACCGACCCGCCCTGGACGAATGCTACGATCATGCGGCCCGTGGCGAATACCTGCAGGGATATGGCCACCGAATAGGTCAGTATCCCGAAGGCGAAAATCACATTGAAGATGGCGCGCATCAGGAGCGGGTTCTGGCGATCGAGCGTTCGGCCCCAAAACGGCAGCATCAAGATGTCGAGCACCATCGGCAGCGTGACGAGGATCAGGCCGGCGTCGAGGTAGCGGATGCCCAGGTCGTGTTCGAGGAACAGCGGGATAATCGGCAGGGTCATGATGTTGGCGAAGCCGAACAGGAAGAAGGCGATCTCGTAGCGCAGGAAGCGATGGTCGTGGCGCAAAACGCCCAGAATGCGCGGCAGGGAGTATTCGGGCGAAAGCGCGTTTGTCTGGTTCGCCGTCGTTTCGCCGTGCAGCCGAATGGCGCCTACCTGAAACGCCCCGACCAGGCCACACGTCCCCGCAACCGGAAACAATGCCCGAAAAAGCATCGGGTCGAGTTCGAGCAGCAAACCGAAGGCCAGCCCCGCCCCGGCCATGAGCATTTCGGACATCGCCAGGACACGCGCCAGAAGCCACGAACGCCACTTGGCTGGATAGTTGGCTCGCAGGATGGCGGAGTGGGCCTGAACGATCGGCGCACGAAGCAGCAGAAACACGCAAAGCCCACCAGTGAAGGTGTGCGAGTTGTTGGCGAACGCCGGCAGAAACAAGACGATACTCGAGGCGATCTCGGGCCAGAAGGCGTAGGCAATCTTGTTGGACGACCGGGCAATCCACTTCGACCAGAAGATCGCCAGCAGGTTGCCGAACGGAAGGGACGCGGCCAGGATCGCAACCTCCCAGGGCGGCGCGGCGAGCGACTTGACGGCGATCAGCGACGCCAGGCCGACCATCAAAGCCTGTCCCGGCGAGCGCAAAAGGCCGTAAGCGAGCAGTCTAATGTAAGTCGGCCGGACCGGGTCCGGCACGGGCTTGAGAAAACGCATCGGGCTGTCTACCCCGCAAAATTCGGCGGCAACGCTGGCCCGCGCGCGGCGCACTTGCAACGACTTTCTCGCGCCAGCAATGGCGATAAAGGCGCAGGGGACCGCTGAGAACGCTGAGGTCGCAGAGAGGAAGGCGGGACAAGACCCAATCGGCACGGCAGTGGGCAAATTGCCGTTCGGAAACCAGACCGCGCCGGCTTGTCACTGGTTGATCAGGCCGGCCTCATAGCTGCGGACCT
>Ga0111193_1010_pt1 | contig 16622 bp, 12 predicted proteins | sample DeeMarSWOR324_28_FD_80361 | JGI IMG/M metagenome (GOLD analysis project Ga0111193, IMG submission 80361) | candidate division BRC1 bacterium SM23_51 | reverse complement strand
TCATCCCTGAAGGGCTTTCGTGGCGGCTGTTTAAACTTTTGTCCCGGAAACTTGCCCTTTTTCAAGTACTCGATGAACGAAGCCAACATTCGGCTTACCTTTTGACATCGTTCGACGATGTGCTCTTGTTCGGAGGCAGAAATGTAACCCAGATCGTGCGCGATGCCGATTTGTGCACGAACTTCACCGCACGAACCTTTCGCAATGTAAAGAAACTGAATGAACTCAATAGCCGATCCGCGTTCGAAACCTTCTGCGATATTTGACATAACCGAGATGGCGGCGCGGCGAATTTGATCGGTCAGAGAGAAGTCTTTGTGGAAGGCATCGCGTCGCGTGAGTTCATAGACAGCTTTCACCAGTTCTCGTCCTGATTGATAGACGCGCAAGTCCTCGAACCGGTTGACTTTCGCGGTCACTTCCTTCCTCTCCTACCTGAAACCTGAAACTTGAAACCTGAAACCTGAAACATTCCAGCGACAACCTGGCCTGAAGCTCCGATCTCGCAGGTGCCCAGGTCAAGGTCTAAGAGGGTGTGCGAGAAGCTATTGGCGCCGTTCCTCTTTCGCCCTTTCAGGGCTCGAACGTGGGGGATCCGGTGCACCCAGGGCGGCGTCCGCCGTGCGGCGGACTTGCCCGCCGAACGGCGGGGCTTGCCCTGGGCTATGCTCTCACGCCCTTTCAGGGCTTCAATCGAGCTCCTCATACACGCTCTAAGGGCGGACCCGGCCAATTTTGCTGAACCTTCTGATTGACCAACCCATAGACGCCAAGGACGCAAAGCAATCCACAATTGCATAGCCGATCGTTTCCCACCATAGACAATGTCAAATGCGGCACGTCGAAAGCCCTTCATGGAGTAGGATCTTTCTTGCCTGGGTTTCTTGGTGCCTTGGCGTCTTGGCGGTGAAAAATAGAAGGCTTTTGGAGTTGTCGCAGCTCGTGGGCAAGTATCCGGGACAATCGTCTCCAGGCGGTGGATATTTTGCGGCCGCAATGTGAGATCGCTTATGCGTCGACAGTGTCTTCAGCCGGAGCTTCGGGCTCGCCGCCATTCTCGGGCTCGCTGTCATTCTCCGGCGCCACTTTTTCCCCAAGGCGGGCGACATCGGTCAGGCGGTCGCCCGGCTTGAGATCGATCAGGCGCACGCCCTGGGTGCTTCGGCCGATCACGCGGATGTTCTGGACGGGGCAGCGGATGGATATTCCCTTTTGGGTAATCATGATCAGCTCTTCATCGTCGAGGACTTCTTTGATGTCGATGACCTTGCCGTTGCGTTCGGTGGTTTTGATGTTGATCACGCCGATGCCGCCGCGGCGCGTGAGACGATACTCGTCGATTTGCGTTCGCTTGCCGTAGCCCTTTTCGCAAACCGTCAAAATGGTAGCCTGGGGGCGGCAGACCTCGATGCCGACGACTTCGTCGCCGCCGCGGAGCGTGATGGCGCGCACGCCCTGGACGTAGCGTCCCATGGCTCGGACGTCTCGCTCGTTAAAACGGATCGCCATGCCGTTGCGCGTGCCGATGATGACGTCCTGGTTGCCGGAGGTCATCTTGACGTCGATCAGGCGATCGCCTTCCTCGATGCGAATGGCATTGATTCCGACCCGGCGCGGGTTGGCATAGAGCGAGAGCGCGTTCTTGACGATCTGTCCGCGCGCGGTGGCCATGAGCAGGAAGTGCTGGTCGTCGAATTCGCGTACGGGGATCATCGCCTGGATGCGTTCGTCACCGTCGAGCTGGAGTATATTGACAACAGGGCGTCCGCGCGTCGCCCGGCCTCCCTGGGGCAGCTCGTAGATCTTCAGCCAGTAGGCGCGGCCGCGGTCGGTGAAGAACATCATATAGTGATGGGTCGTGCCGATGAACAGGTAGGCGACCCAGTCTTCCTCTTTGGTGTCCATGCCGGCGACGCCCTTGCCGCCGCGGCGCTGGCGGCGATAGAGCGATGTTGGCGTTCGCTTGATATAGCCGGCGTGGCTGACCGTGATGACCATATTCTCTTCGGCGATGAGATCCTCGACGGTCATCTCCTCGGTCGAATCGAGGATGACCGTCCGGCGGTCGTCGCCATATTTCTCGCGCACTTCGAGCAGCTCTTTCTTGATGACGGCCTGGACCTTGGCTGGATCCTCGAGAATGGTGCGCAGTGCCTTGATTGTCTTCTTCAGGTCGTGATACTCCTGGTCAAGCTTGCTGCGTTCGAGGTTGGTCAGGCGAGCCAGGCGCATGTCCAAGATCGCGTCGGCCTGCTCCTGGGTGAGCTCGAACCATCGCATCAGGCGTCCACGCGCCTCTTCCTGGTCCTTCGACGAACGGATCGTTTCGATGACATCGTCGATGTGATCGAGTGCCTTGCGCAGCCCCTCGACAATATGGAGCCGGCGTTCGGCTTTCTCGAGGTCGAAGCGTGTTCGGCGCACGACAACTTCGCGCCGGTGGTCGAGGTAAAGCCGAAGCACTTTGGCGAGCGAGAGATAGCGGGGCCGGCCGTCAACGAGCGCCAGGAGAATCACGCCGAAGGTGTTCTGAAGCTGCGTGTGTTTGTAGAGCTGGTTGATGACGATCTGAGAGGGCTCGCCCTTGCGCAGCTCGAGAACGATGCGCATGCCGTCGCGGTCGGACTCGTCGCGCACCTCGCTGATCCCTTTGATCTTCTTGTCGCGCACCAAATGGGCGATCTCTTCGAGAAGGCGCGACTTGTTGACCTGGTAGGGAATCTCGGTGACGACCAGCGCCTCGCGTCCGCCCTTGAGCTGTTCGGTATTGATGCGGGCGCGCAAGACAATCCGGCCGCGGCCGGTGCGGTAGGCTTCGGCGATCCCCTCGCGGCCATAGATGAAGCCGCCCGTCGGGAAATCGGGGCCCGGCAGGATATTCATAATCGCCGCGAGCTCGGCGTCCGGGTCGTCGATCAGCAAAACGCAGACGTCGATGACTTCGCGCATATTGTGAGATGGAATGTTGGTGGCCATTCCCACAGCAATGCCCGAAGAGCCGTTGACCAGGAGATGGGGTATGGCGCTGGGCAAGACTTCGGGTTCGACCGTCGAGCTGTCGAAATTTGGCCGAAAGTCCACCGTCTGGCGATCGATGTCCTGCAGCAGCAGTTCGGCGTGGCGCGACATGCGCGCCTCGGTGTAGCGGTAGGCGGCAGGTGGATCGCCGTCGATCGAACCGAAGTTGCCCTGGCCGTCCACGAGCGTGTAACGCAGCGAGAACTCCTGCGCCATGCGCACCAGCGTGTCGTAGACCGCCTGATCGCCGTGGGGGTGATATTTCGCGATGACGTCGCCGACGACCGCCGCCGACTTCTTGTAGGGGCGACCGCTGGTCAGGTTCAGTTGGTTCATGGCGTAGATGATTCGGCGGTGGACAGGTTTCAGCCCATCGCGCACGTCGGGCAGAGCACGCCCGACGATCACACTCATGGCGAAGTCAATGTAGGAGCTTTTCATCTCCTCTTCGAGGCTGATGGGGACAATCTGTTCGCGCGTGTCTTGCATGGCTCTAACCTCTGACTGATCTTACAAGTATCGTGAACGTGGAGCTAACTGGCTTGATGGGACGCAGCACAGCAAGTCCGGTTGAATGACGTGTTCGCTTCATCGGTAGACCTTGCGCCTGTGGCCAACCTTTACGACCCATACCGTGTGCTCGTCATCTTGGATTGAGTAGACGATACGATAATTGCCTTGTCTTACTCAGTAACGCTCCTGAGCAGACAGCGTCTCGCATCCCGGCGGCCGAGGATTCTCCGCCAGAGACTTGATGCGGTCCATAATACCCCTTACATCCTTTTTCGGTATCGGGCCGAGATCTTTGCGGATAGATTTGCGGAATAAGACACTATATCCGGCCACGTTTTTTCAGATCCTTGAGCATGGCTTCGAATGTGAGTAATGGCTCGCCGGCTCTTTCTTCGAAGGCCGCCAGATCCTCTGCGTCTTCGGCGAGAAGCTCCTTCACCGCCTCATTGACGAGGTCGGACATGGAGCGAGAGGTCTCGACTGATTTGAGCCGCAATGCCCTGTGCAGAGCAGGGTCCAAGTAGAACGTTGATCTCTTGTTTGAACCACTCATTCCAGGCCTCCTTGACATCGCAACTACATAAAATCGTACTGTCACAATATCGCTTGTCAAGGGGTCTTTTTCAAGCGAACGACCAAGCTCAGACCTTCGCAAGAATAGGAATTACCGGGAATTTCACCCTCTACCTCGCCATCCTAGAATTCAGTAAACTCTCTTCTCCTCAATCCTGATAGATCTAGGGTTCCATCCCTTGGGTTCGGGATTATCTCCCATTCCTCCATGGTCAAAGCACCAATGAGAACATCAACCACCTGCCCATCCGCTTTTCCCACCTCATCAATAGGTATTACTTCAGTATGAAATACTAGCCCCTCGATCGTACCCTCAATTGAACAATATTCCTTTACCTCAATTATCCTTCCGCCCAACGCTACCTTGTACGGTTGGGATAGGGTACGAATAGGGACACCTTCCAAAAGCCGACCTGAAACATAGGTATGCATAGAGCCAGTATCAAACAATGCCTTAGCTTTTTTGCCTTCAATTTCTATCTCTCTTAAGATTCTCATCTTCACCTCCACCTCATCCACCTCCCGTCTCTCCGATTTTTCTGCTGCCAGCGATTCCTTGTTGCGCGGAGCGCCAGCCTAATGCTCCGAGTCACTTGCGCGGGTTTGCCACAAAGGGAAGCGGCGCGCTATTCCTTGTCGAGTGCAGCCGACGGTTCGGCAGTTCCTGTCATTGCCTCCCTGACCGTGTTGCCTCTCAGGAACTTCAGAACGATTCCCATGGGCACCCCCATAGAACGCGAGACAAGCTATCCCCATGACGGCACCAAAGATCGCAAATCCGGGTGGTCCATACCGGGAGCTCATCAAGCACCACGTGACAACCCAGAAAATGCTGAAGCCGACAACGAAAAGGAGGAAGAACCACGTCAGGCCTTCCAAAACGCCACGAGCCCATAACTTGAGATTGAGGAAGTTGATTCCAGACGCGATGGCGAGAATTGCAACACCGACTTGCGTGACTGCCAAGAGCGGGAACAGTCGTACAAACGTGGGCATCTCCGCGTTTATCTTTGGGTCGGCATTGGCCATCTGATGGATCATGAGGGATGCAAACAACCCCATAACCGCCGAGAAGCACATGAAGGCCCCAAGAACGACCCACACCCAGCTAATCACCGTCACGCACGTTGGTCGTTTCTTCTCGCTCATCTCGTACGTTACTCTAGATTGTACGGATCCCCCTAAGATCTTTGCCGTCGCGGCGGTTTACCTTCTGTATAAAGCGGGGGTGCTAGGGCGTTCTCCCCTCGGATAACTTACAGGAAACCGACATTCCCTATCATCGACTCCCGATCGATGCTGTTGTTTCACACAGTCCGCATAACGACCGTTAGCTCTTATGGGCATGCGCAACGCCTAACCTAACGGCAGCTTGAGCCAAGCGCCGATCTGTTGTCCAGATAGACACGCCAGAAAGAACAGCAGATGCCAGCAAATGCACATCCACGTATCCCAGCCCTTTGGCCATGAGCTTGTGGTTCACGATGAATCTCATGACCTCATCGTGGTCGGCAACTTCAACGGCCGGAAGTGCCTCGAGCAACGTCAGAATCTCGGATCGATTGCGAAGGTTCCCCAAGGCGAGTTCTCCAACCACGAAAGGATGACAGGCAACGTCGGCCTCTTGAAGCAACGGCGCGAGGCGGCGCTCTGCTCCGCGGAGGTGGGAGACCCACACGGACGTATCCACGAGAACCATACTACTTCCTACCCGCTCGGCGCCGGGGGATAGACTTCAGCCGCCGCTGTGTCCCACCTAGCCTCGCCAACCGCTTGGCGCTTTCCGCGGCCACCAATGCTTCAAGCCCCAGCCTGATCAGGGCTGTCTTCTCCTTCACGCCGGTGAGCTTCGACGCCTTTCTCAGGAGCTCATCTTCCAAATCAAGCGTCGTTCTCATTCCCAACCTCCGTGCATACGAAATATACATACGACTATGCATTATCCGGATACAATTGTCAAGTATTGATCTTAAAGACAACTCCCAACGCTGGCACACGTCTACAAAACATTGGCCGGACTATGACTCCCCTTTCCACCTCGATTCAACGTATGTGTATAAATCATCGTTGTGCCCATGTCGTTCTGCCCAAGTAGCTCCTGCGCGGTTTGGAGAACAATTGCCGATCCAAGGTCGCCTTTGGGGAAATCCAGGTTTCTACCTTTCTACTCTTTCCTTTCGCCTTCTACCCGTGTGCGCGCAGGTACTTTTTCGCCAGCCGGGCGAAACGTCGGTTGTTGTGACGGTGGAATTCGGGTGCCGTGTCGAGTTCGCCGATAAGCAATCTCATTTGCTCGGCAGCCGCCGCGGCCTTGCCGGCGCGGTCGAGCAGGATACCGTACTTGTAGCGTGCTTCGGGGAAGCGAATCACGCGAAGCAGTTGTTGAAAAAGGTTCATGGCTTGCTGTTCGTCGTCCATCTGGAAGTGGCAATCGGCCAGATCGAGAAAGGCTCGTCCCGTGCGGAACTTGGGATCCTGGCCGACGACCAAGCTGAGCTGATCGCGGGCATCGCGGTAGCGCTCGAGCGCCTTGTACGCGAGCGCGATGTCATAGCGCACTTCCAGCGGTGTAGTCGGTCCTTCGCGCTCGAGAAGTCCTTCGAGGACCTCGATGGCCTCCTTGTAGCGACCGCGGCGAAGCAGCTGTGCTCCCCTCTTTTGAAGTGCCGCCGGTGTCCCCTCGCCTGCGGAATCCCACGCCACGCGCGGGCCGCCCGACCGCGCGCGCGCCGCTTCGCTTGCGTGAGTGAATTGGCCGATCCAGTTTCGCGTCCACGCGAAGTAAAGCAGAGGACCTACGAGGTACCAGAACAGGACAATGATCACGATCCAGAAGGGATGGTGGCGACGTCGCACGCAGTCGCTGATCGCCCAGACAACCAGGACAACGGAGACGACTATGACAAGGCTCTTCGGCTCTACGAAAACACGGAACATATTGCCAGGGTGGGCGTGGCGCCCGTTCAGATATCCAGGTTGCGCACCTCGGGCGCATGCTGCTGAATGAACCCGCGGCGCGGCAGAACCTGGTCTCCCATAAGGATGGTGAAAATCCGGTCGGCCTCGATGGCGTCTTCGAGACGCACTTGCACGAGCGTGCGCGTGGCCGGATTCATCGTGGTCTCCCAAAGCTGCTCGGCCCGCATCTCGCCCAGACCCTTGTAGCGCTGGATTGTCAATCCCCGCGTCCCGATCTCTTTGACCTTGTCGAACACCTCGCTGACCGAATAGAGCGACTGAGTCTGCTCCTTCGAGTCGTGCAGAAGGAACGGGGCGTTGGTGCGGCGACGCTCGCGGTCGCTCGGATCGGTGAAGTAGCGGTCGGGCGGGATGCCGAGTTTGCGGATCTGGCGCACGATAGTCTCGATCTCGCGTGCCTCGGGAATCTCGATGACCTCGTGAGGCGGCCGCGGAGGCGCGGCCTCGCGAAAGTCCTGTTCGACCTCTTCTTCGCCACCTTCTTTCGTCTCTCCAGCCGCGGGCTCGTCATTGCCGTTGTTTTGGAACTGCTCTTCGTACTTGGCCAACTCGTTTCCGCTATAGGCGAAGACACGCTGGCCCTCGGGGGCGATGATGAGGTAGGCGGGCAGACGGCCGTTGGGCCGACGCTGCGCCAGGTAGTCACCGAGCGAGATTCCTCTGCGTTCGAGATTGCGTCCCAGCGCGCGCAGCTGGCCCCACAAGTCGAGCAGATTCTTGAACCCGGCGCGGCCAAGCTCTTGCGACTTGCCGCCTCCGTCGCACAGCTCGAGGTTGGCTTGCTTGCAACCCGAGTCGAGCAGCAACCCGTCGAGGTTCTGCTCACCCTTGAGGTACTGGTCGAGTTTCTTGCCGCGTGAAACGCGATACAGCGGTGGCTGGGCGATGAAAACGTGGCCGCTTTCGATCAGCTCGCGCATCTGACGGAAGAAGAAAGTCAGCAGGAGGGTGCGGATGTGTGCACCGTCGAAATCGGCGTCCGTCATTATGATCAGCTTGTGGTAACGCAGCTTCGAGAGATCGAAATTGTCTTTGCCGATGCTCGTGCCGAGCGCTGTGACCATCGTGCGGATTTCTTCGTTGGCCAAAACGCGGTCAATCTGTGCCTTTTCGACATTGATGATCTTGCCACGCAACGGCAAAATCGCCTGGAAATGCCGGTCGCGCCCTTGCTTGGCCGATCCGCCCGCCGAGTCGCCCTCGACGAGGAACAGCTCGCAGTTGGCCGGGTCGCGGTCGGAACAGTCGGCCAGCTTGCCCGGGAGCGTGCCGCCCTCCATGACGCTCTTGCGCACGATCTCGCGCGCCTTGCGCGCCGCGTAGCGCGCCTGGGCTGCCATGATCACCTTGTCGAGAATCTTGCGCGCCACCGAGGGATTCTCTTCGAGACACTCGGTGAGACCCTCGTTGACGATCTGGGTCACCAAGCCCTCGATCTCCATGTTGAGCAGCTTGCCCTTGGTTTGGCCTTCAAACTGCGGGTCGCTGATCTTGATGTTGATAACAGCGGTCAATCCCTCGCGAACGTCTTCGCCGGTGATGCCCTCCTTGACCTTCTTGAGCATGTCGTTGCGCTTGGCATAGTCGTTCAGCGTTCGCGTCAGGGCACGCCTGAAACCGGAGACGTGGGTGCCGCCGTCGGGATTGCTGATGTTGTTGGCGAAGGCGTAGATGTTCTCGACGTAGGTGTCGTTGTACTGAATGGCGATCTCGGCATGGATCGTATCGCTCTGACCGCCCTCGCCGTTGCGTGAGAACTTCTTGCTCTTGTGGATGTAGATCGGCTTGCGATTGATGACTGTGCGGTTCTCGTTGACGTGTTGGACAAACTCGGTAATGCCGCCCTTGAAGATGAATGTGTGCGATTTGCCCGTTCGTTCATCCTCGGCGAGCATCGTCAGGCCGGGGGTCAGAAAGGCCAGCTCGCGGAAGCGGTTGGAGATTGTCTCGAAGGAGAAGTCGATCGCTGGGAAGATCTTGGGATCGGGGCGGAAACGCACCTTGGTTCCCGTCTTGCGCGTTGGGCCGATCTTCTCGAGCGGTTTGAGCGGCTTGCCGCACTCGAACCGCTGAAACCACACACCGCCGTGGCGCTTGACCTCGACCTCGAGCCATTCGGATAGAAAATTGACGACCGACACACCGACACCGTGCAGCCCGCCCGAATACTTGTACGCTTTGCGGTCGAACTTCCCACCGGAATGCAAGACGGTCATCACGATCTCGACCGTGGACTTGTCGGGTCGCGCCGGATGCGGCTCAACGGGAATGCCCGCGCCATTGTCCACGACCGTCAGGCTGTTGTCGTAATGGATCGTCAAATGGATTCGGTTGCAATCGCCGGCGAGAGCCTCGTCAACGGCGTTGTCCACGACCTCCCAGACCAGGTGGTGCAAGCCGATGCTGTCGGTATTGCCGATATACATGGCGGGGCGTTTGCGCACCGCCTCGAGGCCATCGAGGATCTTGATGGATTTCTCGTCATAGATTCGTCGTGTTCGAGCCACGGTGGCCCTCACCTCCATTGGGAACAACTGCTTTGTTTCCTACCGTCGCGGGGTCGGCGCAACTGAGTATAAGTCCTTTGGCCACAAGGTTTGGCCTGTCAGTTCGGAGGACCCAAGCCGAAAACCTCGGCCGGGTCTGTTACGGCGCCAAAAAACGACTTACAAGGCAAACGGAATCAACCCCCTGTATCTTCTAGAAATACTGCCATTCGGGCGTTGATCTGTCAAACGGATTTTTCACGGAAACGGACTTTTTACGTGGAGCTAAGTTACCATATCACAGTGTTCTATGGCAGACGCACGTTCAGCCCCTTCCTTTCTCAGAATTCCGCTGTCGCTTGCGGCCCAATCCCTTGCCCGATCCCGCCGTAGGCCACGTTGTTGAGGCTGCTGATCGCTGGGCCGGAGTGCGTGCGCTAACCAAACGGTATTTCTACTCAAAAAGGTCGCGCCGCCGACGAAGATAAGCTGGGCTTTCCAGGTCGGCTTCGGTTGCGCCCTCCGCGGGCCGTGGGCGATGTTCCTCGCCTGCGACCTCCTGGCGTGCCTCAATCGGAATGCGTCCGAAATCAGTCTCCTTGCTTGGCTCTTTGTCGAGTTTCTCGAATAAGGGGACAGCCGTGCTCTCTCGTGTCTCTTCGGATTTACCGCTCATCGTGGCCGTGGCCGACCCCGCCTTTCCCTCGATCGCGATTTTCGGTTCCCAGGTGGAGGGGTTGCCTTCGGTGTGCTGGGAGGATTCGGGGAACTTGGGCAGTGGGGGCGTTTGGGCATCCGCCGATGCCCTTGTCTCAGGCCCAGCGGAAGCGGGCCGCGATTCGTCTGTGGCGTTTTTCTCGCCCTTGCCCGAAAGCATCGACTCCAGTTTGGCACGCAGCGACACCGACGAGCTCGGCGAGGTCAACCGCTCCTCGCCCTTGGTCGCCCGCGACGGTTGCTTGAGGTCTTCGGCGAAGCCGGTCGCAATGATGGTCACACGCATCTCTTCGGAGAGATTCTCATCCACGATGGCGCCGAAGATGATGTTGGCCTCGGAGTCGGCCGCTTCGTAGACCATCGCGGTCGCGGTGCTGATCTCCGCTAGACGCAGGTCGGGCGGCCCGGCGATGCAGATCAGCACCCCTGTCGCCCCGTCGATCTCGATTTTGTCCAGCAAGGGGCTGGAGCATGCTTTCTTGACGGCCTCTTCGGCGCGGTTCTCGCCTTTGCCGACACCCACGCCCATCACGGCGCCGCCGCGCTCGCCCATAATCGAACGCACATCGGCGAAATCGAGGTTGATCAGTCCCGGCACAGAGATCAGGTCCGAAATGCTCTGGACGCCCTGGGCGAGGACGCTGTTGGCGACCCCGAACGCCTCGAGCAGCGTTGCCTTGTTGCCGACGACTTCGAGCAAGCGGTCGTTGGAGACAATGATCAGCGTGTCCACGTACTCGCGCAGCTTCTCGATGCCTTGCTGTGCTTTCTGCATGCGCTGCGGGCCTTCGAAGCTGAACGGGCGCGTGACGATGGCGACGGTCAAAACACCCAACTCTTTGGCCATTTGTGCGATGACAGGGGTGGCGCCGGTGCCGGTCCCGCCCCCCAGGCCGGCGGTCAGGTAAATCATATCGGCTTCTTGGAGGATTTCGCGGATCTGATCTTTGGCACTGCTGGCGGCCTTCTCACCGGTGAGCGGGTCGCCGCCGCAGCCCAGTCCGTTTGTCACGTCCTGACCGATCTGCAGGCGGTTGGGACAGCGTGTGCGGCTGAGCGCCTGCGTGTCGGTGTTCAGGGCGTGGAACTCGACGTTCTCCAACCCGCTGGCCATCATTCCATCTACGGCGTTGCAGCCGCCACCTCCGACACCAATGACCTTGATACGTGCCGGCGGCTGTGGGTCTTGCTCGATTTCGAACGGCGCCATTTCTCTCCTCCTCGGCGCGAACGCCTAAAGATCAATTATGCTGCAAAGCATTCTGAAAATCCGGCGAAACGAGTGCCCATTGCCCATGCTCGCGGCCCGACGTTGGTTCAGGCCGTGCAGCAGCAGCCCAACGCCAGTTGAGTAAATAGGGCTGGCCACGACACTGGCCATGCCTTTCATTCCCTGGGGCGCACCGATCTTTACGGGCAAACCGAAAACCGATTCGGCCAGATCGCTTAGCCCGTCAATCAGTGCGGTTCCGCCCGTCAGGACAAGGCCCGAAAAAACCTTGGGGCGCAAAGCCATGGTTTCGATCTGGCGCTGGACGAGTTCGAGAATCTCCTCGCAGCGTGCCTGGATGACGGCGGCGAGTTTCTGGCGCGACACGCGCATGCGCTTGGACTGGAAAACGCCCGTGACGTCGAACGTCTCATTCGGGTCTATCGGGTCGGCCACAGCGCAACCATACTTCTTCTTGATGTTCTCGGCATCGAACCGCGATACCTTAAGTGCATGGGCGATGTCGTTGCTGATGTTGTCGCCCGCATAGGGTACAACGCCCGAATACTTGATGGTGCCCTCGCTGTAAAGGACGATGTCGGTTGTCCCGCCGCCCACGTCGAGCAGCAGGACGCCCAGGTCTTTCTCGCTGTCGCTGAGGATGGCGGTTGCCGAGGCAATGGCCTCGAGCAAGATGCCGTTGGCGCGAAAGCCCGCCTGGTTGACGCACCGGACAAGGTTTTGCGCCGAGGTCACGGCAGCCAGAACCAGGTGGACGCGCACTTCCAGTTTCGAGCACGCCACGGTCTCGGGATTCTGATAGCCACCCTGGTCATCGCAAATGTACTCCTGCGGTATGACGTGGATAATCTCGCGATCGAGGGGGACGGCGATCGCCTTCGCGCGCTCGAGGACTCGTTCGATATCGCTGCGGCTGACGCCCCGGAGAGGATTGGCGATCTCGATCATCGCGCGCGAGTTCTGGCTGACAATGTGGGCGCCGGCGATGCCGACATAGACGTCGCGCACGGTGACGCCCGCCATCTGTTCCGCCTTGCCGACCGCCTGCTGGACGGCTTGCACGGTTCGATCAATGTCAACGACGATGCCCTTGCGCAGGCCGTGCGAGGGACTGCTGCCAACGCCCAGGATGCGCAGGTGCGAGTCCTCGTCGGCCTGGCCAATCAGAGCACAGACCTTGGTTGTTCCGACGTCCAGACCCGTTACAATGCGTGCCTTCTTGGACTTGCGAGCCATGGTCTCACCGTGGTGCTCGGCCTCGCCCCGGTCTAGCCGGGTCGCGGCCGATAGACGATCTGGTTCTCGAACCGCAAATCGATGTACTCGAGCGTCTCGAAGTTGCGGTGCTTTCGCGCGAAAAGGTCGAGTGCGGCCAGCCGGTCGGTGAACTCGTCTGTTCCCAGCCTCACCTCGATGCCGCCGGAGAGAACGAGTGTCAACGCTTCGTCCCGGCCGATCCGGATTTCCGACAGTTGCTCGGCCAGGCGCGGGCTTGTCGCACGAAGGCACTCCACTACGTCGAGCGCCAGGCAGACCATTCTTGTCGGAATCGGTTCGCCGAAAATGATCTGGTCCGAGTCTATGCCCGTGATGAAAGGAAACCGACGCTGATTGTGATCGAGGTTGGCGGCCGTGTCGAGCACATAGCCCTCGCGGTCAACCAGGTAGAGTGCGCCGCAAGCCACGACGGCCACCGGCTCGCGCTCGCGTGCACGAATAATCAGCGCATTGGGGTAGCGCTTGAGAACTGTTGCCGACTCGATTCGTGGGTGCTTGAGAACGGTTTCGCGGATGCGATCCGCGCGCATACCCAGAAGATTGATTCCCTGGTCGGGTTCCAATTGCGTCAGCGCGCGCAGCTCGGCTGCGATCCCGTCCGACACGCCCGTGATGACCAGTTTCTTGAGTTCGAAGTAGCCGGAGACGAGGGTGAAGCGATAGAGAGCAAAGCCTCCCACGGCCAGGGACGACAGTATCAGCAGGACGCAGAAGATCTTTGCCGTCAGGGCCAGAAAGCCGCCCACGCGTTGGGGCACCGTCGCGCGCCCACGACGGCTACGGATCCTCTGGCGTCGAATCACTTTCCGAACGGAGGTTCTGCGTCGAGCCATTGTCACGTGCTTCCTTCTGCGGTCGCGGTCACGGTCACTTCAAGATCGCCGCTGATTGTGCTGCAAATTCGCTCTGAGCGAGAGTTTGGGAGCGTTCTTATGTGACAGTCATTTCGCCGAACGGAGAATGTGAACCTCCATTTCCAGTGTGATGCCGAATTGTTCGAAAACCCGGCGACGGACCTCGTCGATTAACCCGACAACGTCGCCGCTCGTGGCATTATTCTCGTTAAGGATGAAGTTGGCGTGGTCGGTCGATACAACCGCGCCACCCCGGCGCAGCCCTTTCAGACCTGCCGTCTCGATCAGTTGCCCCGCTGACTCGCCAGGTGGGTTCTTGAAAATGCATCCCGCCGAGCGCGCGCCGTGTGGTTGTCCGCTCCGGCGTGCCCGAGCGCGCTCGATCCGCCGATCGATATGCTCGTCGCTGTCGCGTTTCAGATCCAAGCGTGCTCGCACAATAACCTGCCCGGCCAATGTGCTTTGGCGGTAGCCGAAGCCAATTTCCGACGCGGTCAAACGATGCTTCGTGCCCGAACGGTCGAACACTTCGACCCAGCTCACGCAGTCGCCGATTTCCCAGTCGGCGGTTCCGGCGTTGCCCACGATCGCACCGCCAAGCGAGCCGGGGATTCCCCACGCGTCCTCCAATCCCGATAGTCCGGCGTCGTGTGCCTCGCGAATGAGTCGGGCGAGCGGGACCGCGGCACCTGCCGTGATTGCTTCGCCCTCGGCGGCGGCGCGGGCAAAATCGCCTCCGAATCGCAGGATGACCAGGTTGAGAAACTCGTCACCAAAAATGACGTTCGTTCCCTCGCCGAGAACAACGAATTCTTCGCCCTTACCTTTTGCCCATTCAAGAAATTGAACCAATCCCGCTTCGGTGGTGACGGTTGCCAAAAGCCGTGCCGTCGCCCGAAGCCCCATCGAGTTGAGCGCGTCAAGTGCTGCCCGCTCGGTCCATTCGATTCCCGCGTCGATTCGCTCACGCACGCCCGTGACACTCACCGTCATCAGCCCTCCGCCGTGGCAGGGTGTTGCAGTTCCGTTTCGGGGGCCAGCGCCACCTTCTCGGTTTCGAGTCGATCGCGCAGCCTGTCGGCCACCTGCCACACGTCGCCGGCGCCCAGGGTCATAACGACATCGGCTGGTTCGAGCTCGGAGACGAGCAGGTCGGCCACCGCGTCGGTTTTGGCGACATAGTGCAAGTGAGGGTGTCCCGATTCCCTCACACTCTCGGCGATAAGAGCGCCCGTGATTCCTTCGATCGGCTTTTCGCCGGCTGAATAGATCCCGGTGACGACAACCTGGTCGGCATCGGCGAAAGCCGGTCCGAACTGCCGCCCCAACGTCGCCGTGCGCGTATAGCGGTGAGGCTGGAAAACGCAAACCAACCTACCGCCCCTTTCGTTGGCCCAACCGCGCCCCACCTCGAGCGCAGCACGAATCTCGGTTGGGTGATGCGCGTAGTCATCTGCGATCAACACGCCCCCGCTCTCCGAGCGAACCGTCAACCGCCTCTCCACCCCGCGATAGTCGGACAGAGCGTCGCAGCAGACCGCCGGTTCCAGGCCCGCCTGAAGTGCCACGGCCACCGCGCCAAGGGCATTGCCAACATTGTGGAGACCCGGCGCGGGCAGTCTCACTTTGCCCAAACACTTCCCTGCCTGCATGACATCGAAGCACACCTCGCGCGAGGTGAGCCTGATCCGGGTCGCTGAGAAATCGGCCTCCCGGTCCGCGATGCTGTAGCGGACAACAGGGCGGCGCCCACCGGCGATGGCTTGTCTGACACCGGGGTCATCGCTGCAGACCACAGGCGGCTGGCGGACGGCGCTCATAAACTGCTCGAACGCCGCCACGAGCGCCTCGTAATCGGCATAGTGGTCAAGGTGGTCCGGCTCGATGTTGTTGATCAACACTTGATCGGGTGTGATGCCAAGAAACGAACCGTCGCTTTCGTCCAGTTCGGTGATAACCAGGTCGCGCCGGCCCGCCTTGGCGGTCCCCCCGAAGTCCAGAGACTCGCCGCCCACGATGACCGTCGGGTCGCGGCCCGCTCGTTCAAAGAGCAGCCCGACCATCGAAGTCGTGGTTGTCTTGCCGTGACTGCCGGTGACGGCGATCGAGTGGCCTTCGGCCATCAGAGCGCCGAGCGCTTGCGCGCGGTGCCAGATGAGAACACCCCGCCGTCGCGCTTCGCGAAGCTCACAATTGTCCTCACCGATTGCCGTCGAAACGATCACCAGGTCGGCACGGTCGAGTTGTTCGGGCTTGTGGCCGATGAAGCACTGCGCCCCATGTCCCGCAAGACGTTGCGTCATGCGATTGCTGACCAGATCGGAGCCGCTGACAGTGATGCCCCGCTTGAGCAGAACCCAGGCGATGCCGCTCATGCCGGCTCCGCCGATTGCAATGAAATGAACTTGTCTTGCTTCGGTCAGGAGCATTTGGCCACAACCCTTTCCCTGGGGCGTAATGTGTTGTTGCGACGGGTGGAAATCAAGACAATTCTCCGCGCAGTTTGAGAATCATGGCGACGATCTCGTCGGCTGCCCGCGGCCGTCCAAGTCGCTTGCTCGCGTGGCGCATTTGCTCGAGTCGCGGGCGATCCGATAACAGGGAGTTCACTTCTGTCGCAAGGCCGCGCCCGTCGAGTTTGCCCTCCTCGATCATCACAGCGGCACCGGCCTGGGCAAGCGGCCGGGCATTGAGGCGTTGGTGTGCGGCCGTCGCTCCCGGCAATGGAACGAGAATAGCCGGCAGCCCGTTTGCGGTCAGCTCGGCCAGTGTCATTGCCCCTGCGCGGCAGATGGCCAGGTCGGCAGCAGCATAGGCCAGTCCCATTTCGCGAATGAAGGGAACGAGCCGAGCGGTAAGCCGCCGGAGATTGCAGCGTTGGAGCTGCTCGTTTAATTCGTCGAAGTTTCTCTCGCCACAGCTCCAAAGCAACTGGAGCGTGTCGGAATCTGCGGCCGTGTCGTCCAGAATCTT
>Ga0111193_1008_pt1 | contig 17394 bp, 10 predicted proteins | sample DeeMarSWOR324_28_FD_80361 | JGI IMG/M metagenome (GOLD analysis project Ga0111193, IMG submission 80361) | candidate division BRC1 bacterium SM23_51 | reverse complement strand
CGACCTTTCGCGTCTACACGCACGACGACATCCTGGGGGTCGAGATCGGTGCGGCGGTCAAGAACGTCATCGCCATCGCTGCCGGCATATGCGATGGGCTGGGTATGGGCGACAACGCCAAAGCCGCACTGATCACCCGCGGTCTGGCCGAGATGATGCGGTTGGGGCGGAAGATGGGCGTTCGCGACCAAACACTCGCCGGCCTGGCGGGCATGGGCGATCTGATCGTCACCGCGATCAGCCGCCACAGCCGCAACCGCAATTTCGGCGAACTTCTGGCCCAGGGCCTTACGCCCCAACAGGCCGCCGAAACGGTCGGCATGGTTGTCGAGGGTGTTCCCACAGCGCGTGCCGTGTGCGATCTGGCCCACCGTCACAATGTCGAAATGCCGATCAGCGAAGCGGTCTTCTCGATCCTCTACGAATCAAAGCCGGTCCACCGCGCCGTAAGCGATCTGCTCGAACGCGAACCGAAGCCGGAAATCTACTGACGACGCCGCGTCGGAAGGCGAAACGCGGAGACGAAAAGGCAAGAAGCCCCGCCGAAATCATGATGCCAGGTTGTGGCGGGACGCATTTCAGATTTGTCTGACGCTTTCATCCACGAAGGGCACAAAGGAACACGAATTCGCTCTACCTTTGTGTCATTTGGTGTACTTCGTGGAGAGCACTCGTATGAACTGTCGGGAGTTCTTCGCGCGTAGTGAGGCCAATGTCCCTGCGTGCCTGTCGTCGCGCTCGCTATTCCTCTTCCTTGCGTTTCTGGGCTTCTTCGATGATCTTGGCCTGAAGGTCGGCGGGCACGCGCTCGTAGCGCGAAAAGGTGATCTCATAGGAGCCGCGGCCCTGCGTCATCGAGCGCAGGTCCTGCGTGTAGGTGAACATCTCGGCCAATGGCACCTGGGCGTTGATAATCGTCTTGCGCTGCTTCGCTTCGGTTCCGAGGATTCGACCGCGCCGGCCGCTGATGTCGCCCATGATGTCTCCCATATAAGCCTCGGGCACGACGACCTTCAGGTCGTAAATTGGTTCGAGGATAATCGGCGTGCACTCTCTTGCGATCTGCCGAAAACCCATCGAGGCGGCGATCTTGAAGGCCATGTCCGATGAATCCACCTCGTGGTGCTTGCCGTCATAGCAAATCGCTTTGACATCCACCGCGCGGTAGCCGGCGATGAAGCCGCGTTCCATCGCTTCGACGACTCCTTTTTCAACCGACGGTTTGAACTTGGTGGGAATGTTGCCGCCGACCACCTTCCATTCGAACTCAAACTGCGACCCTTCGGGCAGGGGTTCGAGCCGCATGTGGACCTGGGCGAACTGCCCGCGTCCGCCCGTCTGTTTCTTGTGGCGATAGCTGCCGTCGCCCTTACGCGTGATTGTTTCGTGATAGGGGACGCGTGGTGTTTCGAGATCAATCTCCAGCTTTGACATTGCCCGCATACGGGCAAGTGCGACGTCCAGATGGGTATCGCCCATGCCCGAAATGATCGTCTGGTGGATCTCCGGATCGCGTCGGATCTCGAGCGTCGGGTCCTGCTCCATCAGCCGATGCATGGCCAGGCCGACCTTCTCCTCGTCGGCCTTGCTTCGCGTGACGACAGCCATCGAGTAGGTCCGCGGCGGCAGCGCGGTCGGCTCGTAGACAACCGGCTCGTCGGGCGAACAAAGGGTATCCGAGGTGGCAGTGGCGGCCAGTTTCGCGACGGCGCCTATGTCGCCCGCCGCCAGGCGGTGCACCTCCTCTTGTTTCTTGCCGCGCACGACCAGCAGATGGCTGATTCGTTCCTCGCGGCGCTGCCGTGGGTTAAGGACAACCGAGTCGCCCGTGATTGCCCCCGACAGAACCTTGAAAAAGATCAGCCTGCCCGCGTAGTCGTCCGAGACGGTCTTGAAGACATAGGCCGCGAACGGGCCGTCGGGAGAGATCGGGCGCTCGACGGTTTCTTCGCTGTCGAGTTTGTGGGCCATTGGGGTCTTTCTCTCGCTCGGTGCGGGCACGGTCGAGACGATCAGCTCGAGCAATGGGACAACGCCTTTCTCTTTCAGTGCAGAACCACAGAGAACGGGCATGAATCGCCGTTCGAGAAAGGCCATTTTCAGGCCGCGGCGGATTTCCTCCTCGCTTAGCGGTTGATCTTCGAGATACTTCTCGGTCAAGGCATCGTCGCCTTCGGCGGCCGCTTCGACCAAAGCGGCGCGCGCTTCTCCTGCCGCATCCGCCAGGTCGCCAGGAATATCGGCGTACTGGGGCTTTCGCGTCGAGGTCTCGCGCACCAACTTCATGCGCAGCAGGTCAACGACGCCCTGGAACGATGCTTCTTCCCCAACCGGCAGTGTCAAAGGAACGCAATTGACACCAAACACCTCTTTGAGGCTGTCGAGCGCCTGGTTGAAGTTTGCCCGCTCCTTGTCGAGCTTATTGACGAAGACCACGCAGGGCAGGTCGAATTCCTCGCCGTACCCCCATGCCAGCTCGGTGCCCACCTCGGCGCCCGAAGTGCCGTCCACAACGATCAGAATCGCATCGGCCGCGCGAACGGCGTTCTTGATCTCGCCAACGAAGTCACGATAGCCGGGCAGGTCGAGAAGGTTGATCTTGTAGCCATCGTATTCCACGGGAAGGATCGAGGTGTTGATGGAGGTTTTGCGTCGGACCTCCTCGGGATCATAGTCCGAGATCGAATTACCGTCATCGACGGATAGCAATCGGTCGGTGACCTTGAGGTGGTGCAGAAGCGCTTCGGCGAGGCTGGTCTTGCCGGCGCTTGTGTGGCCGGCCAGGGCCACGTTGCGCACTTGTGGCGTAGCGTATTCTTTCAAGGTTCTCACTCTCCCTTGGAATCGGCCCTGCCCGATCAGAATGTTTCTTTGCTGCGGGTGACTCGATCAGTCCTTGGCGGCGCCTGCCGGCCGGGTCAGCGATTCCTACCACACGGCTGCCGTCCGATCAAGACGGAGCCTGCGCCTGGCGGCGCCGGCGAAATTCGTGATACTCATACAAAACCGGTGTCGCGACAAAGCTCGACGAATACGTTCCTATAATGATGCCGATCGTCAGGACCATCGCGAACCCGCGCAGTCCGGGACCGCCAAGCGTCAGCATGATCAGCATGGTGAAGAGCGTGGACAGCGAGGTGACGGTCGTTCGGTTCAGCGATTGGTTGATGCTGAGGTTTAGCATTTCTGGATATGGCTTGCCATAGGTTGTTCGAATCGTCTCGCGAATCCGGTCGAAAATCACGATCGTGTCGTTGACCGAGTAACCGACGACGATCAGCAGCGCGGCGATAACGTTGAGACTGATCTCCTGATTGAAGATCGCAAGCAAGCCGAACGTGATCAGTACGTCATGGAAGAGAGCGACGACGGCTCCCGCACCGAAGATCAGCTCGAACCGGAACCACAGGAAAATAAGGATACAGACCGACGCGATCACGATCGCGAGAATCGCCTTGCGAACATACTCGCCGCCCACGGTGTCGCTGACGTCATCGCTGCCGCCGACAGTGACCGTGCCGACTTGTTGGCGAAGCTGGTCCAGGTCGGCGCGCATGAGCCGGCGGGTTTCCCGAACGTCGTCTCCGAGCGTTTTGACGCGGATAAGGAAGCGGTTCTCGCTGCCGCGCACGCGCTGCACGATCGATGTGGGGAAATGGCTGAAAAGCGCGCCTTTGATCACGTCCTCCGAAGTCAGCTTCTCGAACGTCACGTCCGCCATGACTCCGCCCGTGAATTCCACGCCGAGCTGCGGCCCACCCCGGGCGATCATTGTTCCAAGCCCAGCCACCAGGAGCAATCCCGAGATTGTGTAGCCCACGACCCTCAGGCGAACAAAAGGGATTTTGGGATCCCGGAAAATCCGCAGGCGTCCGATGCCCAGTCGGTTGTACCGCTGGACCCAAAGATCGGTCAAAACGTGCGTGACGAACAAGCCCGTGAAGAGGGTCGCGAAGATGCCAAACGTCATGGTCAGCGCAAAGCCCTGCACCGACCCGGTGCCAAACTGCAAGAGCACGAGCGCCGTGATCAGCGTCGTCAGGTTCGAGTCGAAGATCACCGTGAAGGCGCGGCTGAACCCCTTGATGATCGCTGCCTTCAGGCCTCGACTTGTCGCTTTCTCCTCGCGGATTCGCTCGTAGATCAGGACGTTGGCGTCCACAGCCATACCGAGCGTAAGCAGGATGCCGCCGATTCCGGAAAGCGTCAGTGTGGCGCGCGAAAGACACAGGATCGCAGCGACGCAAAGCACGTTGATTATTAGGGCAACAACCGCAATCGCGCCGGATGTGCCGTAGTAGATGATCATGAAAACGATCACGGCCGCGGCGCCGACCAGGAGCGAATTGAGACCCTTGCGGATCGAGTCCGTTCCCAGTGTCGCCTCGACCACGTGTTCCTCCATCGACTCGAAACTGGCGGGCAAGGCGCCGGCCTTGAGGACGAGACTGAGGTTCACCGCCTCGTCGCGGGTGAAGCTGCCCGTGATTTGCGCCTCGCCACTGGGAATGACCTCCTGGATTACGGGCGCGGAATAGACGAAGTCGTCCAGGACGATTGCCAGTTGATCGCCGACGTGCTGGCGCGTGATGTCGCGGAACTCCAATCCGCCCCGCCGGTTGAACCTGAGATTGATTTCCCACGGACTGGCCAGGTTTTGCGGATTGTGGTAGGCCCAGGCGTTGCGCAGCCGCTCGCCGGTGATCTCGATGTTGTCGCGCAGCAGATAGGGCTTGTAACGTGTAACGGGTAGTTCGCCGCGGTCCGCACCAGAACGGTCGGACCATTCGCCGGGGCGCAGGACGTAGCCCACGGGAACCTCGGCGCCGGATTTTAGCGGCAGCGGGACGGGCAGCTCCTTGCGCTCTTCGATATACCGGCACACCCCTTGGTACTGCTCGGGTTCAAAGAGCGCCAATAGCTCTTTGTCCCTGCCCTCGGGCGAATGCGTGTTGTGAGCAATGCGAAATTCCAGCTGCGCCGGTTTGATGACGTTGTCTATGACGGCCTGAGGGTCCGCGACGCCGGGCATTTGTACTCGGATGCGGTTCTCGCCCTGCTTGATGACGGTGGGCTGGACGAGGCCTTGAACGTCCACGCGGCGGCGAATCACCATCAGGGCTGCTTCGATCGCCTCGTCGCGATAGCGCCTGATCTCGCGCGCGGGCAACCGGAGAACCACGCGGCGCCCTTGCTCGAACGCCGCCGCATCCCACGGCTCAAATACTTGCTCGTAGTCCTCGAGGATGATGTTGGCGACACGGGCGTCTTCGGGACGCGACAGCGAGACGCGCAATGCCCGCCCTGGCAGGTCCATCTCGAGCGTTGCGCCAATGCGTTCGCGCCGTATCCGCCGTTGCATCTCCCGGAGCAGGTCGGACAGCCGGTCGCGCACCGTCGCTTCCTCGTCCAAAGCGAGTGTGATGTCGGTCCCGCCCTCAAGGTCCAGACCGAAGCGGATCGGCATCGCCCCTAAGGGCAGCGAGCGATTCTCGAGCCTCAGCAGATCCTCGCGATACGCCTTGGCAATGATCTCGCGGACGGCCCTCTCGATCTGTTCATCGCTGATTTCGGTGGTCGTGCTCGCCTGGTCATCGGCCAAGACGACTGTGGTGGCCTGGTCGATAGCCGAAACAGCCGTCGTGGCTTGATCAATGAGTGCGAAGTTCAGGCCAATGTCCTGGAGCAACGCCGTGATTGTCCGGCTCGTCTCCTCGATCTCTTGCTGCAACTGCTCTTTCTGTTCGGGCGACAGCGTGGGATCTTGAAGCTTTGCGCGGCGTTCGCGAATTTCTCTGATCAGTGGGATGCACTCATCTGCCTTGGCTTGCGTCTGGATAGGAGCATCAACGGTCACCTTGTAGTGGATCAGCCGCGCTGATGGGAAAACATAGTAAAGCGCGATGATCACGACACCGACGACCACCAAAAATCGCGCGAATACCTTCTGCTGCATCGTTATTCCTCTCGCCGGGATGGGCTAGCGCGTTGCATAAACCCTCAGGCCCTTACGCCACGCGGCGGTAGGCGGGACACTCCTGTCCCGCGCTCGTCCTAACTGCAGGCATCCGCCGTTCGGCGGACTGCGCTACGACCCCTTACGCCAAGCTTCTCGTTCCGCGCAAATGTTCTATTATTTCGAGTTCTCTGGCCCTGCTTTCTTTCCTTTCTTTTCGACCGAGGAAACCGCGTTGCGCGAGAATTCGATCTTCACGTTTTTGCCGACATCTACCGAGACAGTGTTGCGCGTCTGGTCTACACCGGCAACGGTGCCGTGGATTCCCCCGATGGTCACAACGCGATCGCCTTTCGACACCGAGGCGACCATTTTCTGTTTCTCTTGCTGTTCGCGCTTCTGGGGGCGGATGATGATAAAGTAGAAAGCCAAGACCATGATCACAATCAGCCAAATGAACCCCTCCATGGGTGCGCGGGGAGAGCCTTCGCCTGCTGCCGCCAGAACCATTTGCATCCAGTCCATCGAAGCATCCACCCGTGAGCAGTCTCCGGCAACGATCGGACCTGCTCCTTCAGTATCTCGCTCGCGACTGCCGGGCGTCTTCCCCCTTGCCGCGCCTGCGCCGCCTCGACCGCACGACGCCCTGTCGCTTGTTTCGTTAACCTCTTGTGCCCGAGTGCTTCAGCTGGTTCTGCGCTTGACCCGAGTCACTACCAATCAGCGGAAAATAACCAACTGCGAAAGGAGAGTCTTGCTCGCATGCGCCACAGCATTAGCGGCTAACATCGGCCCAGAACCTTGTCAAACACAAAACTCTGCGCCCGAACCGTCGCGCTGGTCTCTCTGGGCTGCGCCCGACCTGCCGGCCTCCCCATCTTCCGCTTGACAGTGGGCGAGGCTCGAGCCTACGAGCTGAAAACGCCGGTTTGAGGCACAGGACGACTCCTCGGAGAATGGGGGCACGAGACGAGAATGAGCGTGCGCAAGTGGCGCGTGGGAGCGGTCGTGGGCGGCCTGGCGGTTTTGGTGGCGTTGGTTGCGTCGGCCCAGGATCGCAAAGAGATTCTCAAGAGGCGCGAGATGTTGATGAAACGACTCGAGGAAACCACAGGGCAGAAACAGAACGTTCCGCCGAGCGACGGGATATTCCTCAAGATCATGGCTGAGAGCACGGGTGCAAAACATGCGCTCGAGATTGGCTCCTCGAACGGCTACTCGGCCATTTGGATCGGCTCGGCCCTCGAACATACGGGCGGCCATCTGTGGACAATCGAAATTGACGCGGGGCGAGCACAAGAATGTCGCGAGAATCTCAAGGAAGCCGGCTTGTTGGACAAAGTCGTCACAAGCATCGAGGGTGACGCGTTCGAGGAGATCCCGAAACTCGATGGCCCGTTCGATTTTGTTTTTCTGGATGCCTGGAAAGAGGAATACCACTCGTTCTTTAAGCTTTTCTTCCCCAAGGTCAAGGAAGGCGGGGTCATCCTGGCTCACAACGCCGTTCAGTCGGCCGAGCCGATGAAAGCCTACCTCGACATCGTCAACAATCACCCCGAGCTGGACACGGTGATTGTTCGCACGGCGAGGCAACGCGACGGCTTTGCGCTGAGCTATCGGAAAAAGAAAGAGTAAGCCCGCCGGTCAGGTCAGGGCGTTTTCAATCCGGAGGATTTCATACTCGGCTGATTCGCTGTTGGGACGCTCAACGAGCACCCGCTCGCCCACGCGTTTGTGGAGAAATTGCGCCGCCGAGGGCGTCAGGTAGCTGAGGACCTTTTCCTCGGGACGGCTGTCCCATGCGCCGAGGATCGCGTAGGTCTCGGTCTCGCCGGTGCGAACATTGCGCGCCTCAAACCGCGTTCCCACCCAAATGCAATCGGTCCGTACCCAGGCGGGATCGATCGCTCTGGCCCGCCGGGTCTCGTCTTCCAATTCTTCGGCGCGCTTGAACAGGAGGTGCTGGCGATGGCGCGCCGCCTCGTATTCGGCATTCTCGCTGAGGTCGCCCAGGGCGGCGGCTTCGCCAATCTCGCGGCTGTTTTTCGGGATCTCGACCGTGCGCAAGTGCTCCAGTTCGCTGCGCCGCCTGCGGAGCGACTCGACCGTCACGTAAAGGGTCGAGTCGTCGAGATCGACGCGGTCCGTTGCCCCGGTTGCCTCTTCCAGGTCAGGCCGCGCTTTTTGGACGGCGTGGCGAAGCGACGCCAGATAGCTATCAGGGAAAGCGGCGTGCGACTCGAATAGACGACAGAGTGTCTGCACTTCTGCTGCGGGCAGGGGCGCGATCGCCTGGCGAAGGATTGCGTAATGGTCCTCGGCAAGCAGGTTCTTCATCTTCGCCTGAAGACCGCGAAGCGCGGAGGCATTGGCCACACCGTGCTCGATCTGGTTTCGGAGCTCCTTGACGAACTCCGCCAGGACACGGATGATCTCGTGGGGAGCGACTTCCGCCGACAGCGCTGCGCATTTCCCGTCAAAGAATTGCCGCACGGCCCAGAGAAACGCCTCGGGGTTGCGACGGGGCGCGTGGAGCAACTGCTCGTATGCTCCTGCGGCTGCCGCGCTCTTGCCTTGGGCGATCAACCGTTCCACCAACCACTGGGCGAACCGCGGTGGCGCATCCGGCAGCATCTGGGCGCAGACCTCGGTGGCGCGGCCCGCGTCGGCTGCCGTCAGCGTCTCGACCGCTCGACACTGCAGGTCGTGGAGCGAAAGGCTGAGGATCAGGCGGGCAGGATCGTCCGTCTGCGAGAGAAGGGCCGTTTCGTCGAACGCGCCCGGCAGTTCAATTGCGCGGAACAACCGAGCCAACTCGCGCGCTGCGTAAATTCTCTCGAGCCGTTCCGCAAGGTCGTCCTCCGCGAGGCTCTCCCACTCGCTCTGCAGAATCTCGATCAACTGATGTGCAAGGCCTTTGGGGGCCGGCTCCTCCTCGATATGCTTGGCCAGCTCGGCGATCAGCGCAAACCGCGCGGCGGTGGACTCGCTTTCGCGAAACTCCTCGGCCACTGCTTCGTAATAGGTTTTCGGTTCGCTCCTGAGGCGCATCAGGCCACGCGGCCCGCGACCCCAATCGATGTGAGAGTCGCGACGCATCGCTTTGCGGTTGGCCGCCCACCATTTGTCCCATTCATCGCGCGAGAGCAAGCCGTCGAGCAGCAAGTTCTTGAAGTCCACTTGCGCCAGCCCGTCGGGATAGTCCTTCAGGACAAAGCGAACAAACTCGCCCGGCGCTTCGAATGCCTGTCGTTTCAAGGCCTCCGCATCGCGCAACCGCTCGGCTCGAAAGCTGCCGCGCTCGATTTTCTCCAAGTAGTCGCGAATGCCTTCGAGTGTGAACTCTTTGGGTGCTTTGTCGGCGAAGCGGATCGCCGCGCGGCGGCGTTCGGGCTCGATGGTCTCGACGATCCCGATGCCAAAGGTCTGGTGCTCGAACACCTCGCCTTCGTCGCAATAGACGAACTGCTCAAAACGCTGGAGCGCGCGCAGCAGGTCGGCACGCTGCTCAAGCCCCGCCGTTCGGACGAAGTTTTTGAAATTGGGCCGGTCGCCGTGAAGCACCGCCAAGGCCTCGACGGCCGCTTCGCCGAGCGCGCCGAGATCGGGTGCGTAGCGCCAGGCCGTCCGAACCAGCTCGACAGCCTGTGCCGCCTGGCCCTTCTTGACCATCGCGCCTGCCATGAGCGAGAAGAGTTCGGCCAGCCGTTCGCGCGCGTCGTTCTTGAGGAGCGCACGCGCCATCGAGTCGTAGAAGCGCAGTTCGCCAGGTGGCGCTTCGGCCAGCTCGAGCCACTTCTCCTCGAGATCGTCAAAGCGCTTGCGCTTGGCCAGGTCAACAATCGCGCGCAGTTGTTCGAGCGTGTAGTTCACCGTGTTCTCGCCTCTGCGAGCCGATGGATCGGGAATGTGTTCTTGATGAAATATCGTTTTTAAGCCGCGGCCGTGGCCGCTTCTTTCAGCGCCGCCTCGGCGTGCTTGAGCAGGTCGTCAATTTCGCTGGGTTTCTCGAAGCCAACAACCAGTGAATCCACACAACCGAGTCCGAAAACAAAACGCAGTGACTGGTCGCGCTCCTCGGCAATTGTTCCCTCGCCGAGAATCTTCATTCCCAGAACGCCCTTCTTGCCCTTGTGGATCTGCTTGACGTGTGGAACTACTTCGGCCGGCGGCCCGTCCATCTTGGCACCATCGTGGTTGATGCGAACCAAGCCGACATCGATCCAGGACGACTCGGTCATCGAACGCAGCGGTTCCATGCCGTGCCACGACGCGCCGTGTGCGCGGATCATGCCTTTCTCTTTTGCCTTCGAGAGCACTTCCAGGACGCCCTCGCGGCGTTCTTCCCAATCGCTGCGGGTCGCGCAATGGGTCAGGACACTGTCGATATAGTCCACCTCGAGCTCTTTGAGGAACCGTTCGAGGTCGCTCTGGGCGTTCTCGCGCGTCGCTCGGCCCGAAAGCTTGCTCTCGATGACGATCTTGTCGCGTGGGATTCCTTCCAGCGCCTTCTTGAGAAAAGGCATGGAGCCGTACGAATCGGCACAGTCGAAGAAGTTGATCCCCGACTCGTAGGCATGACGCATCAGTCGCGTGAATGCCTCCTGGCCCAGGCGCGTTTGATTGGACTGGTGCCCGCCGCCGATCGTGCCCGTTCCCACGGCGATCCGCGAAACCTTGATGCCCGTTTTGCCCAGCTCGACGCGATCGGTCGGCCGTGGGACTTTCCTCTCGGCTGCAGTTGCGGGCATTCCCATGACGGCGAGACCCGCCGCGCCGACTGCTCGCTCGATAAACTGTCTTCGATCCACTTTTTGACTCTCCATTTGTCCCGCGTGTGCGGGAAGATTCTCGCGCCCCCTAACGGCGACTCTTCTATACCTGCTCGGTTCGCACAGTCAAGCCCCAACCGCCTGCACGGCGCACGGTTCTGACTGTAGTTGACACCGCAGCCCTTTGGCGGTACAGGCTCGCAACGAATCGGAGCGGCTGTCCTGCAGTATCAAGGGCATGTCCTCGCGCCACGCCGTCGCAGTACCATTAAGAGCGCAAAAGAGGAGACGGTCATGAAGACTCCTGGCAGTGTCTCTTTCCGTGTAGTTTCGCTTCTCGGCGCTTTCCTTGCGCTGTTTCCAATTGCGAGCCGCGACGCTGTTTCTGCGGCAGCAGGAAAAGACAAGAAGACAAACGTTGTTCCTTTCGGTGAGAGCCGACTAAGCGACGATGGCAAGCAACTGTCGGTCATCTGGGAAGATGCCCGCGACATCTTTCGCGTAGTCGTCCGCTGGGCCGACAGTCGGTCGCTGCCACAGCCCGACGCGGTCCGGCTCCAGTATTGGCAATCCTCGTGGCCGCAGCGGCGCATCCCGCGCGACCAGCCCTCCGGCGCGGGCAGCTCGGGCTGGCTCAACATCGGCGACTGGTATCAGGGCCGCTGGCGCGAACCCGACGCCAAGCTGAGCCAAGATGAGGCTGTGTGGACCTATACGTTTAATCCCGTCAACGCCCGGGAGTTCCGCAATCTTGGCGATTTTGACGCCAGATACCGTACAACTCTCAAACTTCGGCTGGTCAGCAACGCCCGCCTTCCCGAGATCGACGCGTTCGAGGCTTACACGGATTCGGTGTGGCGCCGTGCCGACGTTGCCATCGAGTGGGGTGGGACCGCGCAAGAGCAACAGATCTGGGATGGTCGCCTCGAGGTGTTCAACGGCGCAGTCGAGAGCATTGAACGACTTGGTTCGGCCAGTGCGGTCGAAGTGGCGCGCGGCAACAGCTGGAAATCGAAAGTGGCCGGCCGGACCGATGGCGTTCGCGCCCGCATCAAGTATGCCGGGACCCAAGCCTACAGCTCGTTCGACGAGACTGTCGTAACGGTCCGCGCCACCCACGCCACGTTCTCGTTTGCCATGGCCGATGTCGTGCGCGGTGAACAGATTTTCATCCCCGATTTCGGTGTTCTCGTCAGGAAGGCCGATAGCGGCGCCACATACGCAGAAGCCGAGAAACGCTGGAAGGAGAGCCGAACCAAGGATATCTACTCCCGCGTCTCGGATATGCCTGAGCAGACCTTTCCGCGGGCGTGGAACGATACACCACCCAAGGCTCCACATTACATCCCGCTCGGCTTCGAGGGTGGCCGCCAACATTTCGGCGTGGATGAACGTGGCGACGTCTTTTGCCATAGCGGCTGGCTGCGACGCATTCGCGGCAAGGACTCGCCGCGCTGCCTGTGGAATGGCAACGACATTCACTATCGCTTCGGGTTGCCGCAATCGCGCCCGACCAACCGAACGATCGAGGAGGGCGATCTGCCGATTATTATATCGCAATGGGAACGCGATGGCATCCGCTATGAGCAAATGGCCTTTGTTGTGCCGTTCGATGGCATGCCGAAAGCGCCCGAGCGGATCCAGGCCGACGACACGCTGGTCCTGATGATGCAAGTCAAGCTTCTCAACCTCGATGCGGAGCCAGCCACCGCTCGCCTGAATATTTCGGTCCAAGCAGATCGCGGCGACGAGCCGCTCACCGAAACGGAGGGGCTGGTTTTTGCTGCGGGCGATGAGCCACACCGCCTGAGGCTGCTCTTCAATCGCAATGGACAGGGAACGCTCAGCGCTCAAAACAGTCGAGTGGCGTACGCAGTGGAGCTCGCACCCGCCAGGGAGCATGTCGTCCATGCTGCTATCCCGTTTGTCACGCTGACCGAGCCGGACGAGTGGGCGCAACTGCGCGAAATGGATTTTGACCGGCTGCACGAAGGCGTCCGTCGCTATTGGCGCGAGCGCATTGACGCGGGAGCGCAGATTCGAACACCACAGCCGATGATCAGCGATTTCTACCGCGCTCACGCTTATCATTTGCTCATCAACACCGAACGCGAGGTCGGCAGCGACCGCGCCATGGCCAAGGTCGGCACGTTTCACTACGGCGTCTACAGCAACGAGTCGGTCATGATGCTGAGCGATCTCGACCGGCGCGGCTATCACGACGTCGCACGCCGCGGTTACGAAACCTGGCTGCATTACCAGGGAACGGTCGGCCTGCCTGGCCACTTTTCGACCAAGGAGGGGCAATTCTACGGCGCTGGCCGCTACGAGGCCGGTGGCTACAACCAACATCACGGTTGGGTGCTGTGGGGGTTGGGCGAGCACTACTGGTACACGCGCGACCGCGCTTGGCTCGAGCACGCCGCGCCTCACATCGCCAAGGCCTGCGACTGGATCATCAACGAGTGCCGCCGCACGAGCGAATGGGCCGAGGAGAGCGCGATCCGCGCGATCGAAAAAGGGTTGCTGCCACCGGGTCGGCTCGAAGACATCGGCGATTGGCGTTGCTGGCTTTCGACCAACGCCTACAGCTGGTGGGGCATGGACAATGCGGCGCGCGCGCTGGCCGACGTCGGCCACCCTGACGCGAAACGACTGCTGGCCGAAGCCGCGGCCTACCACGAGGACATCGTCGCGGCCTACACCGAGGCGATGCGCCGCTCGCCCGTGGTCAAGCTGCGCGACGGCAGCTGGATTCCCCACGTTCCGCCCGACGTTCATCGGCGCGGCCGCTCGTTCGGCTGGATCACCGAAACGCTCGAAGGGGCGATCCATTTGGTTCGCTGCGGCGTGCTGGAACCTCCCGACCCCGTCTCGACATGGATCATTAAGGATTTCGAGGACAATCTATATATTTCGGAGCAATATGGTTACAACATTACGGGTGAAGAATTCGAACGCTATTGGTTCAGTCGGGGTGGCATTTCGATGCAGGCCAACCTCTTGTGCAACCCGATTCCCTATTTGATGCGCGACGAACCGCGACATTTCCTGCGTGCCTATTTCAACGCTTTTGCCGTCAGCTATTGGCCCGATACGCGCATGATGACCGAGCACGCGCTTCCCAACATCGGCGATTGGCGCGGCGATCATTACAAGGCCTCGGACGAGTCCAACTCGACCTACTGGCTGCGGCTGATGTTCGTCCAGGAACGGGGCGACGAGCTTTGGCTGGGAGCAGCCGTTCCGCGCCACTGGCTGGCGGACGGACAGCAAATTGGCATCGAGCGCGCAGCGACACATTTTGGCCCGATGTCAATGGCCGTGGAGTCGCACGTCGCGTGCGACAGAATCGAAATGACCGTTGATCCGCCCAGGCGCAATCCGCCGAAGAAAATCCGTGCGCGCTTTCGACATCCCAACGGGCAGGACATCACGCGCGTCGAGGTCAATGGGAAACCGTGGAAGGATTTCGACGCCGCCTTGGAGTGGGTTGCGCTCGGCCCGACAACGAAACAAACACACATCGTCGCCTACTTTGACTAGATGAAAATTATGGCAATTATTCAGGTTGAGAGCCTCACAAAAGAATATAGAAAATACATCAAGCAGCCGGGCTTGTGGAATGCAGTCAAGGGTCTCGTTTATCGCGAATACGAGACCGTTCGTGCTGTTCGCGAGATCAGCTTTGCAATCGAAGAAGGCGAATTGGTAGGATTCCTCGGTCCCAACGGCGCAGGCAAGACCACGACACTCAAGATGCTCTCGGGCCTGATCTACCCGACGTCGGGCAAGGCTCGGGTGATGGGGTTTGTTCCCTGGCAGCGTCGCAACGAGTTCCGGCGCAACTTCGGCCTCGTCATGGGTCAGAAAAACCAGCTCTGGTGGGATCTGCCCGCCACCGAGTCGCTGCTTCTCAACAAAGAACTCTACGGCGTCAGCGACCGCGACTACAAGAAGATCGTCGGCCAGCTGGTCGCGCTTTTGGACATTGAAAAGCTGCTGGGCGTCACGGTGCGTGAGCTGTCGCTCGGCGAGCGGATGAAATTCGAGCTGATCGCCGCCCTTCTGCATTCTCCGCGCGTTGTTTATCTCGACGAGCCAACGATCGGTCTCGACGTCGTCTCTCAGAAGAGCATCCGCGAATTCATCCAGGAATACAACCAGCACGAGGGCAATACGTTCATCCTCACCAGTCATTACATGGACGATATCAGCACGCTTTGTGATCGCGTGATCATCATCAATCACGGGCGCATCCGGTATGATGGGCGCCTGCGCGACATCGTGGGCGAGTTTTCGCAGTGGAAAGTCATCACGCTTGACTTTGCGGAAGAGGTCACGCGCGAGCAAGTCGATCCTTTTGGCGAAGTTGTCGCTTTCAGCCCACCGGAGACGAAACTACGCGTTGCCCGCACCGAGTGTTCTCGCATCTGTCAGCAAGTGATGGACACATTCGATGTGCGAGACCTGACTGTCGAAGACCCGCCAATCGAGGAAATAATCGGCAAGATCTTTACGGAGCAATCGGACGATGCGGTTTCTGCGTGCGCCTAAACAGGTTGCTTCCGTTGCGATGCAGGAGGCGGTGATTTATCGCTGGAACATGTTTCTCCAGGGCTTTGTCGGCCTTGTCCCATTGTTTATTGTGATCATGATCTGGCGGGCGATTTACACCGCGCGCAGGGGCGGTGAGGCAATCGGTGGCTATGAACAACTCGAGATGACGAGCTATTTTATCTATGTCATGGTCATCCGGCAATTCATCAGTACATTCTTTGTCGATTTCGATGTCGCGTGGAATATCCGCAATGGCTACCTGAACAAATACCTCATCAAGCCAATGGACTATATGTGGTATCGTTGGCTCTATCATATCGCCAACCGATTGATCTTCTGCTTCTTCGTTATTCTCCCGATGGTTTTCGGTCTGGCTTTGCTGCACAAGTATTATGTCATTCCGCAGGACTGGCGCCACGTCGCCGTTGTCATCGTCATGCTGATCCCGATTGCCCTGATCAACTATCTCATCTCGTTTTGTATCGGAATGATCGCTTTCTGGCTGCTCGAGGTGAGTTCGTTGTTTTGGATATTCTACTCCGCGCGCTACATACTCAGCGGGGGCATGTTTCCCCTCGCCGTTCTTCCCGGACCGGTGGCAACTGTGTTCGGTTTGCTGCCGTTCAAGCTGACGGCAGACTATCCCGCCTCGCTACTGTTAGGCAAGCTTGGCTGGACGCAGGCGCTCCACGGCATTCTGCTGGCGATCGGTTGGATCGCGGTGCTGGCGCTTTTTGCAAGATTCCTGTGGAGACGCGGGTTACGTCGGTATGATGCCGCGGGGATTTGAGATCGACAAATGTTTCGCTATTTGAGACTCTATCGTGCGTTTTTCCGCAATTGCCTCGTCCGCGAGATGGGCTTTCGATGGAATTTCCTTATTCGCTTTTCGACCGAGATGACCTGGCTTGCCAGCAGCCTGATTTGGTACAACGTGATCTATAGCTACGTCGAAAACATAGCCGGCTGGACGCGCTATCAGTACCTGTTTCTGATTGGCATTAGCTTTGCTGTTCAGCAAACGTTCGAATCGCTGGTGTTCGTCAATTGTCACAAATTGAGCGAGCTAATCCGCACGGGTGATCTGGACTTCTATCTTGCGAAACCGGTGAGCTCGCAGTTTCTCGTTTCGGCGCGCTACGTTGATTTCGGCGGGTTCGCGAACATCTTTCTGGGCATTGGTTTGGCGGGATTTGCGTGGCACAAGCTAGGGCTCTCCTTGAACCTGGGCCACCTGGCGATGTTCGCCGTCCTCTTTTGGAACGGTGTTATTATCTACTACGTGCTGGTTTTTGCACTGATGTGTTTGAGTTTCTGGATTGTCCGCAACGACTATGCGATTGGGTTCTTCTTTCAGATTACCGAGTTGGCTCGACAGCCAGCCGAGATTTACGGCCATCTCGTCAAGGCATTCCTGACGTTTTTCTTTCCCATGGTCGTGTGCATCAATTTCCCGGCAAATGTGATGGTGCGGACACTGAGCTTCTGGCATTTTCTCTACGGTGTCGCCATCGGTCTGTTTCTTCTTTATTTGAGCAACCAGCTTTGGCGGTTTGGGTTGCGTTCCTACGCAAGCGCCAGCAGCTAGAAGAAACGGTCGCTGAAGCGGCCGCCGCGCCGCGGGCCGCGCGAGAAAGGTCCGGGGTCGTTGTTGAAGAGCCACATCACGGGATAAACCTGGCTCAGGCGCAGCCACAGGTAGCCAAATCCCAACCCAGCCAAATGAGTCAGGTGTGACACTCCGACGTTACTCCCGCCGATCAGGGAATAGAATGTGATAATTCCGATTAACGTCACCAGGGCCCACGCAGGAATTGGTAGAACGAACCACAGAAGCACTTGCTGATGAGGGTAGTAAATCGCGAAGGCCAGCAGGACACCGAAGACCGCCCCTGAAGCCCCAATCATGATATAGTGCTGCCCGACAAAAAACGGCGCGAGAACACCGTGCAACGCACCGGCCATAAAACCCGTGAAAAGGTAGAATTTAACAAAGGCGACCGTCCCCCAGCGTTGTTCGAGCGGCGGCCCAAAAAACCACAGGGCCAGCATATTCCAGAACAGATGCCAGATATTAGCATGAACAAACATATAGCTGAAGAATTG
>Ga0111193_1019_pt1 | contig 17400 bp, 13 predicted proteins | sample DeeMarSWOR324_28_FD_80361 | JGI IMG/M metagenome (GOLD analysis project Ga0111193, IMG submission 80361) | candidate division BRC1 bacterium SM23_51 | reverse complement strand
CGGGCGCGCCGCACGACCCGCCGTCTGGCGGGTTGCCCGATCTGATTCTGGTTGATGGCGGCAAGGGCCAGCTAAATGTCGCCGTCGAGGTGATGAAAGATCTGGGGGCAACGGGCGCGGCGCTTCGGGCCATTGCCAAAAGCCGGATGGTCGGCGACAGAGACAATCGCCGCCGCAGCGACGAGCGCATTTTCATCCCCGGACAGAAAAACCCCGTCACCTTCGCGTCCGGCTCGCCGGCGCTTCTGCTGCTTCAGCACGTGCGCGACGAGGCCCATCGGTTCGCCATCGCCTATCACAAGAAGTTGCGCCGGCAGCGCAACCTGCGCTCGCTGCTCGAGGAATTGCCCGGGATCGGCGAGGCGCGCAAACGCGCCCTTTTGCGGGCTTTTGGCAGCCTGGCGCGAATCCGCGAAGCAACGGTCGAAGAACTGACGCGCGTGCCCGGCATGACGCCCGCACTGGCCGACGACCTCCACCGATTCCTCGCCGAGCTGGGGTAGTTCGCCGCCGGGCTGTCTGGCCGAGGTTTCTTTCGCGCGGGGCTTTCCGCGGAAGTGCTGTCCTCCGAGGCGCCCGCGGGCGATGCTCTTCAGCTGTCGCCCGAGGGAGTCCGATTCTCTGCTTTCGCGCCCTCTTTGCCCTCGGCAAGGTTGTCATAGAAGCGCTGCGTGGGATAGGCGAAGTCAATATCGCTGCTTTCGGCGAAGGCGTCGAGAACATTCTCCCAGATGGCCTGTTCGGTCGCACGCCGGCGGCGTGGCTCGCACAGATAGCGGATGGTGAGAAGAACGCCGCAGTCGCGGACGCTGGTGTAGACGGTCGGTGTGAGCTTCGAGTAGAAGATCATGAACTTCTTGGCGGCCTCGCGCACACGTTTCTCCGCCTCCTTGCTCAGGTGCTCTCCATGTTGGGTTGCAATGCGCTCGAGCAGTTCCTTGGCCCGGCGCCAGTTGCTCTCGAACGTGATCAGGACAGGAATCTCGTTCCAGATGTATTGAAAACCCTTGCTGTAGTTGGCGAGCGATTGCTCGAAGACCTTGCCATTCGGGACGTGGATCACCCGGCCCGTGCTTTGGTCGGCGTCCACCCAGTTGCCCACCTCCATCATCGTGAACATGAAGATGCGCTGGTCGATGACATCGCCGCGAACGTTGTCAATCTCGATGCGGTCACCGACCTCGAAAGGCCGCCGCCACAGAATGAACGCCCAACCCGCCAGGTTGACAATCGGCGTTCGCAGGGCAATCGCCATGCCGGCGGACACCAAGCCCAGGAACGTCGACAGCGATTGGATTCCGACAAACCACACACGCCCGACGACGATCACGCCGACCATGAAGGCAATGTACAACGATGTCTTGCGCCACCGATAGCGGATGCGCACATCCTCGTAGCGACGATAGGCCACTCGCAGAACGAGCCACCGCACCAGCCAGATCAACAGAATCGTCGTGACCGACGAGAAGATCTTGCCCTGAACTTGGGGGCTGATACCCCAGGCGTCCTGCATCCACTGCGTCAGCTGATCCATGCAAACTCTCCTTGGCCGAGCCGGGACTCCCCGCCGGTGCCAAGCCGACGGAATCGTCTCTTCTTGCCCCGCCGCACAGGGTAGGAGCCGTCAACAAGAATGGCCGAATATGGGCACTCCTGCAATCAGAATCTCCCGGATCCACTTTGCCCCGCCCCATGGCGGGCACGGTGGTTGCGGCCCGACGAGAAAAAAGACTTGCACCCACACAATGGCCTGACCAACATCCCCATGGCGCAAAAGCAGCCTGTCTGTGCCCGGCCAATCTGACGCTGATCTCGGAAGAGAGGGGGATTCTCGGGCGATGAAAGTCGTGTTCAAACGAGCCGATCTGACCTTGGCAACCAATGTCGTACACAATGTTGTCAATCTGCAAAGCAGCCTGCCGATCCTGGGCAACATCTTGATCCGCGCCGATGGCGGCAAGGCACTGTTCATGGCAAGCGACCTCGAATCGAACGTTCGCTGCGAGATCGCGGCCGAAATCGAGCAGCCGGGTGCTGTGACCGTTCCCGCCCGCACGTTCGCCGACATGGTGCGCGTGTTGCCCGATGCCGACATATCTCTCGACCTCGAGGAAAGCCGCGTTCGGGTTCGCTGCGAAGGCCTGAGCTACGATTTGGTGACCATGGACCCCGAGGATTTTCCCGCCTGGCCCGAGGTTAAGGCCAAGACCACGCTCGAACTGCCGCAGAAAACCCTCGGGCGCGTCATCGAGCAGATTATCTTTGCCATCCCGGTCAAAGACCCCCGGCGCGTTCTTTTGGGTGGCTATTTCGACGTTCATGACCGCGCGCTCAAGTGTGTCGCCACCGACGGCAAGAAACTCGCTTTCGTCCAATGCGAGGCCGATTCGCGCACGGGCCAGGAGAAAATCTCCGCCATCATCCCGCACAAAACCCTCTCCGAGGTCGGCAAGACCCTGGGCGATGAGGGCACCGTTCGGTTGCGGTTCGGCGAGCGCCAGGTCGCGTTCGATCTTGGCCAGGTCAAATACGTCACCAATGTCATCGAAGGCCCCTATCCCAACTACGACCTGGTGATTCCAAAAACGTTCGAGCGGACGATGACGCTGCCCAAGGATTCGCTTCGCGCGCTTATCCGCCAGGCCGCCATCATCGCCGACGAGAAGAGCAATTCGGTCATCCTCAAGTTCGAGACCGACGAACTGCACATGAGCGCCGTGGCTTACGACATCGGCTCGTACGCCGGCGGCCTGGCGATCAAGTACGACCGCGAGCCGTTCGAGATTGTCTTCAACCACCGCTTCCTGGGCGAGATTCTCGACGCGATCGATACCGAAGAGGTCTTGCTCAAGGCCAACAAGCCCGTCTCGCCCGCCGTTTTCTGCGGCAAGGATGTTGCCAACACGCTGTTCGTCATCATGCCGATCAAGCTGGCCGACCTCGCCGAACCCGAAGAGGTGACGGAGGAGTAGGACCGCTCTTCAGCAGATGCAGTGCGCCATGCGGGTCATCTCTCGTGAATAAGGCCGTCCTTTCGCGGTATCGGTAACCAGAGAACGAGGAGGGGTGTTGCTATGCACATGCTCTGGAATATCGTCCAGGACCACAAGATCGCCGAGGCGAGATCGGCCGCAAGCCGCCCCGCCTGCACGATCACCGATGTGGCGCGGTACGCGGCGCATCTCGAGGAGCGGCTCGACAAGCTGGGCCTCATTTGTCGGGCGATGTGGTCTTTCCTCCAGGACGCGACTCAGCTAACCGAGGAGGAATTGACCAAGCGCGCAGAGGAGATCGACCTTTCCGACGGCGCACTTGACGGCAAGGTGAAAAGGTCGCTCGCGCCCTGTCCAAAATGCGGCAAGGCCATCGCGCCCCGACACCACCGCTGCATCTGGTGCGGCGAAGAACGCCCCGGCGCCACCGCCTTCGATCAGGTTTGATCTGTGGTTGGGTATCCCTTGACCATTAGCCAAAGCGATGACAGAAGTGTTGAAACCGGAGGGCCGGCAAACGCGCTGTCCTTTGCGTCAGGCATGGCTGAACGGACATGAAAGAAGCCATGTCCCGACAAGAAAGCGGGTGATGCGGTCCGGACGGCAGTCCACGACTTCGAGGGAGACCAGACCTATAGCGAGAAGCGGGGTCACAACTTCACGCTCAATGCCACGTTCGATGGGGTGAAACCGGACGAATACGACGCCCTTGTGATCCCCGGCGGGCGCGCACCGGAATACATCCGGCTGAACGAGCGCGTGCTGGAGATCGTGCGCCACTTCGGCGCGACCAACAAGCCCATCGCCGCCATCTGCCACGGCATCCAGGTCTTGACGGCCGCCGGCGTCCTCGAAGGCAAAAGCTGCACGGCTTATCCGGCAGTGGGACCCGACGTCAAGCGCGCCGGCGCTCGCTGGGTGGACGTCCCGATCGACAAGGCCCACGTGGACGCCAACCTGGTCACCGCACCGGCCTGGCCTGCCCATCCCGACTGGCTAGCGAAGTTCCTGGGACTGCTCGGGACAAAAATCGAGCCATAAGCTGAATGTCCTACTTGCTTCTTTCTCGCCGTTGTGTTGCAAACGGTTGATACACGATTGGTGAGACCGCAAACAGGAAGGCAGGAGGAGGCCAAGCATGGCTAAAACGATGAAAGCTTTCGTGATGAGGCGGATCGGGGAGGTTGGTTTGATGGAGAAGCCCATTCCGGGAGAGCCTGGGCCGAACGATGCTATTATCAAGACGACGAGGGCACTCATATGCACGTCGGATGTCCACACGGTGAACGGAGCAATTGGCAAGCGAAAGGATATCACCCTTGGACACGAAGCGGTCGGCATCGTCCACAAGCTGGGCAGCGACGTGCATGGAGTCAAGGAAGGCGATCGGGTGGCGGTGAATGCCATCACGCCCTGCTACAGGTGTGAGAACTGTCTTCGCGGACAGACATCCCAATGCCAGCAGCTGCTGGGCGGGTGGAAGTTTGCCAACATCAAGGACGGCAACCTTTCCGAGTATTTTCACGTCAATGACGCCGAGGCGAATCTCGCGCCGATCCCGAATAACGTCCCCGACGAGGCAGCCGTTTACACCACCGACATGATGTCGACTGGTTTCATGGGCGCCGAGCACGGAAACATTCCGCTCGGCGGGACTGTGGCCACTTTTGCACAAGGTCCCGTGGGGCTAATGGCCACGGTGGGAGCACGCTTGCTGGGGGCTGGTTTGATCATTGCAGTTGAAAGCGTTCCAAAGCGACAGGAACTCGCCAGGCATTTTGGAGCCGACGTCGTTGTGGACTTCACCAAGGCTGATCCGGTGGAGGAAATCCTGCAACTGACAAACGGAGAAGGCGTCGATTCGGCGATTGAGTGTTTGGGTGCACAGACGACGTTTGAAAGCTGTGTCAAAGCGACCCGCCCTGGCGGGACAATCTCGGTTGTCGGGTACTTCGGCGAAGGGGATTACGTCAAGATTCCCCGGGTCGAATGGGGTGTCGGGATGGGCGACAAGACCATCCGAACAGGACTGTGCCCCGGCGGCAAAGAGCGCATGAAGAGACTGCTGCGGCTGATTGAAACGGGTCGTGTAGATCCCACGCCAATGACCACTCACCGATTTGCGTTGGCGGAGGTTGACAAGGCTTTTCATCTAATGGAGACGAAAGAGGATGGGATATTGAAACCGCTCATAGTCTTTGACACCTAGTCCGCGGGATCGAATCCACGGTACCCCACATAGGTCCTGCGGCATGCGGTGTTGGGCACCGTTGGCCGGCCGCCGCCCGGTGGTCCTAGCTTTGGAAGGCTGGAAATCTCGGGCAAGACGGCAGCCGACGCGGGCACGGTTCGCCACTGTTTGTGAGCGGTAGCAGAGAAGATCTCGTGGATCTTGCTTGCGAAATCCGACAGCAAGCCATATCGCGCCGACGACTGGTTGTCTACGGGCTGATTCTCGTCGGCGGTGCGATGCGTCTCTACGCCCTGGGCGAAAAAGCCCTCTGGGTGGACGAAATCAATTCGGTTCAACACGCCAAGACCGTCGAAGTGTTGATGGACCATTGTCGCACCGGCCACGAGCCGCCGCTGCGCTACCTGCTCGTGTGGGCGCTCCAGAGGGCGCCCAATCCCGATTTCGCTGTCCGGTTGCCCGCCGCGGTCCTTGGCACGCTGAGCATCCTGTTGATGTTGTGGGTAGGCGAGCGGCTTTGGAATTGGCGCGCGGGCGTGGTGGCGGCGGTCTTGCTTCTGCTCTCTCCCTGGCATCTAAACCATTCGCAGGACGCCCGCTATTACGCCGTGATGCTGTTTTTGGCTCTGGCGGCGGTGGGTCTGGCGGTTCGGATCGTCGAGCAGCCACGGCCGCTTTGGCGCTGGGTTGTCCTGGCGATTGTCTGTGCGCTTGACCTCTATATCTCCTACGTTGCGCTCTTTGCGGTGGCTCCGGTGGCGGGCTACCTGATGTGGAGCGGGTTGTGGTCGTGGCTGGGGTTGCGCGAGCGCGAGCAAGCGAAAGCATTTTTGCGCGGTGCGGCCGTTGGCGCGGTGGTCGGATTTCTTTGCCTGGCGCCCTGGCTGCCCGTGATGTTTGGGCTATTCGAGAAATACACGGAACCGCCGCCACCGCCTCAGGTTGCAGCGGACACGGCGAGTCAACCCGCTGAATCGAACACCGTGCAGGCCGGATCTGCCGAGTCGCTGCAGCCGGCCCCGCCGCCGCCCGCTCGTCAGCGGATCCTCGGTTTTCAAACCCGCTACGACCGGGAGCTGGTTAACGAGTTTCTGAGAAAGCTCGGTCCAGACCCTCGGGTCGTCACATCAAAGCCGCTGCAATTGCTCGTCTTGGCGGTCACGTGGTCGCTTCTGGGATTCTTTGTGTTAGGCTTGGCTTTCGCGACTTTCCACGATCACAGAATCACCATTCTCACGGTACTGTGGTTTGTTTTCCCATGGGTGGTGATTTTCAACACGGGGATTCGCTATTTCTGTCCGCCGCGCTACCTTATTCATTATCTGGGGCTTTATCTGCCGCTGGCGGCCGTGGGGATTGTCGTGGTGTGGAGCTGGCTCGAGCGCCTGATCGTTTCCGAAACGGCTCCCACCCGCGGTGGCCGGATGCGCCGATCGGCCTTCTATGTGGTGACCGCTGCAATCGCGTTCGCGGCGGTCTTGGCCTATGGCAGCAACCACGCTTACTACTACCGCTACCCAAAGCAGGACTGGAAGGCCGCCGTCCGGTTTCTCGAACAGAATGCCGATCTCACGGAGGCGGTCCTGGCCGGAGGCTTCTGGAGCGATCTCGCCCTGTTGTATTATGGGTCCGAGATAAGCAAGCCGCTCAATCTGGTTATTCACGTTACCATGGCCTATCAGATTGAGTACGAGATGGCCATTCACAGGCGCGTGTGGTATGTTACATGGGGGCCGATGTTTCCCGAAGTAGCCGACCTGCTTGCGCGTCGCTTCGATCCACCTCAGAGATTCAAGGGGACACAGGGCGACGTTTTCGTCTATCGAAGCAAAGCGGACGAAGGAGGCAACGGCGGTGGCTGATTCGGTGCAACTCGACGGGCTTGACCAGGTGCGCGAGCGGCTGGCAAAAGCACGCAAGGTCTTCGTGCTGACCGGCGCGGGCATCTCGGCCGAGAGCGGCATACCGACCTTTCGCGGCTCCGAGGGCTACTGGAAGAAACACCCGCCCGAGCAGCTGGCATCGCCCCAGGGATTTGCGCGCGATCCCAGGCTTGTCTGGGAATGGTACAACTATCGTCGGCGACTTATTGCCGGCTGCGAGCCAAACGCCGCCCATCGCGCCGTGGCCGAAATCGAGCACAGGGTCGAGCAGTTTCTTCTTTGCACCCAGAATGTGGATGGACTCCACCGGCGAGCGGGAAGCCGCAACATTGTCGAGATTCACGGCTCGATCTGGCGCTTGCGCCCCGTGGACGGGGGAGCCGCGTTCGAGGACCGCACGATTTTCGACGATAGCCAGCTGCCGCCGCGCACCGCCGACGGAACACTTCTTCGCCCCGGCGTTGTGTGGTTCGGAGAAGCCTTGCCGGCTGTAGAATTCTCTCGAGTGGATGTGTTCCTCGCCACGGGCCCTGTGGACGTGGCTTTCATTATCGGTACCTCGGCGGTTTTCCCCTACATCCAGAGATGGGCAGTGATTCCCAAGCACCAGGGAGCGATGGTCGTCGAAATCAACCCGTCGCCTTCTTTGCCCGAAGATTTGGTGACAGTTTGCTGGCCGCTCAAGGCGGGCGATGCGCTGCCACGCCTTCTTGAAAAGGAGCCGTAACCGCTGGCCCTGCCTTGCCTCGTCGCGGACAACCGGTGGATGTGTCCGAGGCGGCCTTGGGGCCGCAACCAAAGTCAACAGTCAAGAGCCGTTCACGTTCACGGGCGCGTTCACGTTCACGGGCTTCCGCAATCCGCAATCCGAAATCCGCAATTCAAAAGCCGAGTACGAGCACGAGAAGATCTGCGCAAAATGCATAGAGGTCTCAGCGAAAGAATTTAAAGAGTGCCAGCCAGGCGGCGTGCGAAGTCAAGCAGCGCTTGCCGGTTCGAGTCTGTCAGAGGTACGCTGGCATCGCTTTCTTCGGTGAGCGAGACCTCGACAAAGTATTTTCCCTTGCGAAAGCCAACAATCCACGAACGCATGAGGGGCGATTTCCACATATACGTCCCCTCGCCAATCGGTTCGATCCCGCGCACCTCGTTCTCGATACCTTCCCGGTAGTAGGCGAAAAGCGCCCGTGCGCCGTTCGCTGTGCTCTGGTCGAAAATCGAACAACGGATCGCCCATGGACGGCCGCGGTGGCGATAGTCCAGCATCGTCGCCGATGCGCAGCCGTACTCGATGTAAACCTGGTCGCCGCCGTTGTACTCCTTCCAGAGTTCGTTGGCTGCAAGTCGTCTGGTGTTTTCCAAGACCCACGCCGGATCGACGGATCGGTGCGATCGGCCGAGTTGCACTCGACCGCATCCCCCCAGGCAAGCAAGGCACAGCGCCGCTGCCAGCAACCCGCTGACACCGGCTCGCGATTTCTTACCTTCTACCCGCTGCACTTGCGCTGCTCCTTTCGGGGCGACCGATGGGTGCACGCCCGATTGGGCGGCGTTGCAATCCGAGTCACCCGTTGGTCACAAGCATAGGGCTGGTTCCCAACCGTTGTCCTCTCTCCCTGGTTGGTGTTCAGGAGGCCAGGTCAATCGCAACGACGTGGTCTTGCCAGTTTGGTCCGCGAATCCCAACGCCGTTTCGAGCAGCAATGGCGATTTCACGCGGCTCGGGACAAGGTTGGATCGCGTCCAACATCCCCCAGCCGACATAATCGACAGCGACCGGGTCGCCGGCGACGAGCAATTTGTTGATGCCATAGCTCAGTTTGCCACGGTCCGGTCCCCGCGTATACATGGCATAGAGGGCGTCAACGACAATCAGGCGCTGCTTCTCGCGGATCGGCGCCCCCATGTTGACCGCTGCGATCTTCTCGCTGATATCGCGGCCGTGGTGTTTGTAGGGGTCGCGGATACTGCCGTAGTGGTTCTTCATCGAGACAGTGGCGGTTGTGAATTTTGGCGTGTTGATGTGGCGCTTGAGCGCCGGGATGTTGATCAGAATGTCGCAGTCTTTGTCGAGCGCTTCCCAGTACCAGAAGGTGTACTCCTGGAACTGTCCGTCGCCCAGGTCGAGCCGACGATCGGCGCGATAGTCCGAGTAGGGCATATCCACGCCATCGGGCGCGTTGAGGTGCGAATAGAGAACCCCGGGTTCGCGGTTCTTCCCGCCGGCAAACGGTGTGCCGAAATAGGGCGGGCGGTCTTCCTCGCCGAAATTCTTTGGGCAGTTCTCATACACGTGGATGTTCTCGGGCTTGATGCCGCCCTCGTCCACGAGCAGCCGAACGACACCGTTGACAACGCCCGCGTGGACGGGAAATCGCCCGCGCGTGCCGTTGAACTTGATCTTGACGCGGGCGGTGACCGGCGTCTTGCCCTGCGGACACCATTGACGCACGATCTCGCCGACGTTCTCGCCCATTCCCATGCGCGGTAGTGCTTGTTTGAGCATGAGCTTTACGATCTCCGGATCAGCAGGGCGATATTCGTCCACGACCGGACAAACCCCTTTGTGGTGGACGACGAAGACCTTGGCCGAATCGGGAACGGCGGCCCCGGCCTGCCGGGTCAACGCCGGCGACGTGGCCAATGCCGCTGCGCCAAGTGTCGCTTTGCGAACGAACTCTCGACGCGAGACTCGCTCGCTCGCTTGAGCCTTCTTCTGTCGCGAATCTGAGTTTGCCTTCCCTTTGCAGGGTCGATACGTTCCATTCATTGGTGTTCTCCCGTACTCGGCGATTCCAAGGCTCATTTTGACGCGTGTGCCTGGGACAACTCCGATTGCGCCCCAGGGCAGCCTGACTCTGAAACACGCATCGTCGGGCCGTCAATCGCAAACCGCGCGGCAACTTGTGGCAGGGGGATGATTGTGTTGCGAGCGTTGGCTATTTGCCGGCGGACGCGGGGGAAAAAAAGAAAGCAGGTAAGGGATCAGTTCAATCCCTTACCTGCCAAGGTATGCCTGTTGCAGACCCTAGGGAGCGATATCCGCCTGGTCGTAGACCTCGGTAGAAACGTCGCTCAACGTAATCGTACCCGACACGTTCGTGTTGAAGAAGAACTTAAGGTTCGCAGTCAGGAACGATGCGAAGCGCAGGTTCATTGCCTCGGTCAGACCAGAGCCGGCGACATTCTCCGTCGGTGCTACGCACCAGACCTCATATTCGGTCGGCGTGCTGCCGATTGCCGAATAGAGACCGCCGCCTTCCATCTCCTTGTCCATAGCAAAGGCGAACAACGAGCTGGCGAAGCCCGCACGGACCAACGGATGGAAGTCGCCGCCAGGTGAGTAGGTCGAACTAACTGTGTAGATCGACCTGTAGTAGCGACCCGACGTGAGCTGCTGCGGATTGTCGCTGACCGTGTGAGCATGGAAGAACGAATCAGCCGTTGTGCAGCCAATCGATACACCACCAGCTGACGCTACGTTCGTGACACCGGTCAAGCTGCCAGGTCCGATGGACTCGATAAGCGGACTCCACGCCGCGAAGTTCGACACAGTCAAAGCAGGTACGCTCGCCGACACATCGGCTGCAGGCCGCGGGAAGCCATCGACGTCCACCTGTTCGACACGGATCGCACCGGCGTCACCGCCAGTCACGTCGTCGTCGAGCAAGTCGGCACTGACCCAGACCACCGCATCGTCGTCCATCAGAGTCGCAGTCTGCTGCGGATAGTACAGCAGCGTGTAGGTCTGCCCCGTCGTCCCAGGTTCACGTCCTTCGACATAGAAGAGACTTCCTATGCCCGTCTTGTACGTCATCACAACGTACGCGTTGAAATCCTGGTTGGTGAATTGAATGACCCAGAGGCTGTTGGGGGCATTCCACTCGACGAACGACCAGAGAGCGCGGAACCGGAAGCCTGGACAATCTTGGCCGTCCACATCGCTGCTCATCTGGAAACGAGCACGCAACACGCAGCCGAGTCTCGCCGTCAGCGCTACTGACGGATCCTTGGGCGATTCCCAAGTCCCGTAAACAGGTATCGTCTGCCCGGCGGTCTTGGTCATCGACAGCCTTCCGCCCGCAGAAGAGAACGTCGGATCGGTCAGTCCACCACCATAGGACTCCCAACCTTGAGCACCGCTAGCGAAGTCATAGCTTGCCTGCGACTGAGAGACCAGACCGTCGGGTATCCCGTCGGTATAATCCGCAGCGTCGTCGTCTTCCGTCGTGACGATTATCGCCTGGCTGTCCGTATCAACACCGTCCGACACATACATCTCGACCGTCGACTGCATACTCCCGGCCCCTGCTCCGCCAACTCCATCCCACAGGATGTTGCGGAAAGAGGCCATCTGGTCCACGCCGCGGATATCATACGTCGGACCCGGGTCGCGGACATTGCCGGACACATTGCTGCCTAACCCGTTGATCTCGATGCTGCTGCCGGGTGCGGTCTCGACAAACGACCAGCGCAGCAGCGAAGGCGTGGTATCTACATCCACGGCTTGCGCATCCAGATCCAGCGCGTCGGAGAAAACGAAGAAGTTATTGTCCACAGTTGCCGAATTCTGCTCGACGTCGCTGATGATAACGTCCGGAATGCAGCTGATGATCGGTGCGACGGCAAAACCTGGCGAAACGGCAAGGATAAGCACCACCACTCCCAGGGTTACGACCAACCCCTTACGCATACACTATCCTCCTTTCCCTTGTAAAGTGGGCGCTCCCGGCCAACTTTCGGCCGAAAGCCCGCTCAAAATGTCTCCTGTGAGTGGTTGCACTATCCTCCTTTTCGGGAGATTTTGGTGAGAAAACTTGATCTTGTATAGGCCCGCTCCCTTTTTTTGTCAACCCCTTTTTTCGCTTTTTTTCATTTTCTCGACTTCGCGCCATCCGCGGCGCCTCGTGCCGAACTAAGCCCTCGTTTCCTTCAGCTTGCCTGCTTTCAGCCATAAGAACACCCGACCTTCCGCACCCCCTGTTCTTTTTGTCAAGAAAAAACTTCCCAAAACATGGCCGCGCCTGTGCTCCTCGGTTCTTACCTGAAGTCTTGCCTCTCAGGTCAAGCAGCGACAGAAGAGACTCCTTGGTTGAAATCTCGCACCGCAGCTGCGGGCTCCACGAACGGAATCCTCCCATCCCCCACCAGGTTTTCCCCCTCCGACTCAGCGAGGAAGGCGACGGCAACTTGGCTTTGTCTCCTTGCAAGAATGAGATGCGCCTCTGCTCGCTTGCAGCTGCTTTGCCACTCATTAATGCTTAACTGTGCAGGTTTTGTGCCGGATTCGTGGACTTGGCCAGCTTCTCGTAAGTAGCCGTTTTACAATCGTCTATACTGCAACTTTCCCGCCACGGAAGACTGTCTGCCTTCCCGCGTGCTCAAGGTTTGTGCGTCGCCATGAGCCGGTCATTACCCGCGACCGACCCGGGCCGCCAGTGACCCCGGCACGATCCTGACTTTCCTACCCGATCAGCGCCGAAAAGCGCTTCCGTATTTTGCGGTAGATGCCGCGAAAAGTCCCGTCCCGATGACGCCTACCCGATTCCGCCAGCTTCTGCGCGGCAGCTGGTGGCTGCTTTTGTGGGTCGGCTTCGTGGAGTATCCAGAAGACCAGACTGTCCAGGATCTCAGGTTTCTCGCGCAAATAGGGGTCGCGCGACAGCCCCACGAGCGTTTCGTCATCCAAGCGATCACTCTGCGTCAGCAAATACAGCAGGTGCCAGAACTCCCGAACATGCTGCGCCAGCGGCGGCAGATCGCATTTCATCTGCGTCAGCGGTGACTTGGGAAACGGTACCAGGCGCGACAGCTGCAGGAGGAACGGCCTGGGAATCTCAAGCAACAGGTCGAACGTAGCGCGAAGGTCTTCCTCTTGCTCGAACACGCAGTCGCAAAGGATGTTGAGAATGAGGCGGCCGGCGCCGATCTCATGAATGTCGCGGGTCAGCTGAACAATGGCGGCGCGGTCGATCGGTCGGTTGTAGATCTCCCGGGCGATCCACTCGCTGCCTGTCTGGACGCCGACACTGGTTTCGGCGATTCCGGCGTCGCGGGCGATCTCGAGCATCTCGCGGTCGGTGGTGCGATGATGAGCGAAGCCGCAAAACGGATGGCCGATCTCGCGCCGGTAGAGTTCGGCAAACCGCGCAAACCGCCTCTTGTTCACCAGGAGAATCTCGTCGAAAAAAGGCAGGATCGCCTGGAGGCCGAACCGGTTCCTGAACTGGCGAATCTCCTCGATCACGCTCTCGAGCGATCGCATTCGCACGTACTTCTGTCCCGCATAGCGGTCGCGGCAAACACTGTGGATGCAATAGGTGCAAGCAAATGGACAACCGCGCGTGGTCTCCAAATAGAACTGACAGCAAATATAGGCCGGGTTCTCCGCCATTGCTCGCTCTACTCGGTCATAGCCCACCTGATATTCGTCGGCGCCGTAGGTCGGCCAGGCCAAAGCATCAAGATCCTGGATGAGCGGCCGCAGGGGGTTCTTGACGACGCCTGTGGGGGTCTTGAACCACAGCCCCGCAATGTCGGTCCGTTTCGGGTCGGCCAGGTATTCGACAAAGGCCTCTTCACCCTCGCCAGGACAGACCACATCGGCGTGCTCGATGCAGGTCTCGGGATCAATGATCGCATGGATGCCGCCCCAGACGATCGGCACACCGGGACGGGTGGCCCGGATCAGCTCCGTCAGCTCCACTGCCCGTTGGAATGCGTGGGTTGTGAAGGTCAGACCGAAGATGTCGGGTTTCAACTGGTCAATCAGCTCGGCGATCAACCGACGCTCGGTTTCAGTCGCCGCCGACGGGTAAGGGTGAAAACGCTCGCCCTCGGCTGTGATCTCGCGCACCTGGTAGGGGCTTTGGGCCAATGCCCACTCCAGTTCTGTGGTGTTCGTGCGGGGGATCGTCTGCGAGTCGAAACGCTTGAAGTGGATGAAAGCGATCTCGTGACCGGCGGCCTGCGCGGCGCTGGCCACGTACCGGCATCCGCGCGCGCTCTCGTCGTAAAGCGTGAAGAAGACCACCTTCATCCGAGCCATCTCCCGGGCAACCGTGCGTCTTTTAGTAGGCCGTGCGAGCACAGGTCAAGCAGTTATCCCGCCGCGACGCTCCGTCGAAAGCAGGCGCGGGAAGCAAAAGCGAAACCCAGGCGGTCTCAATCTGAGTGCCACTGGCGGGATACCGGTCTACCTGGAATCGTGGTTCTCGGCGGCGGCCTACAGGGATTCTTCGAGTGCGCGCACCCACTGGCGCACCTCGTCGGAATCGGGTCCGCCCAGCCGCAGGTACTCGCGATAGTGGTGAAGAGCGGCTTTGGGATTGTTGAGGTTTTGCTCGAAGAGAATGCCGAGGTTGTGGTGGGCGTTGGCGTAGTCGGGTTTGACTTTGAGCGCGTTCTCAAAGTTGTTGCGTGCTCTCTCATGATCGCCCTGCTTCATGTAGGTGATTCCCAGGTTGTGATAGGCGAAGTGGTAATTGGGATCGACCTTGAGCGCCATGAAGTAGTACGTGCGGGCACGGTCATAGTGCGAGGGGTCCTCGCCCGCGTGGCGCAAGTAGTAGTTCCCGGTTCGGAAATAAGGTTTGGGATCCGTGGGGAAGAAAACCCGTGCCTTCTCATACTGTTCGAGTGCCTTCTCGCCGCGTCCCAGCCGATCGTAAGCATCCGCCAGTTGCAGGCGTGCATCGAGATGGCGCGGCTGCGCGCCGAGGACCAAAAGCAGGTCCGCCACGGCTTCCTCGTCCAATTTGCGCTCCAGGAATGATTGCGCCCTGTCCCAGTGGAAGTTCCACTGACCGAGCAATGGGCTGCTTCCAATTGTCGCCGAGGTGGTTGCCGGCGCCTGTGTCAGATCATCAACCTTCGAAGGGGGGAAAATCTCCTCGCGACGAACCTGCGGGAGCGCTGTCGGTGCCGTCGGGGGCGGTGTTGCGGCGGCGACCCGGCGTGTCGGACGCGGCGTGGGGATGCGCTCGACAGAGGGTGGTGGAGGAGCGACGATTGGATTGACCAGGGTCGGCGTCGGTCGCGCTGTCGGTCGGGGCGTTGGTGTAGGCTGGCCTGCCGTCCGGCGTGGCGTGGCTGTTGGCTTCGCAGTTGGCGTCGGTTTGACCCGCGGCGTCGGCGTAGTGACGACTTTGGGCGGGGGAGGCGTGGGCCGTGGTGTCGGTGTTGGTACCATGGCGACTTCTCGCTCAGTCGGTCGGGGTGTCGGTGTTACACCGGGCGCTGGTGTTGCGGCTTTTCGTGCTGCAAGTGCCAGTTGGATGCGCACCTTGCTCAGAAGATATTGAGCAGCCGGATAGTCGCCCGCCATCCGCACGGCGGCCGTGAGAAACTGATGCGCTTTGGCGTATTCGCCGAGCGCGTAGTAGCAGGAACCGACATGATAATACAGAGCAGGTCTGGGCGAGAGGCCGAGCGCCCTGTTGTAACGGTCGAGGGCGAGCCGATAGTTGCCCGCTTTCTCGTAGCGTTGGCCTTCGGCCATCAGATCGATGGCTTGGCGGCTGTAGATCGTTTTCGAATCCACGTCAATCGGTCGCTGGCAGCTGGCGAGTGTCCACGCCGCCGCCACTGCGGCTATGATCACGTTGAGCAGGATCTTTCTCACTGCGACAGATCCTCCGGTTGGTCGCACAGGCGCGTCGCCCATGGTCTCTTTCCTCTACCGCTGCGTCTGGCGAAAGACCAACTTTCCGTTGCTGAAGGAGAAAACCTCACGTTCCAGATCGAAAGGTCGGCTATAGATAAAAGTCAGCCGCTCGATTTCCGGCTCGGCCTGGCTAATAAGGCATCCCCGCGGGTAGCCAAGGCGGATCATTGTTCGCTCCATGTCGGTGACTTCGCCCGCGTACACGACGCCGCCTCCGACAAACTGGGTCAACTTGTTGTGCGCCAGCGAAACCCATTCCTCCACCTTCTCGCCCTCGCGCGAGCGAAACGGACGGCGCCGGTACTCGGGCTGGCCATACTGGCTGATCCACTGCCGCTGCTCCTCGGAGAGAAACGCTTCGAGCGGCTCGTTGCCCTTGACGTAGGCCACCCGGCGGAACCTGGAGAAGTAGTCAACTGCGATGTTTCTGGGATAGCGCTTGTATTGGCGGGCTTCACCGGCGGAGTCGTAGCGCCACCGGGGAGACGTTCCCGTGGCGCACGAGAGGAGAAACACCGTCAGTGCCGCCACCGCACCCACTCGCCATCTTGCGCAACTCATGCCGTCAAAAACTCCTCTCGCATGCTCAGTTTCGCACAATGCACAATCAGAGGCTTGCGAACCACGATTCGTCTGCTATTTTCCGGTGGATTGTTGATCAGTCAAGGCTTAGTTTGGTTTTTTGCGTGCTGCCCGGGGGGCTGAACTCATGGCAACCTATGCGCAATCTGTGTCGTTTCTCGAGAGTTTCATCGACTACGAGCGCCAGCGCGGGCTGATGAAGTATGGCACGCGAGCGCTTCACCTGCGTCGCTTCGGGCAGTTCCTTCGCCGCATCGGCTCGCCCCAGTGGGCTGTTCCCATCGTCCACATCGCTGGCACAAAGGGCAAGGGCTCGACAGGAGCCATACTGCATTCGATCGCGGCCGAGGCGGGCCTGCACCCGGGCCTCTACACTTCGCCCCACCTGGAATCCTATTGCGAGCGAATTCGGATTGGCCGCTCGCCGGTCTCGAAACGGCGCTTTGCGGATGCTGTCGAGTCGCTGCGCCGGCGGCTGGAACGAGACCACGTTGAGCTGGAAAGCGGGTATCGGACCACCTTCGAGCTTCTGACGACAGTGGCTTTCGAGATCTTCCGCGACGAAGCCGTCGGGCTGGGCATTGTCGAAACGGGCCTGGGTGGGCGCTTGGATGCCACAAACGTTGTTCTGCCCGAGGTGGCGGTCATCACGGCGATCGGTCTGGATCACACCCACCTGCTGGGGACGACGCTTGGCGCCATCGCGCGCGAGAAGGCCGGGATTGTCAAACCAGGTCGGCCTGTCGTCATTGCTCGCCAGCCGCGCGGCACTACCAGCGAGGTTCTGGATGCCATTCGCGCGATCAGCCGTCGGCGGGCTAGTCGCGTTTACTATGCGCCGCGCTGGGTTCAGATCGTCTCGCGCACGGAGCGCAATGAGGGCCAGACCGTGCGGTGTCGAATGCGCCGGTCAGCGATCGAGGTTCCCCTGCCGCTGCTCGGCCGCCACCAGGCCGAGAATCTGCGCACCGCGCTGACGGTTGTCGAGGTGTTGCGTTCGAGGGGCTGGCCGATCGCCGACCGTGCGATCGCGATGGGCGCGGAAAGGGTCGATTGGCCGGGACGGGTCGAGTGGGTGGACGGGCG
>Ga0111193_1040_pt1 | contig 17518 bp, 13 predicted proteins | sample DeeMarSWOR324_28_FD_80361 | JGI IMG/M metagenome (GOLD analysis project Ga0111193, IMG submission 80361) | candidate division BRC1 bacterium SM23_51 | reverse complement strand
ATACCGCTGGTTGAGCTAAGTTTTGGGGGGGAGCGCGAGGGGAGACCTTTTCCAAAAGGTCCCCCTCGTACAACCCCCTTGCAGGCCTTTCCATATTGTCCAAAAAACAGTGTTCTCATAATATCTCTTGGCTCGTGTACACGAATGGCTGCACCCCTGAGATCGTCACTCGATGCGAATCTTGTATCTCAGGGCGCCTTCTCGCGGCTGGATTTTCCAACCTGAATGTATCTTCGAAACGGGCGCAGCTCCTAAATTCTTACCGTCCTGGTCAAACGCGCGAACCGAAATACGGTTTGCCTCGGCTACGCGGCCGATCTCTGTTCTGACGTCCTCTGGTCCGAAAGTCCTTTTTGGTGAAGTGATGCCAATTCCCCCTACACCTTCGACGGTGATGGCGGAAAGGCCACTTCCACCCTTCGCCCTCCTGACTGCGAGGCTGCCCGAGGTGGCGATGCCATCAAACGTGAACAAGGAACCACGCCCATCAATAAAAACGTACTCGGCAGAGCTAACGCGATCGCAGTGCTTTCCGTTCAATAATTCGGAAGACTCGTAGAATTCGTCCGATTGTATCGCGAGCCAGCCATAGGGCGGCAAGACATGAGTCACGCCTCCATGGTCAAACTCCCATTCCTCCTCGGCATTTCCGTTAATCCATATTTGCAGAGAGTTGGGGTATCGAATGAACAGGCGGGATTTCTTCCACTCGCTGTTGAGCAATGCCGCGGAGGAACTCAACATCCCCGTTTTCGTACCGTACTGGATTTCTTCGGGTGTTAACATAACGTAGCGACGCTGCAGCTGCTGAAGCATATAGTAAGAGCGACAAGTCTGGCGAATGCCGTGCGTTTCTTCGACCAACCATCCGATGTGGCCATAGGCAATCGTCGCCGCGATAAACTGGTCAATACTCGATTCAATATTCTCCGGCTTATTCCATCCTTCTTTCCCGCTGAAGAACTGGCTTGTCCAGGGAACACCGATGTCCACACTCAGCGGGTGCATTTTCAGCAAGTCGAAATGGGGTAAATAGGGATATTTCCACAAACGCAAATCACTGTAAGCCAGTCCATAATTTCCCGTGCAGAGGCCGGCGTAGAGCCATTGATGGTTTCCCTCAGACCAGCAGTGGCCGTCATAAACGTCCTGGTCGTGGAGGAGAAGCTCGCCATAGGCATAGAAGGTGGCGGCGAAGGTGCCCGCTCCCGGAACGCGAGCGTCATAATCGGCACGATCCCACGGAGACACCGCCGTGTGCACGTCCGTATACGCCGCGTTCGTGTCGAATTTCTCTTGGATCAAAGGTGCGAGCTTGCGGTCCATCTCGACGGCAAAGAGCGCCTTGGGCGAATAGCACCGCGGCCAGGCCGTAACCAGGTCGCCGGACGGACGGCGCATGACCATGTCAACGTCCCAGTACGCATTCACCGGCGCAAAGTCGCAATAGTTCGTGTAGAGTCCCGAACGCCAGCCCAGCGACCGCTGCGCCTGCACGTAACGCTGCAGCGCCTCATCGCCTCCCTTGCCCGGTGCCGCCATTGTGCGAAAGGTGAAACTCTCGCCGCCGTCGCGCCAGGTGATCTCGTGATTGCACTGCGTGAGCATTTCGATCCCATAGGCGCGCAGGCGCCTCGAGCGTTCGCGCTCGCGCTCGTAATCCTTCGGTCCCCAACTTTCCTGCCACAAACGTGTACCTGCCTCCTTTCCACGTTTCGCTGGCGGATTGGCAATTGTAGGAAGAGTCTCTTCGAAAGTCGGCGAGAAGGTAACAAACACGCGCTCAAAGAGACTGTTTCGTTCGCCGTCCGTTTTGGGCGAGTACCGCACGCCCCCATTCAGACGAACCTGATCGCTCGTGATCTTGTCCACTGCGTAAGGCGCGGAGGCGTTGGACCGATACCAGTCCATCCAAACCGAGGCGAAGAAAGGTTTCGCCCCACGCGACATCAGGACATTGAGATGGTGGCCACCGTAATTCAGGTAGGGAAGAATTATCAGTTCGGGTTGTTCCACGCCCGCGATGTGGCCGTAGGAAAGCTCGGTGGCAAAACCGCCGCGACAGATATAATCCACCACCAGACTTTTCTGCATCAGGCGCATGTCCGACTCGACAAAGACAACGTCCTCGTCCAGCAATCCGCGCCAAAGCACGGACAGAACGTCGTCCTTCGCGGTTACACGCATCAGCCGGAGGTTCCGCAGTTCCTTCGGAAAGACCGGTCCTGCCCCGACCAGCGCCTCGGCAACAGCAACGCCGCCCAGCTTCACTCTTACCGGCCCCCAGTCAGTGTCGCCTGGGCGAACCTCATATTCCAGCACCGCGTCGCTTCCCTCGTAGACGAATCGGTAGAGATCCTCCGCCTCCGAATGTGCGAGTTTTGTCGTGAACGTCGAGGCGAGGTTCTCGGGCAGGATGGTTTCCTCGCTCGTAGGAAATGGAAGCCGTCCAGGCCCACGATTCGCACCAGGGGACTGACCCGGGAAAGGATCAATTCCTCGTTTTGGCCTGGGAGCGAAAGAGAGCGGCTCGGGCGATTCGCGGAAAAACGCAAGATCCTCGAAATAGAGCTCTCGATTGTCCTCGTTGGCGCAGCCGCCCACGCGAATCCCAGCGAAATCAACAGGCGCTTTCGCCAGAATATCTTCGGGAAGAACCTTGTGGACGAGCCACCACTCTTTCCATCTTACGCGGGTGATATCGACAGCGTGTGTTTTCCCTTCGGCGTCGTGGAGCAAGAGGCTTACCCTGACCTGGGGAGTCGTGCGATCGGGAACCCAAGACCAGTTATTACCGTAGATCCAGACGGTAGCCGCCGAGACGTGGTCGGGAATGCGGATTGGTTTGAGAGGGCGCAGGGTGACCGTGCTTTTCGCCGACTTTCCGCGATAGACAAGCCGCGCGACCGGCGATTCCCACACACGCTGTTTCCGCGAACAGAGCAGTTCCCCTTCGCCGCCATTGGCACATTCGAGCGTCCATCCCTCGAGCGAGTCGAAATCCACCAGCGGCATGCGCGGGGGACGGCGGTTTGCCAGCACCATCTCATAAGGGCGTTCGCCCGGAGATTCATCGGGTGGAATCGGCTTCGCTCGAATGGTCGTGGAAGATGTTTCGGCTGCAACCAGCAAGCAAGGCGAAACGAAGACAAAAACTGCAGCGAGCACACCCGTGGCAATACTGCTGCGCGGTATCATTGCCCTTTACCCTGTCCCTGCAGAATGGATTGAAGGAATTCAGAGGCGCGCGACATGCACTCGACGGGCTCGCGGCTGCCGCCTTCGTCATCCACGGTCAGCCATCCCGTGTAGCCGATTGCATCGAGCGCCTCGAAGACCGGCCGGAAGTCGATCTCACCCTCGCCGATCGAGCGCAACTCGCCCTGTTTGCCCTCGAGCATCGGAAAACGGCTGCGCGCAAGGTCTTTGAGATGAACGTCGGCGAGGTGGCGACGGAAATCGCGAACGGTCGAAGCGGGATCGGTCTCCCCGCAAAGAACCAGATGAGCCGTATCGAGAGCCAGACCGAGCACGTCGGGGTCGGCCGTTGCGGCGAAAAGCTCGAGGTCGGCCCGCCGCTCGATCAGTCGGCCTTGCCGGTTGATGAGCAGCGTTTTCAGCCCTTTTCCACGCGCCCGACGGCCGATCGCATCCAACTGCGCCAGGAGCGATTTGGCGCGCTCGGCGTCGGTTGCCAGGGGTGGGCCATCGCAACACAGAACTACGAGGTCGCCGTCCATCCCGACCGAGAGATCAAGAACCTGTTCGAGCAGACGGCGGCCAGCGTCGCTTGCGACCCGCAAATCGACAACCAGTGCCGTTGCCAACGGCGCCCATTCGCCCCACCGGCCCAAAAAACCCGCAGGGTCGCCCAGGAACGGCTCATATTGGCACGGTTTGAGCTGTAGCCCGCAGAAGCCAAACTCGCTGCAGTGGCGAAACAATGCCTCGAGTGCCTGGCTTGAGTGCGTCGGCATGGAAAAGGCAACCCGATAGCCCATTGTCCGTTCTTCCTGGCCGATGATCGCGCGGTTGCCGCCGTGCCTGCGGGTCGGTCTATGGCAGTTTTGGGCCGCTCTTCGTGGCCCGAATCAGAATGGGCCAGCGCGAAAGAAGCGGATTTCGGTATGGCCCCGTTCGATCATCTCAGCGAATTTGCGCTTGATCCACTCGCGCAACGCCCGCCGTACATCGGGCACAAGCAGGACAAATCCCGCGGCGTCGGTCAACAGGCCCGGCGTGATCAACAGGAGTCCGGCCGCCAGCAGAATGATTGCCTCGATCAGGCCGTTGGCGGGGAGGATGCCATGGCGCAGGTCGAGCTGGATCTTCTGCCAAACCAGCCAACCCTGTACCCGTGCAGTCAGAACGCCGATCAGGCCCGTGCAAACAACCACCGCGACGGTGAAAAGAAAAGAAGTCGCCTGCGCCAGCTTGACCAAAATGAACAGTTCCGCCAAGGGCAGGACGATGAAGAGAATGAGCAGTCTCTGGAGCACGCTTGGCGGCGACCTTCCGTCTGGAATCGTGCCGTGCCGAAAAACGACGCTTTTCTCTCGCGCTGTTGCTTTCTATCGGCAACTTCGGCGGGCCATTTTCCTCGAACCAGCCCGGCCCGATAAGCGATTCTTGCAGCGCCCGCCCTCAAAGCACCTGACAGTGAGCTACCAATCACTCTCAGCCACTGTCTATCGAAAAGCACGTCGCATGCCGAACCGGACGTGCATCGTCGCGGTAGTAGGCCTGTCTTTTGGCTTTGACATGGCGCGGCAAGATCATTACAAAGAACTCGGATTTCCGGGTCACAGCCGTTTCGGATCGCGGATGGGCAAAAACGCCAGCACCAGGGTAGGGCGAACAGGAGGCTGGATGCTGTGAAAGTTCTTTTCGTCGGCGACGTTATCGGTGCGCCGGGGCGGCACGCCGTCCGCGAGTTGCTCGGCCCGTTTGTCCAATCGCGCGGGATCGAGTTCGTTATTGCCAACGCCGAGAACGCCGCCGGCGGCAAGGGATTGACCCCGACGGTCGCCGACGATCTGTTCGCAGCAGGCATTCACGTGCTGACCAATGGCAACCACATTTGGCAGCACAAGGAAGTGCTCGATCTCGTCGAACGCGACGAGCGAGTCCTGCGGCCGGCCAATTTCCCCCAGGGAGTCGGTGTCCCCGGTCGCGGCAGCGGCGTTTACACGGCGTCGGGACAGGTCAAGATCGCGGTGCTCAATCTGATCGGCCGCGTTTTCATGCGCCCCTACGACTGCCCGTTCCGGGTCGGTCGCCGGGAGGTCGAACGATTGCGCCAACAGACGCCGAACATCTTTGTGGATTTCCACGCCGAAGCGACGAGCGAAAAAAACGCCATGGCTTGGTACCTGGATGGCGAGGTCTCGGCGGTCATCGGTACGCACACCCACGTTCCCACGGCCGACGAGCGCATCAGTGAGAATGGCACGGCGTTCCAAACCGATACAGGGATGACCGGGCCTCACGATTCGGTCATCGGTGTTCGCAAGGATCCGGTAATCGAGGCGATGGTGCGACTGATGCCGACTCGCCACGTGCCGGCCAAAGGCGACGTGCGCTTGTGCGGCTTGATGGTCGAGGTGGACATCATCACTGGCCGCGCCCGCCACGTCGAACGGGTTTGCCTGAAATTGGCGAAATCCAACGAAGCGGACTAGAGGCAGGGAAAAGGCTCGGGTCGATGGCCAAGAATAGCGATTTCGCACCCGAAGCGACATTCGATGAAGATGCCGGCGACCAGGATGTGTTCCGTCGGCTGGAGGGGCGAACGCCGCAAGCCGATGGGCGGCCGCGCGTTCTCACGGTCTCGGAACTGACACGCGAGATCCGACGGCTGCTCGAAACGGAAATCGGCGAAGTTGCGGTCGAAGGCGAGATTTCCAACTGGCGTGTCGCCTCCTCGGGCCACGCCTATTTCGTTCTCAAAGACGCCGAGGCGTCGATTCGCTGCGTGATGTTCCGCGCTGCGGTCGGGCGATTGGCCTTTGAGCCGAGCGACGGCCGAAAGGTCGAAGCGCGTGGGCGACTGTCGGTCTTCGAGGCACGCGGCGAGTACCAGATCGTTGTCGAGTCGCTCGTCGAACAGGGTCTGGGAGCGTTGTTCGAGGCTTTTGTGCGTCTGAAGGAAAAGCTCGAAAAGGAGGGCCTGTTCGAGCCCAGCCACAAGAAGCCACTACCGTTTCTGCCGCGCCGCGTCGGCGTGATTACTTCGCCAACGGGAGCAGCGATACGCGACATCCTCAACGTCCTGGGGCGACGGTTCGCCAATCTCCAGGTCTTGCTGTGGCCGGTGCGTGTCCAGGGCGAGGGAGCGGCCGGCGAGATTGCACACGCCTTGGGCGAAATGGACAGACGGCGGCTGGTAGACGTCATCATCTGTGGGCGCGGCGGCGGCTCGATCGAGGACCTCTGGGCGTTTAACGAGGAGAGCGTCGCCCGCGCGATCTTCGCGTGTCGGACACCCGTGATTTCGGCCGTTGGCCACGAGATAGACTTCACGATTGCCGACTTCGTCGCCGACCTGCGTGCGCCGACACCGTCGGCAGCCGCCGAACTGGTCGTTCGCAATCAGGTTGAGCTGCTCGACAAGCTGCAGACGCTGGGCCGGCAACTCGATCAGACCGTCCAATCCCGCGTTCGGCTTCTGCGCTCGCATGTGGAGGGGCTGGTACAAAGCTATGCGCTCGAAGAGCCACGCTTTCGGCTCGAACAGCTCCAGCAACGCAGCGATGACCTGATCGCGCGCCTGGAGACACAGACGTCGCATGCCGTCAGGTTGGGCCACCAGCGCCTCGATGGGTTGTGCGAATGGTTGAAGACCTCCGCCCGCGCCTGGATGCGCACTTCCGCCGCCAGTCTTGCCGACCAGCGCAGGCGGCTCGAGCGCGCGACTGCCGAGCAGGTCGCTCGCACCAGGTTGCGCCTCGGTGTCTTGGCCGAGAGCCTCAACATACTTGCTCCCCAGGCCACGCTCGAACGCGGCTACAGTGTGGTTCTGCGGCGCCGAACAAACGAGATCGTCCGCTCGCCGCGTCAGGTCACGGTCAACGACCCGCTCGAGATTCACACGGCCGGCGGTCGGTTTCCCGCTCTGGCGACACCGCCACCACGCGCTCGTCAGGGCGACTGGCTGGAGGAAACGGGCGCTTGGGACCCATAGGGTTGTCCAAGCCCTCCTGGATGGAAGGAAGCAATGACGAACACCGTCCTGGTCATCGACGATGATCCTGTCGTTCTGCGCTTCCTGGACCATGTGTTGCGCCGTCTGGGCTACGACGTGCGGTTGGGCGAGTCGGGTGCTGAGCTTTGGAAGCAGCTCGGAAGCGAACCACCCGACGTCCTCATTCTCGACATGATGCTCCCCGACGCCAACGGCGTTGAACTCTTGCCCGACTTGCGCGAGCGTTATCCGTCGCTTCCGGTGGTGGTTTCAACCGCCCATGCCACCGTGGATCTGGCGGTCGAGGCGATGAAGCGCGGCGCCTACGACTTCCTGACCAAACCCGTGGACCTGCGACGGCTCGAGGTCACGCTCCAGCATGCCACCAACTACCACGATCTGACCGAGGAAGTGGCAGCGTACCGCCGCGGCCTTGGCGCACTGGAGTCGTGCGGCGAAATGGTCGGCCGCCACCCCACCATGCAGCTTCTTTATGCGCAGATTGAGAACGTTGCGCCCAGCAACGTTTCGGTTCTGATCACGGGCGAAAGCGGCACGGGCAAAGAGCTGGTGGCGCGGGCGCTTCACGCCAAGAGCAGGCGGGCCCAAGGGGCGTTCGTGGACGTCAATTGTGCGGCGATCCCGCGCGAGCTGCTCGAAAGCGAAATGTTTGGCCACGAAAAGGGCGCGTTCACCGGCGCCCATCGCCAGTATGTCGGCTGTTTCGAGCGCGCCCACGGCGGCACGCTCTTCCTCGATGAAATCTGCGAGCTGGATGTCCAGTTGCAGGTGAAATTGCTGCGCGTTCTCCAGGACGGGCGATTCACTCGCATCGGCGGCGACTATAAGATCACCACCGACGTTCGCATCATTTCGGCAACCAACCGCGACCCCGAACAGGCTCTCGACGAGGGCAAGCTGCGCGAAGACCTCTACTATCGCCTCAACGTTGTGCTTCTCCATGTCCCGCGGCTGCGCGAACGGCAAAGCGACGTTCCCCTGCTCGCCCGCCACTACATTGAGCGTCTCGCGCGCATTCATAAGAAGTCCTTCCGCGACATCGAAGAAGAAGCACTCGAAGCCATGATCGCCTGCGACTGGAAGGGCAATGTCCGCGAGCTGATCAACGTCCTCGAACAAGCGATCGTTCTGAACCAGGGAGAGGTCATTACGCTGGAGATGTTGCCGCCCCATGTCGCCCGAGTCGCGCGCGAGGTTCCAGCCGGCGCCGCGTCGGCGAACGAAAACGACATCCTGCCTTTCCGCCTGACCGAAAAACTGGAGATCGAAAAAGCGCTCCGTCTCACCGCCGGCAACGTCGGCGAGGCCGCCAAGAAACTCCAGCTCAGCCAGGCAACGCTCTACCGCAAAATCCAGAAGTACGGCCTGGAGCGAAGGTAGCTGCACTGCTTGACAGGGCGGCGTGGCCGAAGCCGCCCGCACCGGCGGGGTTCGCATTGACAAAACGCCGCCCGTACCCTAATCGGTCAATTGTCCTTGGGGCGGGAAATTGGCGGGATTCGAGCCGCGCTGATTGCATTACTCCAGAGGCATCCGGCATGAAGAAGAAGATCATTTTGATTGCTGGTGCCGTGGCCATCGCTGCCTTCTGTTATGTCAACTGGTACTGGTTGCGGCCATGGGTTCGCCGCTACTACTTCCAAGGGCGCAGCAAGGTCACTGATGCTGCGAAGCTTCGCCCTCAGCCGGTCGGAAACATTCAGGCCGCCCAGCAGTGCCGCGCCAATCTCCGCGCGATCGAGAACGCCAAGCGCAAGGTCGCCCAGGAAAAAGGGAAAGCCTTCGGGCGGTTGACGTGGGACGATCTCCGGCCTGAGTTCCCGGGTGGCAGAATTCCGAAATGTCCGGCAGGGGGAGAGTACATCCTCAATGATATTGGGATGATGCCGAAGTGTACGATTGGGAGCAACGGAACAGTCTATCGCGAGGACGATCATCTCGTCATTAATTATTGAGCGGCACGAGTGCGCTCGCGGCGTGGAGGATCGCTCGGCCATCCAACAAACGAACGGTGAAGTATGGGCAAGAAAAAGCAAACCCGAGGCGTGGCAAAATCTCCGGCCGTTTCAGCCCGTCCGCGACCGCAGGCTACCGAGAGGAATATTCTTCTCAACTGGCGGTTCAACCTGATCGTGCTTAGCTGTATGGAACTGCTGGTCGTCGCCTTTTTTCTGCCGCGCGAAATTACGCGCTACCGCCAGGTGAACGGACAAGAGGCTCTTCTGGATGGCGACTGGTCACGGGCCTACAAGTACTACCGTCCACTTCACCAGCAAGACCAAAACAATCCGACCTATCTGAAGGCCCTCGGCGATGTGGCCCTCGGCCGGCGTCAGTATTCACGCGCGCTCGACTATTACGACCGGGCCACGAAACGTTCGCCCAACCTTCGCGATGTCAAGGTCCAGGCCGCCTTGGCTCTCCAGGGACTCGCCCAGGCGGAGAAGGACCCGCAACGGCGCACCCGATACGTCGAGCGAAGCGTGGAGCTCATGCGATTGGCCTATCGAGAGGAACCCTACAGCCTGAAGGTTAGTTACTGGATGGGGGCGTTTGCACAGGCTGCCGGCGACTCGATCCGTGCTGCCCAGTACTACGCGCGCGTTCGCGCCGAGGCCGTCGGACGTGGTGAACTTAACGCGGAACAGGAACGCCTGATTGACAATGCCCAGAAACGTCTTGAGGCTCTCCAGACGGCCGTCTTCTCGGGCAAGGACTATGCGCTGAACCTGGCCGGGATGGAAATCGCCGTTTTGCCGCCGGGTCTGACCGCGCGCGATCGCCCCTCGATCCCACCCCCCGCCGCGACCTCGCCGACAACCTCGACCGGCTCGGTCACTGCGATCTCACCCATCGATCTGCGCACGACTGCAGCCCCCACGACAGTTTCCCGTTGAAAGGCCGGCCAGCCGCATCGCCTTCCCGGCCTCGGACGCATCGAAGTCTATCCTGCGATACGGCCACGGCTCTTTCCCGCCCAAACATGACGACCAACCCGGCCAAAAAGACGAGAACCGCGTCATTGCCCTATTGACGCAGATATGGCGGAGCTGAATTATGGGGTGATCTTTATAGCCGCTGCACAAGCAATGGGACAGACCCACGCCAAAGCGTCATTGCGAGGAGTCCGCCGTCTGGCGGACGACGAAGCAATCCCGTGGCGATACAACGAGATTGCCACGCCGCCTCTCGGCGGCTCGCAATGACGCGACAGGGCATCGGATGAAGGATTCCTTTGCTTATGCAGCGAACTGTAAGACCTTGAAGCTACATGACTTATGCGACTAGTCGGAATATGATCGTCGCAAAAAATACGATCCTATAGGCTTCTAATACAGAGAACGCGAAACGAAAGAGCCATGGCCGGGGACGTAAAATGGGACATCTCTCTCATGCGAAGTCATTCTCTCTCTACGATCTCCGCGATCTCGGCGATCTCCGCGGTTCAGTTCCCGCGAAATTCCCAGCATTCTTGGCGTCATGGCGGTTCATTCTGATAGGCGCTCTTAGTTCACCCGATTCGCGTACGGCGGGCGGGGCACCTTTTTCACGGGATGGCGCTTGAGTTCTTCAAGAACAACCTCGACGGCCTTCTCGAGCTGGGGGTCGCGGCCTTCGATGACGAGCTTGGGTGTCATCTCGACTTCGATGTCGGGTGCCACGCCCTCGTTCTCGACCTCCCATTCCCCGTCAGGGCTGTAGATGGCCATTCGCGGTGCTGTCACGCGGCCGCCGTCCATCAGCGCCGGATAATCATAGATGCCGACGAGACCGCCCCAGGTGCGCATGCCGACCAATTTGCCCAGTTTGCGGCGGCGGGGCGTGCGAAACGGCTTGCCTTCGCGTGTCGCCCAGTAGCACAGCAGAGGCCGGTCCAGCATGTCGATGATATAGTCGGCCAACGAGCCGCCGCCGTTGAAGCGCTCGTCGATAACCACCGCGTCGTGGTCGAGTTGCGCGAAGTAGTAGCGATTGAACGAGGTATAGCCCGTCACCCAAGTGTTTGGCATATACACGTAGGCAACACGCCCCTCGGTCATTTCATCCACCTTGCGCCGGTTGTCTTCGATCCATGCGCGGTGGCGCAGCCCCGATTCGCTCGAGACGGGCACGACTGTCACGGTCCGGACGCCCTCGGTCGCGGGCTTGTCGTTCACCTCGAGGACGGTTTGTCGGCCGGCGGTCTTCGCGAACAGACTGTATATATTTGTCGGGGCGTTCAGAGAACGGCCGTTGACGGCAAGTATATAATCTCCCGCGGAGACGTTTACGCCCGGCTCGGTAAGTGGCGCACGCAGGTTGGGATTCCAGTTTTCGCCGCTGTAGATTCGCGCAATGCGGTAGAAGCCGTTCACAATTTCATAGTCGGCTCCAAGCAAGCCAACCTGCACCTGTGGCGTGTCAGGCATGTCGCCGCCGCCGACGTAGGCATGTCCGCAAACCAGCTCGCCGAACATCTCGGCGAAGAGAAAATTCAAGTCGCTGCGGTGTCCTACATATTCGAGAAATGGCCGATATCGCTCGCGCACTGCCGGCCAGTCGGCGCCGTGCATATTTGCTGCGTAGAAGAAGTCCCGCTGGATTCGCCAGGCCTCGTTGAACATCTGCTCCCATTCAGCCCTGGGATCGACGTAGACCTCCATTCTGTCGAGGCTCAGCCTGCCGTCGCCGGCCTTTGGCTCAGCGTTCGTCTTGACGATTCCATACGCGTTGTCGGAACTTCGGTACAGGAGATTCTTTCCGTCGCTGCTAATCCAATAGGAACGAATTGTGGTCAAGAAGGTCTTGTCCTCGCGCTTCTTCCTATCGAAGCGGTGAAGGGAGTGCCCCTCAGGATTATCAGAGGCTTCCAGGAACATCTTCTCGGCCAAAACGAAGTAGAACAGCTGGCCGTCAGCGGCGGCCTTTAGATTGCCATAGTGGCGCGCGGGCAAAGGCAAGGCGACGATCCGCTGATCGATGTTCTCGAGATCAATTTTGACTTCTACCTCTTTCTTTTCCTTTTTGTCCTCGTCTTGCTCTTTTTCGTCATCGTCTTTGCCGTTCGGCCTATCCTTTTCCTCACCATTGTCGTTCTCTTCTTCGTCCTTGCCCTCGACAGATTCCTCGTCGCTCTCCGGTGCAAACGGCGACGGATCCTCCTTGTTCAGTACGACGACGTACAGACTCCCTCGGATAGGCCGCTCGTAGGAGGACATATCCGCCCATCCGACGTTCAACCCGAGATTGGTGGTTGCAGCAAAAAACAGGTACTTGCCGTCTCGGCTGAAACAGGCCGAGCTCGCGTCGCTCAGTCCATCGGTCACCTGGTGGGCTTTGCCACTGGCGAGTTCGTAGAGGAACACGGCTCGCAGTTGATTGTCGAGTCGTTTCGTGTAAGCGATCCATTTACTGTCCGGCGACCAGACGGGGTCGAGGCTTTTCCACAGGTAGTCGTAGGTGTCTGTGTCAACGAGGACAGGTTTCTTCTTCTCGAGGTCGATGTAGAAAAGATTCAGCCGCTTGTCCGTGTATATAATTTTCTTGCTGTCAGGTGACCAGACAGGTGCGTAGTAGAATGTGGGGTCACCCAAAGAGATGATTTCTGGTTCCTCAAGTCCTGTCTGCTCGCGCAGCATCAATTGACACTCACCACCGGCGTCCGAGAAGTAGGCGATCCATTTGCCGTCGGGCGACCAGGCGGGATCGCGATCGTGGGCGCCCGGCGTCCGCGTCAGGTTACGGACGTCGCCCTTTTTGGCGGGCACGGTAAAAATCTCGCCGCGTGCTTCGAAGGCGGCACGGACGCCGGTCGGCGAAAGATCGGCGTTCCGGACGAACGGCGCGGCTTTCTCATAATGGGGCCGCGTGTCGGGCAAGTCCGGTGTGACGCGAATCTTCAGAGGTTTCGATGTGTCCGCCTCGGGATCGTAGATGTACAACCTTCCTGCTTGTTCATAAACGATAACGCCTGCACCAGCGGAGGCCGATTTGACGTCGAAGTTATTGTGATGGGTGACCTGGTGCACTTTCTTTTTGCGGATATTGTAGGCAAAAAGGTTCATCGTGTGATTGCGATCGGAGAGAAAGTAGACCGTGTCGCCGAGCCAGATCGGGTAGGCGGTGTTTGCGTTTTCGTGCGAAATCTCCTCGATCTCGTGCGTTTTCAGGTCGAAAAGCCAAATTGGCGAGATCCTTCCGCCGCGGTAGCGCTTCCATGACGCGAACGCCGGGGCAATCGGCGTGTAGGCAATCCGCGCGCCATCGGCGGAGTAAGCGCCGCGGTCGGCCATCGGCATCGCAAGCGGTTGCGGGAAACCGCCCTCCAGAGGCACGGTCGCAAGCCGGCCGTATCGGTTTGTGACCGAAAACCGTCTGGTGTTGAACACGATCTGCTTGCCGTTCGGTGTCCATCCGATCGCCCAATCCGATCCGGGATGGAAGGTGAGTCGCCTGGGGGACCCGCCGGTTACGGGCAGGACGTACACATCGGTGTTGCCGTCGTAGTTTCCGGAAAAAGCGATCAGCGTGCCGTCGGGAGAGAACGTCGGATCGGTTTCGACGCCGGGATTCACCGTGAGCCTCCGTGCCGAACCGCCATCGCGATTTGCGATCCAGATGTCTCCCGCATAGACAAAAGCCACGTGCTCGTCGCTGATCGTCGGCTGCCGCAGCAAGAGCGTTTCGTCCTGCTCGGCTGCCGCGGGGGCGATGCCTTGCAAAAGAAGACAGGCAAGAATAAGTCGCATCATTCTGTGTCCGGACATGATATATTACCTCCGCACGACAAAGTTTCGCTTCTTGTATCAATTTGCCGACTTCGCATCTACTACAGTTCGCACTTTGCTTCCTTCCAGTGGCTTTCCGCGGCCGTCCGTCACCTGACCCGTGACAGTCACCCGGTACGGCACGACCCTTGCGTAGATTAATCCATAGCCGATGGGCGCAAGAAAGCGAATGCCGACGATCACGATCGCGCCCACCACAATCCAGACGATCCAACGGATCGAGTGCTGCATCACGTTCCCTCTCCCTCGGGCCGCGCTGTTGTTTTCGGAGCCACTCGAGAGTCACGCGAAATTGTTCGCATCCAGGGGCCACTTGTCAATGCGAGACCCTTCACCAGTCCCGCCGCGATGAGGAGCACCGGAACCAGGAAAACAAAACCTGCGTACAGCAAGAGATAGGCCGCTCCGGCCAGGCGCTGCAGGATCGCAACGGAACCCGTTCCCGACAACATCGACGTGTAGGCCCTGAACCCAAGCAGGTGGACCACACCGAACGCGAGAGACCACAGGACAGCCCTGATGAAAAACCCCCGGATGTAGGGCCTCAGTGGGTGATCCGAACGTGGGATCGCCTCGGCTGTGCCGTTCGATGATGAACCGTCTTGGCGGTAGCGGAGTCGGCCTTCGCGTTTCGCAGGGAAGCCGGCAAACTCGAGCGAGGTTAACAGAGTGCGTAAATACTCGTCGTCATCGAAAGCTGCCGCTGCCATGATGGCCAGCCCGCTTGCGCTCGCGCTCGCCCCCAAGCCGGGGATCACGGGACCGGAGTCCACGTCCATGTGACCCTCGACACCGACAGGCCACTCGCGGGAATAGCCGAATCCCAGAAAGGAACGGCCGAGTTCCCTGCGCGCCCGCGCGTACTGGTCCTCCGCAAACCGTTCATCGACAATCTGCAACATGTGGCTGGCCATCCAGATGGTGGAGCCCTCTGGGCCGAACCCAGCCAAAGACGGAGTCCCGTCCACGGCGAATGTGGAAATCAACAGGCCCGTCTTCGCGTTGCTCAGTCTCTTTTTCGCCGCTTCGACCCACGACGAAAGGAAATCCGAGTGGTCAGTCGCATCCAGGACGTCGGCCATGCGCACGGGCGCCAGGGCCATCGTGTTGCAGAAAAGCCAGCACTCGTCCGGATAGCTCTCCGCGCAGAGCACGGGACTCTGCTTCATGCGAGAGATCATGGTCTTCACTCGCGCCGCCAACAAAGGCTTGTACGAATCCTTCTCTTCCAGGAACCTTCTCGCGGCCAGCATCAGGGCAATCTCGCTATCCACAAACAGGCTCCCGGGGGGCTGAACGACCCAACGCCCACTGTGGCCGTATCTCATTAGAAAGTGCTTGAACCCGTTGTCACGTTCCACTTCCAGGGTGTTCTGGATAATGGCATCGATGATGTCGCAAGCTTCGGCGAGGTATTCCCGGTCCCGCAGGGCCATGTTGGCAAGCGCCAGCACAAAGTAGGTCCGACTCATGAAATCCCACTCGGGATTCCTCTGCCGCATCTTGTCCAGTTCGTGTCGGCGAAGTTCCGCGTCAGACCACACGGCCAAATGCGCAGCCGCCAGCGCACGCGCGACCGGCGAAATCCCCTGCTCGCTCCGATAGTTGCTCAGATCCTTCTTGAACAGCAGGTGCACGTAAGGCGTCCAGATGCAGCCTGCAACCACGAATGCAACCAGTGCCGCGAGCGTCCATCGGCTTGGCTTCGCAAAGCGCATCTCAGTGCTTCCCCGGCTATCCGACGCTATCGAGCTGAGCAAACCAGCCTTTTGTCCCCTAGCTGGCTACCCCTGGCAGCCAGCCCAACACCCCGGCCACGAGAAGATACGCGAATATGCCGACATTGACAAAAACTCCGATCTTCGAATCCGGCCAGCCCAACACGCAAAGCACAAGGGAGAAGACTGCGACACAAAATGTGAAGGGAATCCACCACGGCAGCAACAGAATCACCGCTACTCCTGCCACGAAGAAGCCAACCGCCGCTGCGAGCCAAAGGATTCCTATGCCTCGAATCCCTCGATCACGGACATCGACCCTACCCGCAAGCAGTGTGGTTTTGTATGGCATTTCTTCGAGTGTGGCGATGCGCCACGTGACGACAAACCCAACGAGGTGGGCAAAACCATGCAGCGCGAGTACAATCGCAACCGCAAACCGCATTCTCAGTTGGCTCCTTCGTTTATCTCGAATAGCCGCCTACCGATATGGTCGGGCGCGGGACTCGCGCCCGCTGAACCGATTTGAACGCAACATCCCACTGACTCCCCCGATCTTGCGTTATATCAGACGGCTTCGATTGTTGAAGGAGGCTTCGGCGCTATGTTGTACGTGACGCTGACGATGCCGGGCACATCGCGGATGATCTCGCGGGCGACCTTCTCAAGGATTTCGAACGAGAGCGCTGTCGGTGTCGCGGTCCGCGCGTCGACGCTGTCCCAGCAACGCACCTCAATCTGCTGACCGAAATCGCGGTTGCCGTCGCGCATGCCGGTCACGCGATCTTCATGAAGAATCGCCATATACTGGAATGCACCGGTGCCCTTGAGTAGCCGCTCCACAACGGCCGTCGCCTTGCGAACCGTCTCGATGCGCTCCGGTGTCGCTTCGCCGATCACGCGTGCCGAGAGCGCCGGACCCGGGAACGGGATACGCTCGAAGATCTCGGCCGGAAGCCCGAGTGCCTTGCCAATGATTCGAACGCCGTCCTTGCGAAGCTGAACGAGTGGCTCGACAATGTGGTAGCCAAAGGCCTCTTGGGGGTCAATCCCGAGTTGCTCGAAGACGTTGTGCTGGCGCTTGATCCCCGCGACCGTCTCGTCCACATCGGTCAGGATCGTTCCCTGCAGAAGGCACTTCGCTCCGCTTTCCCTGACGATGCGTGCGAAGACATTGCGATAGAAGGTCTGCGTAATGGCCTCGCGCTTCTCTTCCGGGTCCGTGATTCCCTTGAGGGCCGCGAAGAACTCCTTGCGCGCATCCACGATTTCGACCGTGACGCCCAGATCGCCGAAAAAACCAGCGACCCGTTCGGGCTCGTCTTCGCGCATGAGGCCGTTTTCAATGAAAACGGTCTTCAGGCGCTTGCCCAGGGCTCGATGCCCGAGCATCGTGACCGTAGACGAATCGACGCCTCCCGACAGGGCATTGATTGCCGTTCCGTCCCCAACGGCGCCCCGGATCTCCTCGACCTTCTCCGCGATGAATCGCTCGGCGTTCAGCTCCTTGGCGGTGATTTCCTGAATCATTCACAAGCCTCCTTCTCAATGGTTTGCCATCGCCATCTCTCGCATTCAACAGCCACGGCCTGCAAGTTCAAATCTCATGCACCTATCCTAGCGACGCTGCTTGTCCGCGGCCGCTTGAGCGCGCTGTTGGTCGAATTATTAACCACCGAACACACGGATCACACGGAACGTAGAAGAAGTTTCCTGTCTGTGTATTCCGTATTACAAGGGTGTAGGATCTTGTTTTTTTGCGAAGATCATGTTCGGACCAGTACGATAAGTCGCGTAGGTTCAACGCCCTAAGACGAATTTCGCCGATG
>Ga0111193_1077_pt1 | contig 17552 bp, 11 predicted proteins | sample DeeMarSWOR324_28_FD_80361 | JGI IMG/M metagenome (GOLD analysis project Ga0111193, IMG submission 80361) | candidate division BRC1 bacterium SM23_51 | reverse complement strand
TGCGACGGATTCTGCGGTGCGAAAGCGGCAGTTGAGCAAAGCAAAGCGGCGTCGAGCCGCCGCACTCCAAATCTGACCCCTTGTTTGTGTTTTACTGTACTTAGCGTCGGCCCGAGGCGATCGGGGCGTTGTTTTCGAGGAACTCGAGTACGGTTGCCGCGACAGTCTCGATCTCGTGTTTCTTGAGACCGGGATAGATGGGCAGCGAGACCACCCTTTGCGAGACTTCTTCGGCGACGGGGAAGGATCGCTCGTGATAGCCGAGGTCGGCGAAACACGGCTGCAGATGGAGGGGACGTGCATAGTAGACCGCCGAGCCGATCTTCTTCTCGCGCAGGTAGTTGCGCAGGCGGTCGCGGTCGCGCACCTGGATCGTGTAGAGATTGTACGTGTGGCTGCCATCGTCACGAAACTCGGGCGTCACAACTTCCGTGTCCGCGAAAAGCTGGTCATAAAGCCGCGCGTTCTCGACCCGATCGCTCAGCAGTTCGTCGATATCGGTGAGTTTGAGGCGCAGAAAGGCCGCCTGAAGCACCGACAACCGGCTATTGTAACCAATCATCTCGAAGACCATCTCGGGCACGGTGACGCTGCGGCCGTGATCGCGCATCAGCAAACACTTCTCCACGACGCTGTCGTGGGGGGAGACAATAGCACCGCCGTCGCCCGCGGCCCCCAGGTTCTTTGTCGGGTAGAAACTGAAGCAACCCGCATCGCCGATGGTTCCGACCAGCTTGTCGCGCCATCGTGTCCCGAACGCCTGCGCGGCATCCTCGATCACCTTCACATCGCGCTCCTGGGCGATCGGGCGGATCGCGTCGATGTCGGCCGCCTGTCCGTACAGGTGAACCACGATGATTGCTTTCGTCTGGTCGGTGATCACGGAGGCGACCTTCTCGGGGTCCATGTTGCAAGTGCGGGCATCAATGTCCACAAAGACCGGCTTGGCGCCAACCCGCACCACCGCGTCGGCGGTCGCCACGAACGTATAGGTCGGGACGATGACCTCGTCGCTGGCGCCAATGTCGAACGCCCGCAGCGCCATGGTCAGTGCGTCGCTGCCCGAGTTGACCCCGACGACTGTCTCGGCGCCCAGCCACTCGGCCAGGGCATTCTCGAACTTCTCGACCTCTTCGCCCAGAATGAAATTGCCCGCGTCGAAGATGCGCTCGTACTCGCTCCACAAATCGCCCAGCAGGTGCTCGTGCTGTAACTTCAGATCAATGAAAGGAATAGCCATTTGCGTTTTGGGTCCTTTCCACTCGGTCGGCGGTCAATCTGAGAGCACCTCGAAGTGAAGTCAACCGCTAAATTTGGACCCTGCGGCCAGGAGCTCCTCCTGAGTATTGTTTCAGGTAATTACAAAGTTTGTACCGCCGCCGACCAGGCAGCGGCCGGAAGGGAATGACTTTCGTTGATCGCGGCTGTGGCAGCTGCCCTACATGCCCTACAGGGCAGACAGATAGCACCTTTCTGGTCGTTAGGGTTCGAGGTCCTTCAGTCCTTCGCTGCCGGCGATCCTGCGGAACGCCTCGGGTATTTCCATCTTGGCCGTGCCTGCCGTGCAGCGCGGAATGCTCCGCATGATTCCGTGGAACCGATGATACGGGACCGTGACCAGCAGATCGTCCGCCTTGTAGCCGGGGATGCGCCGACTCGTGTAGTCCATCAGACTAACGTTCAGCTCTCCGGCCACGAGCGGATAGGCAACTGCCTGGGAACAGGTCGCCCCGGCCATGTGTATCCGGGGCGGTATGCCGGTGTCATAGCCGTCCAGCGTTACCAGGCGACAGGCCTGCTCGGCATTGCAGATGAACAGGATCAGGTCAGGGGGTAGCTCGGCCTTTTCCAGTGGCAACATAATGACATGCTCGGCAAGACCCGTGGGTGGGTTTGGACTTAATGATCTGACTCGTTGAAACGCCCCGATTGAGCAGAACAGCTTTTCGCCATTCACGAGAAAGTCCTTTAGGGCCTCCTCTGCTTCTCCTTTCGGCGGCTCCTTGAGGCCCAAATAGACACTCCCGCCCGAACAAACCGACGTCTCTGCCGTGAGGTCGATGATCGCTCCATTTCTCGCTTTGAGAAACGCATCGCACACGCGGTATCTGCCGCTGTCAGATGTTGTGGGCGGTTTCATCGAGAAGGTGACAGCCACGGGGCTGCCCTTGAGCGCCAAGACTCGCGTGATCTCCTTTGCGTACTCTTTCCATTCCATGGGACACCTCGTAAGAAAATGTGATCATTCTGGCCCGAATGGCACCATATCCGCAACACTCCCCCTCGCCCGTGTAGATCGACCAGGGCGAGAAGTTCTGTCAAGTCGGAACACAGGTGTGTTCTCCATGACACGTCTCAATGGCGCGCGGAACTGGCTTTCCCGTTCCCCGGACTACGGCGTCTCGATCATGACCCGGTAGACGAGCAATCCCAGGTCGCGTTTCTCAGCTGGCGGCAGCCGTTCGACCCGCTTCGACTTGATCACGAGTCGGAGCGGGTTGTCTCGCTTCTGTGCCGCACTTTCGGGCATCGAGACCTCGAACCATGCCCGCCCGTTGCGCCGCGTGAAGCGGGAGCGGAGAACTTGACCATCGAGGATGAACGCCTGGTCCGACGGTCCCGGGCGCCGTGGGCCGGTGCCCACTTCGATGACGAGGCGGGTGGTCGGGGGCAACAACAGCTGGGCTTTCGGCTTGGTCCATCGAAAGACTTCACCGTAGGAATTCACTTCACGCGGGTACCAGCCCTCACCCAGATAGGTTGCCTCGGACTCGGGGTCTGCCGGCAGAATGGTGATCGCCCTTCCTGCGAGTTGGGGCGGTTTGCCGCGTTCCATGCTCGCCCACTGAGAAACAGCCCGCCGGACAAAGGCGGCAAGCAACTGATCGTGTCGGGTCCTGTCAATGCCACCTGGCGGCAGCATGTCGTTCGCGAGCAGGACCTTGGCGATCTCCAGGGCAATCAGCGAAAGGCGCGGTGGCGCCGGGTGTCCGTCGAGATTCTGCGGATCGATCCACAGGTCGCGGCTTTCCAACTTCTGCGCTTCGAGGAATTCGCGAATCGTCATGCTCGGGTCTGCAATGGCAAACCCGGCGCCACGCGCGGCCTGCGCATAGGCCGCGAACAATGGATCGTGGATGGCCCGCGACGTCTCACTGTACTTGTCAACCGAGATAGGGTTGAGAACAAAAACCGCCGGGATGCCTTTTCCCTCACACATCCGCTTGATATCAGAAATTGCCGCCTTGCAGTTCTCCTCGCCGACCATGCCCGTCAGCTCGGGCGGGATGCGCTCTCGTTCCGCAGTGTAGCGCCAAAACCCATGCTCGTCCTTTTTCATTGGCAGATCGGCGAGTCCGATCGGGCCGGCCCTTGCCCCGTTCGCGCGCTCGCTCGACCAGCGCGAGCGCCGTCGCGAGAGAAACTCCCACAGGTAGCAGCGATTCAATCTCCAGTGGTTGACCGGCTTCTTGACGAAGTTCGGCAGGTCCATGTCGTTGACCTCGAAATGCAAGACAACCAAGTCGGGCTTGACGCGAAGGACCTTGGCCCGCAGGAGTTCGCGCTCCATGGCGGTGTTGTAGCCCGGCACGGCGAAATTCATGACCTCGAACGTGGGGCCGCTGGAGAACCGGTTCAGGATCTGTTCCAATGCATCGGGATAGCTATCTTCCTTCCTGACCTTCCAGCCGAACGCACTCGAATCGCCAAGCACGGCAATCCGGACCGTCTCGGGAGGTGTGTTTGTCGCGAACTCGTCGTCGCGAAAACCCCAGGAATTGATTCTCACCGGAAGACCCCACCACTGGACATCCAGGTTGGGAATGAGTTCGTAGACCAGCCCCGGATTCTCGCTGGCCACAACAATGTGGCCGAGAGTGACTTCGCGTCCTTCGAACTGACGGCGGCGGGTCTCGAGATCTCGCAGTGTGATCGGCGCGCGCCGGCTTTGGATTACCCGAAGGCCGACCTCTGCGGCAAGCAGGCAGAGAAGGGTCGAGATCAACGCCAGAAGGAGATTGCCCCGAAGCTTGGACGGGGCCCTGGGCGTGTTTGTCTTGGCCGAAGAATTCTTCATCGCAAGTCAGGGGCAATCTGCCCGCAAGTGCAACGGCAACCTGCGCGCCACTTTACTCGGCCAATCGGCCGCTTCTGCTGGAGAATGAACTGTTGCCACCACGAAGATCCTCTCGCGGATAACCGCCAAGTCGGTTATCCGTGGGCTCGCCTGGGTGTCAACCGCAACGTGACGCTGCGGCTAGCCGCGCCCGCCGAACGGCGGGGTGGCGAGGTTTTGCCTTGAATCGCCGGCCGGGCTCTGTCATGAGGTCGTGAGCGGAAAGACACACCTAGTTCGCGGGGGGAAAATGTTCATGGCCAGGGAACGAGAGAGAACGGGCAGATCGCCTCTGGTGTTGCTGTCGCTTTGCCTGTCGCTTCTGGCAGTCGCCCTCTCGGCGATGGCGCTGCTGATGGTCTATGACCAGACGCGCCCGCTGGGCAAATCGCGCGATTCGCTCGAGATTCGCAGGGTCGATTGGGACTGGGAGCGGGGAATTGGCCGCATGGAAAAGCATCTCGATCAGCTGCGCGAGTCCTTGCTGGAGAGCGGCGAGAAAGGTCGGGAGGCAGCCACCAGGCAGATGCGATCGGTGGGCAGCGAGATGGAGGCATGGGTCAGGGCAGCCGAGCCGCGCCTGCAAGAGACGATCGACCGGATGTCGCGACAGGCCGAGGATCTGCGCCTTGCGGTGAGCGAACGCTCGGAACAAGCCGCCGAGAAACTCGGTGCGCTGCGCGAATCGCTGCACGAGTTGCGAAAACGAGTCGGACAAAAGCAGACCGAAGTAGCCCCTGAGGAATGACGAAGGACGAATGCCGAACGCGGAGCGGCGAACGCGCAACGTTGAACCGTAGATAGCAATCGCAGAGTGTCGCGCTTCGGAGTCGCTTTGGATTCTCAGGTCTCAATGGGATATTCCGCATTGTTGCGGCCGCGCGACGAACAGTCGTTCGCACGAAAGTCCTCGCACGAACGGCAGAATCGTAGCAGCCGGCGGGGACGGATTCGGCGAACGCTGCGCAGCGCATGGCAGCGGTGCGGACCGGAATTCTCCGGCTGGAAAGGCCAGGCGCACCTGTTCGGGCTCGCGGTCTTTTCGGCGCTGGTGCTGCGTCTGGCCTTCCCGCGCTGGAATGTCGCCATCGTTGCCGCTGTGGGACTCGCGCCTTTTCTCTGGGCAGTGGCGAACGCCAAGAGCGGCAAGCAGGCTTTCTACCTCGGCTGGGTTTTCGGTGCCGTTTACTATTACGTTTTGCTGATTTGGCTCCACGTCCTTATTGTCTATCACCCGGTGATTCCCGCGGCGCTCGTCTTGCTGGGTCTCTACCTGGGATTGTTCAAGGCGCTGTTCGCCTGGCTGGCATGGAGGATGGCTCGTCGCGGCGGAACGGTCTATTGGGCGGTCGCGGCGGCGTGGGTGGCGGCCGAGTACATTCAATCGCTGGGGGACTTGGGCTTCCCATGGGGCTATCTCGGCCACGGTCTCTGGCGCCATCCGCCGCTGCTCCAGCTGACCGCATGGACGGGCGTTTACGGCCTGAGTTTCGTTCTTTTCTGGGCGAATCATCTATTGTGCGATAGTACGAGGGCGCTGCGGCGCGAAACAAGCGCACCGCCGGCGCGCCAGCTGCTCGCGCGCCTGGCAATACTTGCGGGCTTTGGTGGCGCGGTTTTGCTGTCGCATCTCGGCGCCAGGCATCGCGTGCATTCCGAGGACTTCTACGCGACGCCCCCGGCGACGATCGGCATCGTCCAGCCCAACATCCCGCAAAGAATCAAGGTGCGCAGCTATTCTTGGGACACTCCGGAGGAAGAACGCGCGCGGCTGCAAAGCGAGATTCTTCGCAAGACAATCACTGTGACCGATCAGCTGCAATCGCAGGCGGGCGCTGATGCCTGTGACCTGGTCATCTGGCCCGAGACGGCGGTGACTGACGAGTTCTTCGTCTTCCGCCCCGCCTATGAGACATTGTTTGACGATCTGGCGACGACCCGCTTCGGAACAGCGCTCTTCTTCGGGGCGACCAAGATGCACGTCCTTCGCATGGGACGGTTTGTCGCCCCCGAGGACCTGGACCTCGACGACTACCGGCTGCACCCCGAGGCCTATGCGTTCGAATTCTATAACAGCACCTGGCTGGTGGAACCGGGCCGCGGGTTCAACCCAACGATCTACAGCAAGACCCGTCTCGTCCCGTTCGGCGAAGGGCTCCCTTACATCCAGCGTGTCAAACCGCTGGCAGCGCTGATTTCCAAGATCGCCGGAATTGTGCCATTGTCAGCGGCCTCGAAGCACGTGGTGTATACACTTCGCGGGCGCGACGGGAGCGCGCTGCTGCGCTTCGGTCCCCTGATTTGCTACGAATCGTGCTATCCCGACCTGAGTCGCAAGCGCGTTCGGCGCGGCGCCGAGCTGCTTGTCATCATCACCAACGACGCCTGGTATGAGAGAACGGCCGGTGCCGCTTCGCATCAGCTCCAGGCGATATTCCGCGCCGTCGAGACGCGCCGATGGGTCGCGCGGTGCGCCAACCACGGCATCTCGTGTTTTGTTTCGCCTCTTGGCGAGATTGTCGCCGAGAGCGATCTGGCGCGCGAGGCGACCGTGAAATGGCACGTGCGCGGGGTGAAAGAGTTGACTTTCTACTCGCGCTGGGGTGACGTGTTCGCCTGGTTGACACTGGCGGGCACCTGCGGCTTCGTCGTGCTCGCCCGCAAGCGACAGCGATGAGCAAGCGCGCACCGATACTGCTGCTTATTGAGGACGATCTGGGTTTTGCCGAGCGCCTCGGCCGCAACCTCACGATCGAGGGATTTCGCTGCGACATCGCGCCGACAGGCCGCGAAGCGCTCGAGCGCCTTGGCTCGCAGTATTACGACCTGGTCGTCACCGATATTCGCATGCCCGATATTGACGGGCTCGAGATCATTCGCCGCGTCAAGTCGGGCGCCGAGGCCAAGATCGACAGCGATGTGCCGATGGTCGTTCTCACGTCGGTCAACGATGTCGCGACGGCGGTCGAAGCGATGCGCGGCGGCGCGGCCGACTACGTGACCAAGGAAAGCGAGCGACCGGAGATCGTTGTCCGCCTGCGGCGCGTCCTCGAACAGAGCCGCCTTCTCAATGAGAACCGCTATCTCAAGGACCAGTTGGCCCGCGCCAGCGAGTTCACCGACATTGTCGGTGAAAGCAAAGCGATCACAACAATCAAGGACGAGATCGCCAACGTTGCCGCAAGCGACGCGACGATTCTGCTCACGGGCGAGACGGGTGTCGGCAAGGAGCTGGTCGCCCGCGCTATCCATCAGGCAAGCCCCCGCCGCGACAGGCCATTTGTGGACCTCAACTGCGCAGCGCTGCCCGACGAGAACCTGCTGCTCTCGGAGCTTTTTGGCCACGAACGGGGTGCCTTCACCGACGCGAAAAGCCTGAAGAAAGGGCAGTTCGAGCTGGCCCAGGGTGGAACCCTGTTGCTCGACGAGATTTCGGATCTCTCGCCCAACGCCCAGGGCAAGCTTTTGCGTGTCATCGAAACGCGGCAGTTCAGCCGGCTTGGCGGCCTGCGCACGCTCGAAGTCGATTGTCGCGTGGTCTGCGCCACAAACACCGACCTGGGCGCGGCGGTGAGCGAAGGGCGTTTCCGCGAGGATCTTTTCTATCGGATCAACGTTTTCCCAATTCGCGTGCCCCCGCTGCGCGAGCGCACGGAGGATATTCCAACGCTGGCGAGCTACTTTCTTCGCCAGTTCGCGGGCAAATATCGCCGCGCGGCGGCGAGTTTCGACGCCGAGGCGCTCCGGCTGCTTTGCGCCTATTCGTGGCCGGGCAATGTCCGCGAGCTGCGCAATTTCTGCGAGCGGCTCGCGATTCGTACACACAAGCCGGTCGTCGATGCCGATCTTGTCCGCGCTTGCGGTCTGGGCGAAACGCGGCCGGCAGCACCGGCGCCCCTGACCATTCCCGACGAGGGGCTCAATCTTGACCAACTGGAGAAGGACCTCGTTACGGCGGCACTGGAAAAAGCGGGTTGGAACCAGAAACGTGCCGCCGAGCTGCTCGGTATCTCGCCAGACCGCATGAATTCGCGGATCAAGAAGTGGCGACTGCGCCATTCGGCGTGGCGAGTTCACCGATGAACGGTGCGGTCGATCCGGGGAAAAGGGTTGAAAATGACGCAATAGAGGCAGGGCGCGGGAAACATGTTCCCGCGCCCGGGTCCCTAGGAGGAGGGATAAGTTGAGGAAATCACGAGGATATGCGGAAGGATTGGGAGAAATGCTCCTTTATTCTCATTCTTCTCGCTGCCAGATCCAGGCCAGCTATGGGTGTACTGCAACGTTGTACTATTGGATAGAGCAAGAACCGTTCCTTCTCACTGGGCAGGCCGGATCGTATCTTGCTGCGGCTGCCGGGAACAGTGCTTCTCGATTTCGCCGAGAGATCGCTCTCAAAGTGAAAACTTATTCCCAAGTTCGAAGTCTTGCAGTCGTGCGAAAGATCACCGGCACCGTCCGAAACGCTCAAATCCTGCTGTGGGTCTGTGTCTCGCTTTTGGCCTGCGCGACAGTTCTGCCCGCCGAACAGCGGCCTGCCGGCCCAGCCGCCGGAGTGGCCAACGCGCCGCCCAAGCCTCGAGGTCAGAGGACGTCGGCTACAACGGCCAAGCTCGAGGTGATCTCACACGGCGACCGCGAGAGCAACCTGATCGCCTTGACCTTCGACGACGGCCCCAATCGCAAGTATGTGCCACGCTTCCTTGCCCTGCTTCGCGCCGAGAAGGTAGAGGCAACGTTTTTCCTGGTTGGCGAACAGACGCGGCTCTATCCCGACGTCGCGCGCGCCATTGTCGCAGACGGACATGAAGTGGGCAACCACTCGCTGACTCACAAGAACCTTCGCGACGCGCCGGCCTCTGTTGCCGAAAGCGAAATCGCCGGCATGCAACAACTTCTCAAGGAACGTTTGGACGTTGTTCCGAGGGTATATCGTCCAGCCTATGGCGTGGTCACCGACACCGTCAGGCGCATCTGCAGGCGCGAACACCTTGCCCTCATCAGTTGGAACGTGGACCCGAACGACTGGCGGCGAAACACAACGCGCGAAATGATTGTCCGCAATGTTCTTGATAACGTCAGCAGCGGCTCGATCATTCTCTTCCACGCCACGCACGAAAAGACACTCGAGGCCGTCTCCGATCTGATCCCGATCTTGCGCTATCGGGGTTTCGAGTTCGCAACGGTGTCGAAGCTGCTCCGCGATCGCACGTTGCGCGAGGAGATCCGCCGCTTCGCCCCGACGATTGAAACACTCCCGGCCAAGCGCTGGAAACCGAAAGGGCCGGCGCGATACCGCTCTGTTCCGGCTGAGCCCTCAACACCTTCCATCCAAACACCCCCACTGCCCCCGCCATGAGGAGCCGTGTCAGCTGCGGGGCAAAGGCCTTCGGCTCCGGGAAGTGAGATCCGGCGGAGTGGGCGAGCCGTCGGGAATTCCTGTTGACGGGTGCGAGGGTGGGAGCTTAGCACACGGTTGACCTAGATTTTGCAGCGCGCCAGAGAGATCGAGGCGACTGAGGCGCATGAGAAAACGCGACTTCCTCTTCTCGCTCTTGTTGGCTGTCCTGGCGTTTGGCATCGTGGGCATCTTCCACAATTTCGCCCAAGTCCGCCAGACGATCAGTTTGCTCAGAGAGTTCCGCGAGCCGGAAGCCTCGCTGCGCCTTCCGGCCGCTCCCTACGTGGAGGCCTTTCTTCGGATCACGCTCTTCTACGTCGTGGCCGCCGTGGCCACGGGCGGCGTGCTGAGCCTGTTGTGCAGCCTGCTGACAGGCGCCAGAGAAGCGTCGCGTGACAACGTTCGCGAAGCAAGTGCAGAAGGCGACAAGCGCGCGGGTCTGGGACGACGGCGCCATCGCTATTACGCCCTCTATTGCGCCCTGCTCGTGGGTTTTCTTATCTACGTCCATCTGCGGATGGTGACGCTCTACCCTGCGCTATTCCGCAACTCCTATCGCTATGCCTGGTTTGCCGGCGGCGCAACCTGGGCATTTGTGGTGTGGCTGGTCGGCATCATCGCGCTGGTTGTGGTGGCCGTCGCGCTGATTATCGGCCTGGTTCGCAAGTTCGCTGGAACACCAGGGGGGAAACGGCGCCGTGCGCGGATGGCCACGGCGATTGTCGCGGCGGCAGTGGTCGTGGCTGTCGGTGCGTTGGGGTACCGGGGACTGAAAAACCGGCACGACGATCCGCTTGTCAATCGCGGACCGAATATTGTGCTGCTCGGCATCGATTCGGCGCGACCCGACCACATTTCGGCTCTTGGCTACAACCGGCCAACGACCCCGAACATCGACGCATTCCTCAACGACGCCGTGTGGTTCGATCAGGCTTTTGTGCCGCTATGCCGCACGTACCCGTCCTGGGCGGCACTGCTGACCGCGTGCAATCCGACGAGCAACGGCGTGCGTTTCGACCTGCCTCCAAGGGAGACATACGTGCCGCGCGTGGCGACGCTCGCGCAGCATCTCAAGGCGCTCGGTTTCTCGACCGCATTCTTCCTGAACAATACGAACTACGCGTGGACCGAACCGTCACTGGGTTTCGACGACATTCATCAGCCGGATCATAACGCCGTGGATTTCTACCTAAGCCACGTGCAGCCGAAGACGATCCTTTACTATTTCTTTCTCAACAACCGATGGGGATTTCTCTATGAGCGCGGCTTGAAGGGCAATGCCGCATACACACCGATCTATCGGCCCGAGTACTTCGACGCAGAGGTGGTCGAACATTGGCGGCGCATGCGGCAAAGCAAGCAGTTTCTCACTGGGATTCACCTGTGCAACCTTCACGCCCCGCTCAGTGTCAATTATCCTTACTCGACCTATTTCGCGTCGGTTACGCGCCCCGTCTTCAATCGCTTCACCTACCAGATTCTGGTCGAGGAGATCGCCCGTCGCCAACGCGGCGGCGAACGGTTCTCCAAACAGGAGGCCGAGCGGATTTTTACACAGGAGATCAACCTCTATGACGCCTTGCTGCGTTCGACGGACGATAGCGTCGGGCGCATTCTCAACGGCCTCAAGCGCGCGGGCCTCTATGACAACTCGATGATTGTTCTTTTCTCCGACCACGGCGAACACCTGTTCGCCAACGGCTTGCGCTACCGCTACAGGAATTCGAACCACGGCAACCACATGTGGGGCGACGGCGACCAGCACGTCCCGCTCGCGATCAAGTTCCCCCACCGCAAGCACGCTGGCCAGGTCGTGAAACGCCTGGTTCGCTCGATCGACGTTGGGCCGACGATCCTGGATGCGCTCGGTCTGCCGCCGCTCGGGGGTGTCCAGGGAGTCTCCCTCATGCCCTATGTCGAGCGGCGGCAAAGCGATATGCATCTGATTGCCTATGCCGAAACGGGCCTGACGCTGGACGACTTCTTCTTCCCTTCCCATCTGGGCTACTCCTTTGACGACTACTTTGATCTCCACTATGTCGATGATATGCGCATCTACAAGAAAATGGAGTACATGCCCAATCTGATCATGGCCAAGGATCGCATGATCCGCGATGAGCAATGGAAGCTGATCGTTTACCCGGTTGTCACCGATCGGCTCACGTTCTATTATGAGCTGTTCGATGCAGCGGCGGACCCGAACAACGTCAACGACGTCAAGACCAGTTATCCGGCCGAGGTCAAACGCTTGCGCTCGCTGATCTGGCCTTCCATTATGAGCGATTGGCAGAGGTTTGGCCGCGGACTTCCCGCCGAGTTGCCGGTCACGACCGGCATGGCCACGCAGCCGCCGCCCGACCTGTTGAACCACCTACAACGCTCATCTCGCTCGCCCGATTCCGAAACGCAGCAGCAGGAATAGTCCCTTTGGCAACAAGTTCGTAGTTCCGCCGCCGGGCGGCTGCGTTCCCTGGTCATTCGGGCAGCCCGCCGAAGCGGGTACTGCAAGCAATGGGCCGTCCGCGAGGCGCTGGAGAGGCACCGGCCGGGTGGGCAAGAATCCTACTTCTCTTTTTGCGGTGGCAGGAGCATCGTGACCGCCGGGGCACGAAAGTACTTCGCCGCGACAGCTCGCACCTGATCGGCGGTGACTTCCTTGATCCGGTCGCAATACTGCTCGTCAAACCGTGCACCGAGTCCGACCACCTCGTAGAGCCCGAGGAACTGTGCCTGGCTGCTGTTGCGCTGATGGGCGATCCGGAACTGCCCGATCAGATGATTCTTGGCCCGCTCCAGTTCGTCGTCGGGGATCGGCTCGGTTGCCAGGCCGCGAACGACCGAAAGCAGCCCTTTGCGGGCCGCGTCGGCCGACTCGGGCTTTGTTCCGATGTAAGCGAAAAAGTGACTCTTGTCGCGCAGCGTCGGCATCGCCGAGCCAACAGCATAGGCCAGGCCGCGTCGATCGCGCAGTCGGACAAACAGCCGCGACGACATCGACGCGCCCGTGCCCAGAACGGCGCTCGCAACCTTGAGCGCCACGTAGTCGGCCGAGCTGGCGCGATCGGTCACAAAACCAACAATGATGAAAGCCTGCTCCACCTCCTTGGTCAGACTCTTGGTGCGCAAGCGCGGGCGAAACTGCTTGCTGACCCGAACGTGTTCCGCGCTGCCAGGCAACATGGTGGCGAACGCGCGAGCGATCTTACGCGCGATACGCGGGACCTTCACATCACCCACCACGACAACCAGCATGTTGCTCGCCGTGAAGTTCTTGCGATGAAACTCAACGATCTCCTGCCGTGTGATCGCATTCACCGTTTCGGGAGTCCCCAGGGTCGGCAAGGCGTAGGGATGTCCCCAGTAGAGCAGGGCGCGGAAGCTCTTGTATGTGTATTGAAACGAACTGTCCTCTTGCTGACGTATCGCCGCCAGGGTCGCGTTGCGTTCCTTCTCCACCTCGTCGACGGGAAAAGTGGGATTCAGGATGACGTCGCTGAGGACATCGAGCGCGACATCGAGATCGTCTACCGTGCTGATCGTGCCGACCCCTGCAGAATCCTCGGAGGCCGAGGCGTCGATTGTCCCGCCGATGGCCTCCATCGTTTCGGCGATCTCGGCCGCCGTGCGTTTGCGCGTCCCCTTGAGCATGGTGTGGCAGACCAGATTGGTGATGCCGTTGCGCTCGTTGCGCTCGTAGTAGGAGCCGACGTTGAAGAAGCACTGAATCGCCAGGATGCGGTTCGAACGATTTGGTTTCACAATCAGGCGTGCGCCGTTTGGAAGTGTGCTCATCGCCATTTCTCCGTGGGCATCCGCCGGACAGCGGACGGCCAGACCGAGGACACAGACCAACACCAAGCCGCGAACGAGCGCCGCGAGAGCCTGCTTATGCGCAGCCGGTTGAAGGTCGAATGCTACAAGTTGAAAGCTGCGAGATTCCTCTCTCACCTCTCACCTCTTACCTCTGACTTCTCGCTTCACGCCTCCCACCTCTCGCCTCTCATCTGCCACCCTCGGCCGCTGTGCTGGCGGTCTTGGGTTGAAGTCCGACCGTCACCATCTTTTCCGGGTCGAGGTACTGGCGGGCGACACGGCGCACATCGGCGGCCGTCACCCGCGCCACTTCGCGCAAGTATTTGCTCTCGTATTCCTGGCTGCCCGAGAGCGTGTAGTAAAGCCCGAGCGACTCAGCCTGTCCGTTGGTTGTCTCGTTGGCGAAATAGTACTCATTCGTGCGCATCTTCTTGGCCTTGGCCAGTTCGCGGCGGCCGACGCGCCTGGCCCGGATGCGCCGGATTTCCTCGAGCGTCGCGTCGCGCATCGCGTCGAGGTCCTCGGCCTTGAGTGTTGCCAAGACGAGGAACAAACCCGGTTTCTTCGGCGTCAGGTAGCTGACGCTCACGTTCGAGACGAGTTTTTTCTCCTCGCGCAGCGTTCGATAGAGACGCGACGAGCGCCCCTCGCCCATAATGCTAAGCAGGACGTCCATGATGATCGTATCGCGCGGCCGGGCCATACTGGGGGCGGGAAAGGCCAAGACCACATACGTGTCGCGCACGTCTTTCTCGATAATGCGGCTGCCGGGGCGTGCCCAGCGCGTCTGGGTGTTCAGATCCTCGAACGGGCGTTTTGTCCGACGGTAGCGCCCGAAATAGCGCCTGACTTTGGGCAGAAGAGCCTCGGGCTGAACGTCGCCGACCACGACGAGTACCATATTATCGGGCGTATAGTAGCGCCGATAGTAGTCCAGCAGTTGGCTACGCGTCAGACCCGAGATCGTCTCTGTCGTGCCGAGAACGCTCTGTTTGTACGGACCCATGCGATAGGCGGCCTCGTTAATCAGGTCATAGGCCAAGGCGAACGGCGAGTCCTGTTTGCGACGGTATTCCTCCAGAATGACCTGGCGTTCGCGCTCCATCTCTCCCGGATCAAGCGCAGAATTCATCATCACATCCGACAGAACGTCGAGACCCGTTGAGACGTAGTCGGCAGCCACCGTCACATAATAGTGCGTGAAATCTTTTGACGTTCCGGCGTTCGTTTCGCCCCCGACGCTTTCGATTTCGAGATCCACCTGGCCGACTGGCCGCTTCTGGGTTCCTTTGAACAGCATGTGTTCAAGGAAGTGAGAAACGCCGCCGATTGTGTGCGGTTCGTTCATCGAGCCGGTGTTAACCCAGACGTCGAGCGTCACGATTGGGTTGGCATGATTCTCTTTGATGAGAACCGTCAGGCCGTTGTCGAGTTTGACTACCTGCACGGGCGATTCTCCTCTGTAAGGCGTAGCGTTCCGGAGGAAACGTGGACGGATCGCTTCGAACCGACCGCACGCTCCGACTAGAAGCATAAGGCAGGCGCTTGCCGCCATTGCGCGCCATTTATGCCGGCTTCGGATTCTGGATTTCGAATTTCGGATCACGGGTGTCGCGGACATGGGCTTACCGATTGGTGTCGAACATTTCCCGCTTCCACAACGGCTGAAAGCCTGTGCCACTCGGCGGGACACACCGGCCGCTTTCGTTTCCTCCCTTTGACAGTCTGGGTCTAAACCGCGCCGTCAGCCTTTTCCAGTGCAAAATGGCGCGTGGCCTCCTTTGGTGTGAATAAGCTTGCCCTGAGATAGGTAAAGCAAGCAGAAGGAAAGCAGCGACGGACCGCCCGCAAGCCCACGTGTTTTCCCAAGGGAGAAGCTTCGTGTTTCCCTTCTTTCTGTTCTTCCTTTTCCCATACGCCAACGACAACCCGTGGCAGCGCTTCCCGCTCGCGACGGTTTTATTGATTATCGTCAACGTATTCGCCTACCTGTGCACGGTGTGGCTGCCCGCGCCCGAGAGTGAGGCGCTCGTGAGAGGCCTGATGTACCGGCCGGGCGAGTCGGCCTGGTTCACCCTGCTGACGTGCACATTTCTTCACGCGGGACTATTCCACCTGGGATTCAATCTGTGGTTCTTCTACCTGGTCGGCGGCCAGGTCGAGGAACGCATGGGGACGTTGTGGTTCGTGTTGTTCTACCTGGGCGGGGGCCTGAGCGCCTCACTGGGTCACGGCCTCTATTGCTGGCTGATCGGTCAGCCGCTCGGATTGCTGGGGTCATCGGGCAGCATCTACGCCGTCCTGGGCGCGTACTTCGTGCTCTATCCGTTCAAGGAGTTTCGTTTCTGGTATTTTATTCTGTACCGCTGGGGCACGATCAAGATCGCCACTCTCTTCTACGTCGGTTACAAAGTGCTCGGCGATGTGATCTGGGCGTGGTCGCAAGTTGCACATCAGGCCAGCTCGAACATCGGCCATTGGTCCCACCTAGGCGGACTTGCATTCGGCGTTGCCGTGGCGCTGGCGGCCTTTGGCGCCTATCCGTTCACGGGGAAACGACCCCTGTCTCGCGAGGAAAAGGCACGCCACCGGCGCTTCCGACGCGCATCGCGGCGCAAGTTCTACTCGGACGACCTCCTGGTCGAGCGAATGTCTGAAGCCGAGCTGGCGGCGGCAACCGACGACATCACACCGCTCGAAGCCATCCGGCGCGGGCTGTTTTTTCACAATGGACGCATGCTCGAATGGGGCTACCAGGAGATGCTGTTCGAAAACCCGAAGGCCTGTGTCAAACCGGCCATGCAGTTGGAAATGATCGAGATGTTGTGCATTCACGGCCGCGACGGTCTGGCAGAGGTCGCTGCCTGGAACCTGATCGAGGCCCATCCGAACACACCCGAGGCGATCCAGGCGCGTTTCGAGCTCGGACGGATGCTCGCGCGTCTTCCGGGCACACACCACGAGGCCCTGCGCCTGTTGCGCGAGTTTCTGGCTTCCGAGCCGGCGCTGCGCGAGCGCTCCGAAGCCGAGCGCCTCGTGCGCCGGCTGGAGGAAAGACCCCTGTGGCGGTGGAGGCGGAAATAGGCGCGGCGGTGTTTCCGCATAAGATGGCTGTCAACCGCCGGGTTGCGTTGTGCGTCCAATCGTGATGAAAGATTATGCAGGCAGGGATGCCTGCGCTACAGCATGAAAGATCGTGCAGGCCATGCGCCGCCCGGCGGACTGCGTTACACCGGAGGTAAGCTACATTGCGCCGCAAACGTGAGGCCGTTCGGACGGGGGAAAGGATCGCTCTCGACCAGTTGCCTGCCACTCTGGCTGCGATCCCTGATGACGAAAACCGTGCCGTTAATGTCGTGGACCTGCTGCTCAACCAGGCTATCCACCACCGCGCCAGCGACGTCCATTTCGAGGCCAAGCGCGCCGGGCTGGTCATCAAGTACCGTATTGACGGCACCCTCCTTGTGATCGCGAATATCGAATCGGGCCTGACCAGCCTGATCCTGACTCGTCTCAAAGTCCTGTCGCGCCTGGTGATCTACCAGAGGAACGCGCCCCAGGACGGCCGGCTCGAGCATCGGCTGGGCAGGCGTACCTACCAATTCCGCATCGCTTTTGTGCCAACGCTTCACGGCGAGAAAGCCGTTGTGCGTCTGACCGAAGCGCTCGATCGCCCTCTGACGCTCGATGAGCTGGGCATGCCGCCCGAAATGCTTCGGCGTATCAGGCGGCTGATCGCCTCGCCCCAGGGCGTCATTCTGCTGACCGGTCCCAGCAGCAGCGGCAAGAGCACAACCATGTACGCAATGCTCCTGGCGATCTACCAGGACGCTGGTGAGACTATCAATATCGCCACGCTCGAAGACCCCGTCGAGATAGACCTCGGTTGCATCAGCCAAACGCCAATCCCTTCGGGCGGCGAGATGACCTATGCCGATGGCCTCAAGAGCCTGCTCCGCCAGGACCCCAACGTCCTTATGATCGGCGAGGTGCGCGACTTCGAAACAGCGCAGATCGTCGTCCAGGCGGGGCTGACCGGCCACCTGGTCATCTCGCCCATCCACAGCGGTCGCGCCTCGTCGGTTTACACGCGGCTGCTCAACATGGGGATCGAGCCGTTCCTGGTGGCTTCGTCGGTCCAGGGGACAATCGCTCAGCGGCTGGTTCGGCAGCTGTGCGCCGAGTGCAAACAAACCCAGCCCGTGGACGCCGAGACACGCC
>Ga0111193_1056_pt1 | contig 17799 bp, 15 predicted proteins | sample DeeMarSWOR324_28_FD_80361 | JGI IMG/M metagenome (GOLD analysis project Ga0111193, IMG submission 80361) | candidate division BRC1 bacterium SM23_51 | reverse complement strand
CTCGACGTCTACGGCGATGATTTCATCGAAAGTGTCGGGTTTGTCAGCAACGCCGAGATGCTGATCAAGCTGCGCCCGTTCGGCATCCGCGGCGGCGAAGTGCCCTTGCGCTACCGCTATGACCAGAAGGCCAGCCAGAGCAAGATGCGGCCGGCCCGGACGATCGCCGAATACTTCCGCTTCTTCCGACGCCTGCGCCGGACCCACCGGAGATATTTCCCACACCCCGCGTCCTCTTGAACGCAGAAGGCAAAAGGTGATACCACCTCTATGCCGTATGTTGGACAGGAGGCTCATGCCACTTCGCGCACACATCTCAAGTGAGCAGGATAGCCCCGAAAGACGTGATCAATGGCATGCCCCGTGCCCCCGGTGATCCCCGTGGTTTCGAAAAGAACCACAGGGCACACGGCGAGCACGGAGAACCGAACGATGAGCGCACACCCCCCACGCAAAGCAAGGCCTTGGTTTCATGGTTGATGTGCATTTCGTATGAGAGGCGAAGCGGGGCAAGGCGAAAGAGAATCCCCGGTCAGCGCATCAGGCCAACCCGCCGTGCGGCGGGGCATTTCTGTATCTGGTGGAGGAAAGGGGATTCGAACCCCCGACCTCGGCGTTGCGAACGCCGCGCTCTCCCAACTGAGCTATTCCCCCACCGAGAGGAGGCCGCGCCGTTGAGGTCGAGTCAGATGCTGGTTGGCCTCCCTTCGCCTGTCAACGCGAAATTGCCATTCCGCCGCGTTTGGCGCGGGCGATCGACTTGAGAAAAGGTGCCCTCGGGCAGGAATTCAAGGCGAGGGGCGGGGCGGGACCTGGGGTTCGACCTTGATGAAGCTGCGAAGCATTTCGTTCGCCCGCTCGATCTGGTCGCATTTCGGATACTTGGCAATCAAGCGCTCCAGGGTGGTGACGGCCTGATCTTCCTGGCCCAGCTCCGTCTCGCACAGGGCCATTTTCATCAGCGCCTCGGGCACGCGCCGACTGGCGAGGTAACGCTGCTCGACAACCAGGTAGGCCGCCCGTGCCTCGGTCCACTTGCTCTCGCGGTAGAGAGTCTCGGCAATCCACATCTGGGCATCGACGGCCCGGCGCGAGTTGGGAAACTGCTCGAGGAATTCCTGGAATGCCGCGCGGGCGGCGGCATAGTCCTGGCGCGCCAACGCCCTCTGGCCGTCCAGGAGGAACTGGTTGCCTTCGAGGACAACCGTCGAAGCGCGGTCGCCGTTGCCGACCTGAATTGGCACGCGGTCGGGGCTTTCGCCCACGGTGCGATAGCGGATTTCCTCGACCTGGCTGCGGACGATCCCCAGCGTTTCCTGCAAGTCCTCGACGCGCTGCTCCATCTCGGCCAGGCTGCGCAAGGTCAGCTCCGAGTCGGTTTTCCGCTTGGTTTCAAGCGCCTTGAGCTGCGCGTTGACGAGGTTCTGCGTCTCGGCGTTCAGTTGGTAGATGCGCTCGATGTGCATGGCAGTTCTGGCCATGTCGCGTTCGATCTCGCGCTGGCCGAAAAACGCGGGCGTACACGCCAGCGCGACCGTCAATGGCGCAACCGCCAGCAAGAGGCGGGCGAATCTTTTTGGCCTTCGAGTCATGAGTCGGTTGTACCCGCCGGCCGGCGGGTCTCGTGCCCTGATGAAGGACTCGTGCAGCTGTCGCGGGCGCTGGGGCAATTCATCAATTGCCCCTCATGCGGGCGATGTCAACGATTGTACCTCTTGGCGAGTCCGGCCCGCTGTCCGTTTGTGCGATGACTTGCGCCCTTACGTGACGCAACGCTAGTAGCGGGAGAACTGCCCCCGGCGGTTTTTCGACCAGGCGCTTTCGTCATGACCCGGGTCAACGGGACGCTCTTCGCCGTAGCTGATCGTGAACAGCCGGCTCGGATCAATCCCGCCGTTGGCTAGGTAGCGCTTGACGCTATTGGCCCGGCGATCGCCGAGATGGAGATTATACTCTTCGGTGCCGCGCTCATCGCAATGACCCTCGATCTGAACGCGGACATCCGGGTGCAGTTTGAGCCAATCAATATTCCGGTCGAGAATCCTGCGGGCGTCTTCCCTCAGGACCGAGCTGTCATAGTCGAAATAGACGGTCCGGAGCGCTTCCTCGACCTTCGGCGCTTGTTGGGGCCGCGGCGCTACTGGCTCTTCCTTCTCGGGAGCGACGACTCGCGGCTCTGGCGTTGGCACGGGAGCGGGCACGGGCGGTGGGGTGATCTCACCAACCGTTGGCGGTTGTGTCTCAATGACCTGCGGCCGCCGCCCGAAAAACGGCAGCTTGCCCCTGAGGTTCTGGCATGTCTGGCAACCGCTCAATCCCAGGCTGATCGCCACCAGCATCAGCACGTACCGAACGACTTTGACTTGTTCCATTCTCCTGCGCATGGGATACTGTCTCCTCCTTTATGCCGAATGTCCGCACCTGTGCGCGATCCTTCGGATCGGTCTTCTTGCCCTTTCGAAAGACGGCTGGCGCCGAAGCGGTCTTGGCCGCACGCCGGCCCCAGATTGCCCGTCAATAGATCTGGAACTGAGCGCGGCGGTTCTTGGCCCAAGCTGTCTCATTGTGGCCCGCATCGATCGGACGTTCCTCGCCAAAGCTGATCGTCTCGAGCTGGTGGGCAGGAACACCCTTGGAGATCAGGAATTCGCGCACGGCATCGGCCCGACGCTGGCCAAGATGCAGGTTGTATTCCACCGTGCCGCGGTCGTCGCAGTGCCCTTCGATCAAGACACGAATCTCCGGGTTCACCAGGAGGAACTCGGCGTTCCCCTCGAGAGTACTGCGGGCCGCGGGCTTCAGGTCGTATCGATCGAAATCGAAATAGACCGTTTGCAGCTCGTTGACCATCCCGCGTGGCTCGATACGCGCCGGCATTGTCTCGGGCACCCCCAGGGGAGCTTCCGGCGGCGCCGTTGCCGCCGGCTCAATGGGAATCGTCGAAGGGCCAACCTCCGAGATGGGCGCGACCGGGGGCGGCGGCGTCACATCAATATCCTCAAGAGGCGGGTAGAACAAATCGGACTGCGGGCGCCGGGGCTTCCAGAATTCCCACCAGTGCTGCCGAGGGCTTTGGCGCATGCGCCCGAACCATGCACAGTCCGTTGTAACCCCGCCAACCAACAGCAACACAATCACTACTCGCACGAGCGTTCTTCTGCGGGTCACCATGATCTCTCCTCCTTCAGGGATAGCAAGTGACTTCTCCCATCTGACTATTGTCAAGTCGGTAGGCGGGACACTTTTGTCCCGCACCACTCGCGGGGGCGATTGTGAATCGCCCCTGCAACCCGACGAGAATGTCGGGCCTACCCAGAAAACGCCGAAGATCCGGCATCAGTAGGCATGGAACTCCACACGACGGTTCAGGCGCCAGGCTTCCTCGTTATGTCCCGGCACAGCCGGTCGTTCCTCGCCATAGCTGATTGTATGGGCACGGGTCGGCGAGACCCCGAGCTTGACCATGAATGTCTTGACCGCATCGGCACGGCGCTGGCCGAGGTTGAAGTTGTACTCCACCGTGCCGCGCTCGTCACAGTGTCCCTGCAGTTGGACTTCGATCTCTGCATGCTCGCGCAGCCATGCCGCGTTCGCGCGCAGCGCCTCCTTTGTTTCGTCGGTGAGCCGCGAACTGTCAAACTCGAAGTAAACGGTTCTCAAAGCCGGCTCGATGACCGTCGCCGGTGCCCGTTTGAATTCGCCCTCCGCCACCGCGCCGGGGCTTGTCCGGGGCATCTCGCGCACCCGCGGTGGCACGGTTGGCATGACTACCTCAGGCGGCGCTGGAATCCCCAGTGAGAAAGCATCGCCGGTGACTTTCTCGCGCGGCGCCCAGAATTTCCAAAATGGCCTTTTGTCGCCCTGTCCCCCGGCGCAACCGGCGACCAACATGGCCGCCAAAAGACATGCGGCGAAAGACCTCGTTTCTCTGATGCCCATTGCCAAGCCGCCCCGCCTGCCCGCCGTACGGCGGGTTCTGCCCCTTCGGATTTCAAAAACCCGATATTGCGTCGCTCACAGGTCTGTCAATAGAAATCACCACTATGGATAACGATGCAAATGGGAGCACCGTGGCCACAGCTCGGCGAAAATGCCCCACTCGACAGCCGGCACTCGCATGGATTGCTGCTTCCCCGGGTTGAAAGTGTACTCTCCCCACCCTGTCGGCGAAGTGTCGCCTCTGGGCCCCCACAGGTCAAATTCTCCCACCTGTTGTCCTGATGTCTGACCCGTACTGCCCCTCGAAGGTTTGACCGTTGGCGAGATTCTGTGGGGCTTTCCCGCGCCCGCCGCACAGGCGGGTTCGCTCGAAGCCAATGATCCTTGCTAGTTGGATTGCCCATAGAGAAAAGGCGACCAGGCGGGCGACGTGTTATAGCCGCGCTGGGTCAGCCGGCGTTGGTTCGAGCCGTCGCTATTCATGATGTAAATCTGCGTCGAGCCGGTCCGATCGGAAGTAAACGCAAGCATCAACCCGTTGGGCGACCAGCAGGGGTCCTCGTTGTTGCCCTGTCCCTGAGTCAGGCGCTGTGGATTGCTGCCGTCGAGTTCGGTCACCCAGATGTCGAACACCCCGTCGCGACGCGCAGTGAAGGCGATCTTGTCGCCCTTGGGCGACCAGCTGGCCGAATCGCAATAGGACGACCCGACGAAACTGATCCGCTGGGCGTTGAACCCCTCTGCATCCATGCGGTAGATCTGCGGGCTGCCCCTGCGGTTGGACGTGAAAACGATATCGTTGCCGTCAGGTGACCATTGCGGCGACGAGTCAATTTCCCTCTCATACGTCAAGCGCTTGAGGTTCTTTCCATTGCGGTCCGTGACGTAGATTTCCGAGTTGCCGTCTTTGCCGAGGGTCAAAACGATTCGCTGGCGGCGCTGCGACCAGGAGGGTGAAATGTTCAGTCCCGGAAAACGCGAAATGTACCAGGGCGCTCCCCCCTTGAGGTAGACTCCGCACAGGTCGGGATTATAGTCCTTGTAGGACGTATAATAGACCTCTGTCGCGTTGGCGCCCCAGCACGGCGTCACCACCAGGCTGCCGTCGTTGGTCAGTTGGCGCGGGTTGGCGCCATCGGCGTCCATGAGCCAGATTTCGCGCTTCTGGCGCTTCGGGTCCGTCGTCGAGGCAAAAAGGACTTTCGTATTGGCGATGCCTTCTTCGGCGGTGACGAAGCGGAAAACCTCGTCGGCAATGCGATGGGCCAGAACCCGTTGCTGGTCTACCGTGTTGGTGAACCGTTTGCCAAAAATGCGTCGTCCCGTCGGGACGTAGTAAAGAACGCACGTCGCTTCGAGTCGGTCGCGCGAGATTTCGTAATCACCCGCCAGGAGGAAGAGGACATCGAGCCGTTGCCACTCGGCAAAATCAATCTCGCGCGCTTTACGGTCGCGCTGGTGGGTCTCCTCAATGAAACCCTGGTCACGACCTCGCAGGAAGTAGCCGGTCAGCTCCAAGTCGTTGTAGATGGTTGTGTGGAAATCGTTCTGCTTCAGCGCCACGGGCGAACGGCCAGAGTCGAAAGTCGGCACGGCGATGCGGGCAGGTTCGCGCGCCGTTGCCTTGATGACGATTGGCTCGTCGCCCAGGATAGAAGCAGCCGTGGCCGGGACCGCCAGTAGGGCTCCAAGCATCGAGATCGCGCACATGACTGCGAGCGAACGAGCTTCGGACAGGCATAGCGCAATACGGTTGCGGCTGCGCACCATCGGCAAAAATCGCCCCGAGTCCGAGACCGATCCCTTGATGGCTGAGAAAGCGCGAAGCAGTCGATAGAAACGCATCGGGTCTCCTCCTGATCTCCGGCCTCGTGTGCAATGGTGTTGCGCCGTCGAACCGGCCCGAACTTTGAGTCGCCGCGGCCACTCTGTCAACCCAAAGCACAAGCGGACTGAGGCGCCGAAAAAGGCCCCGCGGAATGGCCGCCGGGCCACCTTTTCTGCGCGCGACCGTCGGGCTTCTTGCCATGACGGCCACCAAAGGGGGAGACCGCGAGGGATGCGGTTATGTTTGCTCGCGTTTTTCCCATCGTCGAGCCGGCAGGTGCTTGGGCGCCTTGGCGCGTGCCGCTGGCATTCTGCATCTTGCATGGGGCGCCGACTTTGGCTGTGACCTGGGGCTGCCCCGCGTTGACCGGCGGCGGAGTAGCTTTTTTTCTGGACAATTCGACGGTGATGTTTCACGCTCACTTTAACGCTTGTGGCTGACAGGCATGGGTTGCTTGTGAGCCGAGTGATCGCAGTCGGGAGGCAGAACCCGAGGTAGGCCGCTCCAATGGGAACCGCCGCGTTGCTCAACAGTAGTGTTTTGGTTCTCAACCGCAACTGGATCGCGGTGCACATCTGCGATGCGCGGCGCGCCCTTGTTCTGCTCTACCAGGACTTGGCGCAGGTCGTCACGGAGAGCTACGAGACACTGGATTTCGACAGCTGGCGCGACCTGTCGCGTTTTGCGCGCGACGGCGAGGTGGTGCACACACCCTGCTATCCGTTGATGATTCCCCAGGTCATCAAGTTGGTATTCTACAATCGTTTTCCGCCGCTGCGCGTCAGGTTTTCGCGGCGCAACATCTACTTGCGCGACCGCAACCAGTGCCAGTATTGCGGCGCTCGCCCACCGCGCGAAGAGATGACGATCGACCATGTCGTGCCGCGAAGTCGGGGCGGCAGGACGGTTTGGGAAAACGTTGTGCTGGCTTGCAGCGTGTGCAACGCACGTAAGGGCCACCGACCGCTGCGCGAGTGCAGTATGTCGCTGATCCGCAAGCCGCGTAAGCCACACTGGCTCTTGGGCACGCGCCTGGAATTTAACCCCGAGAGCCGTCCGTTCTGGCAGAAATTCATTGACGAAGCCTACTGGAACGTCGCGCTGGAAGAATAACACCCCATGGCGGAGAACCTACCCGACTCGGCGGTCGAACTCGACCGCGAGGCTTTGCTCGCGCTCAATTGCCAGCTGCAAGAGCGTGTCTCGGCACTGACGGCACTCCATCGCATAACGCTCGCCCTGGGCTCGGCCCGCGAGCCGCCCGAACTGCTGCGGCTTGTCGTCGAAGAAGCGGTCGATCTGCTCCGCGCCACAGAAGGAGTGATCTACCTGGTCGAACCTTCCACGCAGCGGCTGGTGCCCCAGGTGGCGGTTGGCGTGGAGATCGAGCGATTTCGCGTGTTCTCGCTCGAAACGGACGAAGACCTCGTGGTCGAAGCCGCCCAGAGCCGCGTTCACCGGGTCTCTTCTGCGTCCGAGCGGAGCGGCCGCGAGGATGGTGAGGTCGAGAGTCTGCGCCTGGCGGTTCCGCTTATTGCCGAGGGGCGCTCGCTAGGGGGGGTGGTTCTGCGCCGTATCGGGGCGAGCGACCTGTCGGCCGTCGAAGAGGAACTGCTGTGGTTGCTGGCGGGTCACGCCGCGCAGGTCCTGCACAATTGTCGGCTCTACGGCGAGCTGGAACAGAGCTACGCAGGCCCGGAGCCGATGATGCGTGTGGCCGCCTTTGCGGGCCGCAGTCCCGTCGAGCCCGTGGACCGGCCGTTGGCCAGCAGCCAGATTGACCAGCAGGTCATGGCCGGCGGGGTCGTTGTCATCGGCGACCTGCTCAGCGATCCGCGCTATTCGAACAAACAAGTGGCCCGCGAGCGGGGGTTCGCCAGCATGACGAGCGCCCCATTGCGCGCGCACGACAAGATCATCGGGACAATCCGCATCTACACGGGCGAGCCGCGCGACTTTTCGCTCGAGGACCAGAAACTGCTGGCGGCCGTGGCCGCCCAGGCTGCCGTCGCCATCGAAAATGCCGACCTCTACCGGCAGGTCGAAGAGAAGAACCGCCAGCTGAGCGAGTCTTACGAGAGGTTGCGACAGACCCAACGGGCACTTGTTCTCAAGGAGAAACTGGCGCTGCTGGGCGAGATGGCAGCCACCGTCGCCCACGAAATACGCAATCCCCTGACTGCGGTTCGCGGTTTTGCACAACGTATCGCCCGCAAACGCAGCGACGACCGTGTCTGCGAGTATTGTACCTTCATCGTCGAAGAAGTCGATCGACTTAACCGTGTGATCGAGGATGTGCTCGATTTCGCCCGCCGTCTCAGCCCCTCGCGCACACCAACCGACCTCAACGCCCTGGTCCGCGGAACTGTCCAGTTGCTCCAGGAGGAACTCGTTCAGAACGAAATCACCATGGTTCCGAATCTGGATCTTTCCTTGCCCAAGGTCCTTCTGGATCCCAGCCAGATCAAGCAGGTCTTGGTCAATTTGGTCCAGAACGCCCGCCAGGCGATGGATCGCGAAGGAACGCTGACCTTGGCGACCGAGCGCCGTGGCGATTTCGCTGTTTTGATTGTTTCCGACACGGGTGGGGGCATTGCACCTGAACACCTCGAGCGCATCTGGGAGCCGTTTTTCACCACGCGCACCCATGGCACCGGACTGGGCCTGGCGCTTGTCCGTCGGGTAGTGGAGGATCATGGCGGGCGGGTCGAGGCCGAAAGTCGCCTCGGCGAGGGAACGACTTTCTCCATCTACTTGCCTGTTCATCCTCCCCCGCCCGATGACGCACCTGCCGCCACTTCCTCCGATTCTGCTTCCTCGGACGCGCCGCGGTCGGCCCCGTGATGGGAAAGATGTTTTTTGCTTGATCAGCCCAAGAACGTGCCTTGCTAATAGGGTGCATGAGCGTATTGACGAGACTGCTTGAGACAGTGCGCAGGCCGATCCGTAAGACCACACTGATCGAAGGATATGGTCCGCCGTACGGCTGATTGATCGGCGCGCGCTGACAATCTCAACAGTCGTAGGAGGAGACGTGATGGCAGGGGGAAAAGGTGATAGGCCAACGGAGCGCTCCCTGCTCCTCGCCCGCGAAGACGTTCTCAAGAACCTGCGCGAAAGATATGCGCGGTTCGGCGACCAGCTCATCCAGTACCTCTATGAAAGCTCGTTTCAGCGCGGTGGCTTGAGGCGGACTCTGGCCAAAGTGATTCGTCCCGTACCGCTCGACGAAGATCGCATGCACGAGGCACTTTTGCGCTTCTTGACCGCCGAGGGCGTGGGCGCTTTCTTTGACCGGCTTGGGTTAAAAGAGTCCAGTGCAAGAACCAGTGCTGGTGGCGCACGCGAAAGCGCCTCGGACAAAGAAGACAACGGGGACATCACGGAGGCCTACCAACCGCGCGTCCTTGCCGCGGGGCCACCTTCGGTTGGCTCGGTCACTGTTCCCCAGACCGTCCGCGCTGGCAAACCAGGCGCCGACACGGGTTGGGACGGCGTCGAGCGCCGCTCGGGGTTCGAACGGCGAACGGGACTGGAGCGCAGGTCGGGCAAAGAACGACGCAAGAACATCGATGTGGTATTCGTTAACCGCCGGTTCGGGGGCAACCGCCGCTCGGGCATTGAGCGTCGCTCCGGCCGCGATCGCCGCAAAAACCCACCCCCGCCAAACGACTGAAACCGCCGGGCGCTGAGGGCAACGCGACAACAGAACGAAGCGAAGCTGACACTTCCTCCGCTCAATTCCCCATTCTCGAGCGTTCATCCAGTCCCGTCTACACGGACTGCGACACCAGGGGTCCTTTTCTTGTAGGAGACAAAGCACAAGTTGACGCGCCGGGGCCAGACTGAGCGGCCCCGGCACCTTGGTGTCTGGCGAAGGTAAACCTTGCGGGAGTTTACCGATAGAGCAGCCACGTGGCAGGGTTCACTGCCAGCCGGACGGGAACGAAGATGGCAACCTCATTCTCTTCCTCGTTGCCCACGAGATCGCGAGCGCGCACGCCAAAGTAGTAGCTTTCCTCGGGGTCGATGCCGCTCGGAATAACGGCACTGGTGATGCCCGCGTAGCTCGCACCGGCGGGCGGAGTGAATAGATCCTGCCGGCTCGTTTTCCAATAGACATTGTAGATGATGTTCTCGGCGGGCGTGAAGTTGTCCACGGCGGGGCTCCACTCGACCGACACCGAGTCGTCTCCGCCGCGCTCGACGCGCTGGATGCCTATGGTTGCCGTGTAGGTCGGCGGCTCATCGTCCCGCTGACTAAACTGGCCCGAAAGCGTATAGCTAGTTGCGGCCGGGTTAAAGTTGGGCCGATCCTGGTGGAATACGGCGACATAGTAGGTTCCCGTTGTGACGAACACCTGCTCGATGAAAACAGCGGGTACGGCGATGGTGCCTCCGCTCTCGTCTTCGATGCGCGCGGCTGGATCGTTGCCCGGCACACCTACGACGCTGACAGTCAGGGTGGTCGGCAGAGTCGTGATCATGAGCCTGTAGTAGTCCACATCGGCATCCATCCAAAAGGAGGGTGAAGAATCCCCGCCGAAAAGGAGCCAGCCGGCTGTGATCCGGGTATCGTTTGGTTCGGTCTCCTGGCTGCTATAGTTCACCACGATTTCGCCCGCGCTCGCCAGCCAACACAGCGAAGCGAAAACGACGGCGAACGTAGTTGCTTTTCCCCATTTCATGACTTGGTGACCTCCTTAAGCATCTTGAGAAACGACCACTGTGACAGGTGTTTATCCCATATCACCCGCATTGTCAATGGAAAACCTCGCGCACGAATCGCAAAGGCACAATTGCCCGACGAGATCCTGGCTCTGCTGAAACACAGCTGACGAGTCAAACGGGACAAATGGGCTCGGCACGACACGGCAAATGGCCCTCATCATGTCGATTCTGCGATCCTGTCATCGAGTCGTCGAGGCCCCCGAAACGGCTATTGCGCTCGGACAATCCCGCCGCGCGTCCTTGCCTGACCTTGCGGGAAACTCCCTGGCGGCTATGTTTTCTGTCGCCTGCGAGGCATTGCCCACCCACCGCGACCCAACGCCTAAAAACCGCCGGATTCCCGCCGATCAGGGCGGGTCCAGGACCCCGTTGACCCAATTCCGGGCCCTTTTGGGGCATCGACTGCCCGGGGCATTGCCCGCCACGGATGCCGGGGCCCGACACACCCTGAATCCACGACTGTTTTCTCCCGTCCCAGCGGTGCGGTTTTTTGTGGACAAGAGACCGGCTCTCGTGCTTCGCTCAACGACGACCGATCAGGGAATGGAGAGCATATCATGCTTGAGATGAACGAAATGCTACGGCTGGTGGTCGAGCGCGATGCCTCCGACCTCCACCTCTGTGTTGGCAAGCCGTCGGTCATGCGTCTGCACGGCACGCTGGACATCGTGGACCCCGACGTTCTGACGCCCGATGACACCGAGCGTCTAATGCGCGAGATCACCCCGCCGCGCTACCAACAGATGCTCCAGGAGACAGGCCAAGCCGACTTTGCCTATTCCTACAGCGAATTGGCGCGCTTCCGCTGTGCAGTGTTCCGCGCACGCGGCAACGTCAGCATCGTCATGCGCCTGATTCCCACAAAGATTCTCACGTGGGAAGAGCTGGGTCTGCCGAAGGAGTCGATCATCGAAATGCTCCATGCTCACCGGGGGCTGGTTCTGGTGACGGGACCCACCGGCAGCGGCAAAACCACCACGTTGGCCACGATGATCGACTATATCAACGCCGAGCGCTACGTGCACGTTGTTACGGTCGAGGACCCCCTGGAATACACTCATCCCCACAAGCGGTCGATCGTCACCCACCGCGAGCTGCACGTGGACACGCCCTCGTTCGCCTACGCCCTCCGCGGCGTGCTGCGTATGGACCCTGACGTCATTCTGGTGGGCGAGATGCGCGACCTCGAGACCATGGAAGCGGCGCTCGTCGCCGCGGAGACAGGCCACTTGGTGTTCGCCACGCTCCACACCATCAGCGCGGCGCAGACGGTAGACCGAATCATAGATGCTTTCCCCGTCAACCAGCAGGAACAGATTCGGGCGATGCTCTCGGTTATGCTGAAATCGGTCATCTCCCAGTCGCTTTTGCCGCGTGCCTCGGGCAAGGGGCGTATCGCCGCTTTCGAGATCATGCACATGACGCCGGCGGTGGCCAACTTGATCCGCGAACATAAGACGAACCGAATCATTTCGACCATTCAGACAAGTGCCAAACACGGCATGATCACGATGGACGACTTCTTGTTGAGTCTCTTTCGGCGTGGCGCGGTCACGGCCGAGATCTGTATGGAGCGTGCGCACTACCCGGCTGAAATGCGCGAGAAAATCATGATGACCACCGTGGCAACCGGCACAGAAAGAGGCGGGACGACTGTGCCCGTGGGTGCCGAAAGCTTCTAGGTTGCCCCCGCGAAGGAAACCGGCAGCGACCGGAACAGAAAAAGAGACAGCGGGCCCGGTCCGAGCAGTTGGACCGCAGGGACCGGGAGAAAGGGATAGACCATGGAGTACCGCATCGACCTTGACGCCGCGACGTTCCCCGACGTGCGCGACCAGATGAAGGATCTGATCAAAGCGGAATCGGGCACCGTCCCGCGCTCGGGCGCTCGCATGGCCCCCGAACAGGAGCTGGCCGATCGTTTGCATAAAGCGGGCGCCACGTCGCCGGATGTGCTCATGGCCGACTCCGACGTAGACATGATCCGGATGCTGTCGGAGGAGCAAGGACTGCCGTTCGTGAACTTGTCGGATTTCCGGCTTGGCGACCCTGACATCCTCCGGCTCATCCCAGCCGAGGTGGCGATGAACTACAGATGCCTTCCGCTCGAGCGCAAGCCCGACGGGGCATTGGTGGTCGCCATTTGTGACCCGCTCAACGTGCATATCCCCGACGACTTGCGGCTTCTGACGGGTTGCAATATCATCCCCGTCGTCGCCAACGAGAGCGACATCACGGAGTACGTCGAGATGTATTACGGGGTTGGCGACGAAACGATCGAAAAAATGGTCGAGGAGCTGGAGCGCGAGGGTGAAGGCCTCAAGCTCGAGCAAGCAGAGGAGTTCGACCTATCGAACCTCGAAGAGATCGCCAGTCAGCAGCCGATTATTCGCCTGGTCAATCTCCTTCTCCTCCAGGCGATCAAAGACCGGGCGAGCGACTTGCACGTGGAGCCCTTTTCCACCCAGTTGCGCATTCGCTACCGCGTGGATGGGGCACTTCGCGAGATTCCCTCGCCACCGAAATCCATGCACGTGGGAATCGTTTCGCGCCTCAAGGTTATGTCCAACCTCGACATTGCCGAAAGGCGAATGCCCCAGGACGGACGCATCAAGCTGACAATGGAAGGGCGTGAGATCGACTTGCGCGTGGCGTGCATGCCGACTATCCAGGGCGAGGCTGTCGTCATGCGTATTCTTGACAAGAACATGATGATGATCGGCATCCGCCAGTTGGGCATGCCACACGAGGCGCTCGAGAAGTTCATGAAAATCATCCGCAAGCCCAACGGGATTGTCCTGGTCACCGGTCCGACGGGCTGCGGCAAGACCACAACCCTTTACGCGGCATTGGCCGAAATCAACGACCCGGGCGACAAGATTATCACGACGGAGGATCCCGTGGAGTATGAGCTTCCCGGTATCATCCAGGTCAACGTCAACCCAAACATTGAACTGACGTTCGCCCGTTGTCTGCGCCATATTGTTCGCCAAGACCCTGACAAGATTCTCGTTGGCGAGATCCGCGACCTGGAAACCGCCGAGATTGCGATCCAGGCATCGCTGACCGGCCACTTGGTTTTCAGCACTCTCCACACCAACAATGCCGCCTCGAGCGTGACCCGTCTGATTGACATGGGGACCGAGCCGTTTCTGATCACTTCGACCCTGGAGGCGGTGGTTGGCCAGCGGCTGGTCCGAACCGTCTGCCCGCTGTGCAAGATTCCCTATTCCCCGCCGGACGAGGAACTGGCGGATTTCGGTGTGACGCGCGATGAAGTCTCCGAGTTTACCTTCTATATCGGGAAGGGCTGCGAAGAGTGCTCCCACACGGGTTATAAGGGACGTATGGGGATTTTCGAATTGCTTCCGGTCACCGAGGAAATCCGCGATCTGGTCCTTGAACGGGCCAGCGCCGACGAGATCCACCGCGTGGCGGTCCAGCAAGGCATGCAAACCTTGCGCCAGGATGGATGGGCAAAAATCTGCATGGGGCTGACCACCTTTGAGGAGGTCACGCGTCAGACTCCTTGGGAGGAAGAGGAAGGCGCCAGTCTAGGGGCGCGTGCGCGCGCTGGGGCACGACCGTCGGTTGAAGCGCAGCCGCGGCGCGAGGAGATCGAGCCGCGCGTCGAGCGCAAACAGATTCCCGACAGGGGCGGCGAAGCTCCACCTTGGAAGGGCGAAGAGGCCGACTATAAGCAAGCATAGGCGGGCCGAGTCCGTTGGGCGATGGTAAGGCCCGTCCAAACGAGGCGAGGTGAGAGAGTATGGCCGAGTACGCATACGAAGCACTTGATAAGGGCGGCAAGCAGGTGCGGGGCATCATCGAAGCGCCCAACGAGGACTCGATCGTCGAAAAGCTCCGGGGTATGGGCTACTATCCGCTGCGCGTCAATCTCCATCGCAAGAGAGTCCGCGAGCTCGACGTCCTGGCCATGCCCGGCTTGAAGATTATCTTCCATCGCGTGCGCAACAAGCACATCACGACGTTTACGCGCCAGCTGGCCACTCTTATCGACGCCGGTTTGCCGATCTTGCGCAGCCTTCGCATCCTCGAAGAGCAGGTGGAATCGGTCGTTTTCAAGGACATCATCGCCAAGGTTGCCCAGGACATCGAAGGTGGCTTGAGCCTCTCGGATGCCATGGCGAAGTATCCCAAGGTTTTCGACAAACTCTATGTGTCGATGGTGCGCGCGGGCGAAATCGGTGGTGTTCTCGAGGCCGTCCTGGCCCGTGTCGCCGAGTTTCTCGAAAAGCGCCAGGCGATGATCGGCAAGGTGCGCTCTGCCATGATGTATCCGGTTGTCGTCATGGTGATCGCAACAATCATCGTCAGCTTCATCCTGATCAAGATTATCCCCAGGTTCGTCGACATCTTCACGCAGCTCGGAGCGGAACTGCCCACGCCAACGCTGATCCTTGTCACGATCGCCAATACCGTTCAACATCACTTCATCATTGTGCTACTGTGCATCGGGGCCGTGATCTTCGCAATTCGCCAGATCAACAGGACCAAAGGTGGGAAGTACTTCTTCGACAGCACGAAGCTGAATCTACCCGTTTTGGGCACGATCTTCAAAAAGATTGCCATCGTTCGGTTCGCCGGAACGTTTTCGACGCTTATCAATGCCGGTGTCCCGATCCTCCAGTCGATTGATATCGTGCGCGACACGTCGGGCAACGAAGTCATCGCTCGCGCCATGGAACAGGTCTACGACAGTATCAAGGACGGCGAGTCGATCCACGAGCCCATGCGCGAGGCCAAAATCTTCCCCCCCCTGGTGATCCACATGATCGCCGTCGGCGAAGAAACCGGCGCCATCGACCAGATGCTGACCAAGGTGGCCGAAGCGTATGAGCGCGAGGTGGACGACACGATCAGCGCGCTGACTTCGATCATCGAGCCTATCTTGATCGTCATCTTGGGCTGTGTCGTGGGATCGATCGTGATCTGTCTCTATTTGCCGCTGTTCACGATTCCCAAGATCATAAAATAGGAGGGCGAGACCAAGACACCGGAGGGCGCGGACCGCCGAGAGTTGCTCGCAGCGGCCAGATTCGGTTGACACCTCCGACTCTTGGTTATAAACTGTTGCTACGTTGAAAGATAGTGCCAGACAGGGAGTTCCCCCCAGTGGCAGTGGCCAGGCAGTTCACACGATCGCACCGAGTCCGGAGAAGAGGCCGGGTTGGCTTCTCGCTGCTCGAGGCCCTGACTGTCCTTGTCGTCATGGGGATCCTTACTTCATTCGCGTTCCTCGTCTATGGTAATCATCGCCGCGCGCTGAGGGCCAGGACCGCGGCTCGACAGATCGGAACGCTGTTCACCACGGCTCGGGCCTTTGCCATTAACCAAAATGCCCACTTCCAGGCCGTGCTCGACCTCAGCACGTCGGGCCTGTGGATCGACCGAATCGACCAGGGCGGGCAGGTGGTTGTCCCGAAAATGACGACGCCGGAGAACTGGTCCGTCTATGTCCGCGTTATGGGGGTTTCGGTCAACGGAGACGCCTTTGAGAACGGTTTGGTGCGCATCCGCTTCCATCCCAACGGAACCGCGGATTCGGCGCGGATTATCCTGCTTGGCGAGGGCGGCGGCACCCATTCTGCGGGTGACTACTTCACGGTGAAGCTCTACTCGCCTACGGCGCGAAGCCGGATTTTCGCCGGTAGCCGGTTGTAGGGAGGGAGACGCACCATGAGGCGGGCACCTTCGCGCGAAAAGCGGCCAAGGGGATATTCTTTCCTCGAAGTACTCATCTCGCTGGTCATCCTCCTGGGGGGGATCATGGCCATTATTGCTTATTTCCCCAATGCCCTGAGGGCCAATGATCGGGCCGTTATGCTGTCGGAGGCCGCCTTGCTGGCTCAGCGCAAAGCCGAAGAAATCCGCCGCGACAGCGACCAGGCGCGGACTTTGATCGCCGCCGTTCGCAACCTGACCGTGCCGACCGCCCCCATCGTCTGCCCATCCAACCGCAATCTGGCCTATCGCTTCTCTGGGATTTCCCTGCTTGATCCCGTGGATGACCCGGGCGACCCGCGGGATGACCACGGCGTGGCGCGGGTCATTGTCCAATATGCCGAAAGCTATCGCCCGGGCGACGATATTCTCTATGAACTGAGATTCGATGAGTAGTAGCAACTTCTTGAAGCGCAAAGCACACCGAACGACGAGCGGTGCACGCCATGGATGGACGCTGATCGAAATGCTCGTGGCCGTGGCCGTGGCATCGGTCTTCCTGCTTGGTGTTTTCGCCGCATTTGTGCAGATTCTGCGAGCCAGCGACCGGTCGGAGCGTATGATTGAGGCGTATGAGAATGCGCGCAGCGCGGTCGAAGCGGTCGCCCTCTACGTCAAAGCGGCGCGGATCGAACCAAGCCTGCCCTACCAGTATTTCCAGGCTCTTAACCTGCCGACTCTGACAGGCGACCGCGTGGACAATGACCGCGACGATCGCGTTGACGAGGAGCAACCGAATGGCCTGGACGACGATGGCGATTTCGTGGTGGCACGCGACGACCGCCACGCCCAAATCGCCACAACCGTCGAGAGACGCCTCTTTGTCGGCCAGCCCGATTTGGGCGACGCGCAGGTGGACGAGGACGTTGTCTTTCACCGCGACGAGTTGTCGCTGGCGATCTTTCCCGATCCGAGTATCCCGGGCAGTCGCGACGAGATCACCTCGTTTTCCATCGCTGCTTGGGAAGGCGAAAGCAACGTTCTGCTCCAGCGGACTCTGCGCGACATCGGGTCGGGAACCGCCCAGCCCGAGGTTGCCCCTTTGGCCTACAACGTACTTTCTCTAAATCTCCTCTACTGGGATCCCAATCGCTCGCCGCCCTATTGGGTCGAGCAATGGGATGCCATGACGACGGCGCCGCGGCCTGGAGCGGGCATCGAGCTGCCTGCCGCCGTCTACTGTTCGGTCACAGTCTATGCAGGCCGTGTTCCTCTTGCTCAGCTCGGGCCCAACGAACCGATCGAGACAGTGACGGCCAGCACGGTCGTGGACATCGAGGCGGTCATTCACGACCCGCGCTATGAGCTGCTTGTCAGGCCGGGCCTGTGAAAGCGCAAGGATGAAGTCGGAAGGCAGAAGGATGAATGTCGTAGACACAAGGCGGATTGCAGATGGCGGCTCGCGCAAGGCGCAAGGCGCCGGCTCGCATGATTTCGTTCATTCTTCCTCCTGCATCCTTCGTTCTTTCGACCGACAGCGCGGGTCGACCTTCATTATCGTTCTCGCTATCCTTTCCATTCTGATCCTGATTGCGGCGACGCTTTCCTACACGGCG
>Ga0111193_1007_pt1 | contig 18264 bp, 14 predicted proteins | sample DeeMarSWOR324_28_FD_80361 | JGI IMG/M metagenome (GOLD analysis project Ga0111193, IMG submission 80361) | candidate division BRC1 bacterium SM23_51 | reverse complement strand
CGCTCACTTGTAGCGCAGGCCCGCCTGCGGCGGGCAGGCATTCCTGCCCGTCATTATGGAAGGTTGATGGGCTGTTTTGCCCGATCGTTCACCCGTCGCGAGGCGAGCGAAAAACGAGCTGGTGAACAGGCAATCATGTCGTGGCAGGATCCAATGAACGTCTTAGCGCTCGAAGTGGGCGGTTTCGTCGTCGCCGTATTACTGCTCGCCTTTGCCTTCTCGCGACGCTACCGCAAGGTCGGCCCCAACCAGGCACTCGTCATCTCGGGCAGGTGCGTTCAGTATCGCAACGCGGACGGGAGGATTGTTCGGCGGGGATTCCGCATACTGTCTGGCGGAGGAACGTTCGTCTGGCCGATCATTGAAAAGGCGGACGTTCTGTCGCTCGAGCTCATGACGATTGAGTTCCGGAACCTCGAGCTTCATACACGCGACGGCGTGCCGGTGCTGGTGGACGCAGTTGCTCACGTCAAGATTCGCGGCGAAGCCAGCGCTATCGCGACAGCCGCCGAGCAGTTTCTCGGCAAAAGCCAGGACGAAGTGCTGCGCATTGCCCAGCAAACGCTCGAACGCCCGCTTCGCAGTATCCTGGGTGCGGTGACTATCGAGGAGATCCGCAAGAAACGCGACGCCGTTGCTCAACAGGTCCAGAAGGTCGCTGTCGAAGATATGGCCCAAATGGGCATGGGGATTGATCTGTTCACGATTCGCTCCATCCGACCGAAGGAAGGTTATGCCGAGCCTGGGGAATCGCAGTAGGAAACACCAAACGTTCGCCCGTTCCGAGGCGAGCGCAAAACGAGAGAGGAGGAATGAATGATGTGGCAGGATCCGGTAAACATCGTGGCATTGGTAGTGGGTGGTTTCGTCGTCGCTGTACTCCTGCTTGCCTTCGCTTACTCGCAGCGCTACCGCAAAGTAGGCCCGAACCAAGCACTCATCATCTCCGGCAGGGGCAAGGGCTTCCGCTCGGCCGACGGCACGGTTGACAGGCGTGGCTACCGGATTGTCCAGGGCGGTGGCACGTTCGTTTGGCCGATTATCGAAAAGGCGGATGTCCTGTCGCTCGAGATCATGACGATCGACGTCAAAACGCCCGAGGTTTACACCGTCCAGGGCGTGCCGGTGATCGTGGACGGCGTGGCGCAGATCAAGATTCGCGGCGAAAACACCGCCATCTCGACCGCCTCCGAGCAGTTTCTCGGCAAGGGACAGCTGGATGTGCACCATGTGGCCCAGCAGACACTCGAAGGCCACCTGCGTGCGATTCTGGGCACGCTGACCGTCGAGGAGATTTACAAGAACCGTGACGTGTTTGCCCAGCAGGTTCAGAAGGTTGCCTTCGAAGACATGGCCAACATGGGCCTGCAGATCGTCTCGTTCACGATCCGCGACATCCGCGACAATCAGGGCTACCTCGATGCGCTGGGCAAGCCGCGCACGGCCCAGGTCAAGCGCGATGCCGTCATCGGCCAGGCCGAGGCCGACCGCGACGCGACGATCAAGAGCGCCCAGGCCAAGCAGGCGGGCGAGGAGGCCAGGTTCGCCGCCGAAACCAAGATCAAGGAGGCTGAACGAGACTACAGAATCCAGGTTGCTGACTACGACAAGGCTGCCAACCTCAAGCGCGCCGATGCCGACCTGGCCTATGACTTGCAGAAGAATACGACGATGCAAAAGGTCAAGGCCGAGGAAATCCAGATCGAGGTGGTCGAGAAGGAAAGACGCATCAGCGTCCAGGAGATGGAGATCAAACGGCGCCAGAAGGAACTCGAGGCACAGGTCCAAAAGCCCGCCGACGCGGAGCGCTATAAGGTCGAGATACTCGCCAAGGCCCAGCAGTTCAAGTTCGAGACCGAGGCGCGCGGCGAGGGCGAGGCCAAGCGCCAGGTCGGTTTCGCCGACGCCGATGTTGTCCAGCGCACGGGCGAGGCCGAGGCCGAGGCCAACAAGGCGCGCGGTCTGGCCCGCGCCGATGTCATCAAGGCCCAGGGGCTGTCCGAGGCAGAGGCCATGCGCAAGAAGGCCGAGTCGTGGCGGCTTTACAACGAGGCGGCCATTACGCAGATGTTCGTCGAGGCGCTGCCCGAAATCGCGCGCGCCGTCGCCGAGCCGCTGACGAAGACCGAGCGCATGATCATCATCAACATGGGCGGCGACAGTGACAGTGGCGGCGGAGCGTCGCGCGTGACGCGCGATGTGACCAACATCATTGCGCAGCTCCCACCGGTCATCGAGTCGTTGACGGGCGTGAAACTCGAGACCCTACTCGCGCGCATTCCCGGATTGACCGAGGGGGCCAGCCGCCAGCCGGCGGAACCACCGGCCGAATCTGCCTCCAAGACCAAGGCGTCATCCTCGTAGGAGCCGATCGGCGGTCCGCTTTTGGTTTGTTTGCCGACGGAAGCAGCCAGCGCGACAAACCGCTGAGCTGCAGACAGAGTCGCAAAGAAGCACACGCGGCGGCATCCGCCGCGTGATTCTTTCTCATTGCGACACTTATAGCCGGTCGATCGCCCGTCGATGCCGGACGATCTGGCCGCCCCGGCCCAAAAGATTCCCTTTACAAATGTCCATGGCGCTGGCAGAGACTCTCTCGCTTTGCTGGGGGAAAGAAAGCCGCCGGGGGCAAAAAAATCGCAGATGCGTCGAGCTGGGGCTACCCGTGCCCCTGCTCCTTGTGAGTCACCCATGAGCAGTAAGACCGAACTAGGATCGAAAGCGGCAGGCGAGTTTCGCATTGCCCACCTCTCGGATCTCCACATCAGTGCCGATCGCTCGGGACTTCGCCACCGATGGCGCAGCTGGGTCGGCCAGTCACAGGCCAAGAACCTGATGAACCTGCGGACGGTGATGCGCGACCTGGCACGCTATGACGTTGATCACATCGTGATCACGGGCGACCTGACCAATGGTGCCAGGGACGAGGAACTTGAGGCGCTCAAAGCGTCGCTTGGCGACTATCTCCATCCCGACCGCCTGACGATTGTCCCCGGCAACCACGATCTTTCCTATCGCCGGGTAAAAGGGCGGCCTGCGGTCCGCCGTACGGCGGATTGCCCACGCAAGCTGGGGCAATTGCTCCATCATTTCCCCGACATGTTTCCACCGCGCTATCCGCCGGAATTGGGCCAGGCGAAGCGGCCTGAGCCCCGAAAGGGCGCCAGCCTCTTTCCGTTCGTCAAGGTGTTGGCCGAGGGGCGCGGTGTTCTGATCGGCCTCGACACGACCGGGCGGCTGACCTACAAAGCGGGGCCGCTCAATAGCTTTGGGACAATCAGTCGGGCGCAATTCCGCGAGCTGCGGGTGCTGTTGAAGGACCCATGGCTGCATGATCGAATCAAGATCATCTGCATGCACCACCACCCGATGATTGTCCCCGTGGCAACGATGTTTGACAGCTTCAAGCACCTCTTCCAGTCAAAGCAGCTGCTCGACTTGCTTTATGAGTGCCACGTGGACCTCATCCTCCACGGCCACAAACATCACCCGTTTTGTTGGCAATCGCACACGTTCCGCGATCATGACCTGACGATCATTTGCGCCGGACCGCCTGACGCCTACGCCAACGGCAAGAAATCCGATCTGGTCTATAATATCTATTCAATCAAGGGCCACCGGGTCGCGATTCACTACCTCACCTGCCCGCCAACTTCGCGACAAAGGACCGAGTTCAAACACAATTCCGAGCGCAGCCCTTCGCAGGACAGCAAGACCGGCAGCGGTGCGACCGGATGATCGTCTGGTGGCCCTCCACCGAATCGGTGCAAATTCCGGCAAACCGAGTTGCGCAGCTGAAACATCCGAAAGCAGTAGGCCACGGGACCTGTGAGATGGGTGATTCCCCCAAAACAGCAAGCGCTGGATGCGGCTCTGGCGCCCATTGTTCTGTTTTGAGAGTGGTGAACGGAGCGCTATGGGAGAGACGCTACTAACCGATTTTGTCGTCATTTTTGCGCTCGCACTCGTCGTCATCTTCGTGTGCCGTCGATTGCGGATATCGACGATTGTCGGTTTCCTTCTGACCGGTGTCCTGGTCGGACCGGGCGGGCTTAATCTCGTAAACGAGGCGCACAAGGCCGAGCTGCTTTCCGAAATCGGCATCGTGTTGTTGCTGTTTACGATCGGCATGGAGCTTTCGCTCAAGACTCTCTTCGAAATGAAGTTCACGGTTTTCGTCGGCGGCTCGCTCCAGGTGCTGCTGACACTCGCAGCCGGCGCCACCATCAGTGCCGCTGTCGGCCAGCCTTTTGGGCAAGCGGTCTTCCTTGGTTTCTTTCTCGCGCTTAGCAGTACGGCCATCGTGCTCAAACTGCTCGAGGAGCGGGCGGAGATGGAAGCTCCCCATGGCCGTATAGCCCTCGGTATTCTCATTTTCCAAGACATTCTGGTTGTTCCGATGGTCTTGCTGACGCCACTGCTCGCAGGAGGCACCGAGAACGTTACTTATTCGCTCATTGTGCTGCTGGGCAAGGCCATCGCTGTGGTCGGTGTGACGGTTTTTGCGGCGAGGTGGCTCGTGCCGCGGATTCTCTATCAGGCGGCACGGCTGCGCGACCGCGAACTGTTTCTGTTGAGTGTCATCGTGATTGGCATTGGCATCGCCTGGCTAACCTCCAGCGTGGGACTTTCGCTTGCCCTGGGTGCCTTTCTTGCCGGGCTGATTATTTCGGAGTCGGAATACAGCCACCGTGCCGTGGGCAACATCCTGCCGTTGCGCGATGTCTTCACCAGCTTCTTCTTCATCTCCGTTGGGATGTTGCTCGACATAGGGTATGTGGCAAGACACCCGGTGCTCATCGTATCGCTCGCACTTGGGGTCATGGCCGTAAAGTTGTTGTTTGCCTCCTTCTCGACACTGGCTCTCGGAAGGCCGCTACGCACCGCGATCCTGACTGGGCTGGCACTCAGCCAGGTCGGGGAATTCTCTTTCGTCTTGCTGAAAGAGAGCCTCAATGTGGGATTGCTGGAGAATGACATTTACCAGATCCTGATCGGTGTTTGTGTTCTCACGATGCTTGCGACACCGTTCGTCGTCGCCGCGGCACCGGGCGTGGCCGATTTCGTGTCACGATCGCCGCTCGGCAGACGGCTGACCCGCCGTACGGCGGGCGAACGGGTAGGCCCAGAGGATCGCGAACCGCGACCGACGGACCACCTTGTCATTGTTGGTTTTGGCCTGAACGGCCAAAATCTGGCGCGCACGGCCTCGGCCGCAGAGATTCCCTATGTGATCATCGAAATGAATCCGCAGACAGTGCGCCAAATGAGAGCGGCAGGTGAGCCGATCTTTTACGGCGATGCAACCCAGGAGGCCGTGCTAAAGCGAGCCGGCATCGCGCGGGCCCGCGTGCTTGTTGTCGCCATTTCCGACGCGGCGGCCACGCGCCGGACGATCGAGCTTGCACGACGGTTGAACCCCGGAGTTCGCATCATTGTGCGAACGCGGTTCATCAAGGAGACCGAGCCGCTGTATGAACTTGGCGCGGACGAAGTCATTCCCGAAGAGTTCGAGACCTCGATCGAAATCTTCACGCGCGTCATGATGAGCTACCTGGTTCCCAGAGATCAGATCGATCAGTTTATCGCCGAAGTACGGGCGAACGGCTACCGCATGTTTCGAACGGTCGCGTATCAATCGCTTGCTCTGGCGGGGTTCGGGGTTCCGGTCCCCGAGCTCGAAGTTGGCACGTTGCGCGTGGGTGACGGAGCGCCCATTGTCGGCAAGTCGCTGGCTGAACTCGACCTGAGAAAGAACTACGGCGTGACCGTGCTGGCCATCCGGCGCGGCGTGGAAGTGTTTCCCAATCCGGGAGGCGACATGCAGATCGAAGCCAAAGATCTGCTCTTTGTGCTCGGAAAACCGGAAGATATGCCTGCCTTTACAAGCCTTCTCCGTCCGCCAACGGTTTCGTAGAACAGCGCACGAATAACAGCGCGACAGACTGCCCACACTCCTGGCGAGGCAATGCACTGGGTCGGGCGGAAACGGCGGGGTTATGGTTTTGCCGCGACCATCTCGGCGAGCTGGCCAAGTCGGCTCGTCGGGGCCAAGGCGATCAGAATGTCATTGCCGTCGAGCTTCGTATCGGCTGGAGGGTTGTAGGTCATCCGGCCGCCCTGGGGACGCAGGCCGATAATCATGACGCCCAGCATGCTGCTGAGGTTCAGCTCGCGCAGCGACTTGCCACAAACGGTCGAGTGGGGCTCCACGCGCAGCTCCTCGATCTGGTAGCTCTCGGCTCCGGGCGCGTCATCGATTTCCGTCAGGAAGTCAATGACGTTGGGCCGCAGAGCGGCCAGCGCCATCTGGCGTGCACCGACGCGATAGGGCGAAAAGACGCGATCGGCACCTGCCCTCCGGAGTTTCTCGATCGCGCTGTCCTCGTTGGCGCGCGCGACAATGCGAATGCCAGGGTTAAGCTGGCGCGCCGACAGCGTCACGAAGACATTATCGGCATCGCTCGAAGTCACGGAGATCAATGCGCGGGCGCGTTCGATACCACACTGGTTCAACGTCTCGTCGCTTGCGGCATCGCCGAGAAATGCCAAGTGGCCGTCCTCTTCGGCTTGGGCGAGCGCTTCATTGTCCTGCTCGATCACGACGAATGGGCCACGGTTCTTGGCGATCTCACGCGCGATGACACGGCCCATTCGGCCATATCCACACAGCAGGACGTGCTTGTTGAGATTCGCGATCTGTCTTTCCATGCGTCTTCTCCCCACTAGGGTTCTGATCTGTCCCTCGACCATGGCGCGAGTGATGAGCCCAATGACCAGCATGGCGGTGCTAATCCCCACGACCATGACCACCATGTTGATGATCTTGCCGGCCAGCGAGAATTCCGTCAGTCCCCGGCCGACCGTCGTGATCGTGTTGAGTACTGCGTAGAGCGCCTCCAGGCGGGTCATATCTCTTTCCGCCAACATGAGGGCCAGAGTCCCCACCGCCACACTACAGATGAGAAACGTCACGGCGCCCACCAGGAGCCGGCCGGTTTGCGACTTTGGCAGCGGGATAAAGTGTTCTCTCATTGGACGGTCCTTGCGGCGAAAGCAGGCCGCCACGTCTCGCCTCTGATTTCTGCGCTGCCGTTCATTTCCTCTTGAACTGGCGGTCGAGTTGCTCGCGCGTCAGCAGGATCATCGTCGGTCGCCCATGGGGGCAGGTGAACGAAAGCCGAGATGCCAACAGGTCGTCAATCAGCCGCTGCATTTCCTCGGGCTGCAGTCGCTGGCCCGCTCGGATTGCCGCATGGCAAGCCAGACGCGTGAGGATGCGCTCGCGCAGCCGTTCGCCCTCGCGTGCCCGACCCTCGTGTGCCAGGTCGTCGAGCAAGTCGCCAATGAGTGCAGGAACATCCACCTGCTCGAACATTGCCGGCACCGACCGGACGATGAATGTCTGGCCGCCGAATGCCTCGGTTTCGAATCCCAACTCGGCCAGAGCGGGTACCAGGAGCTCCATCAGCGGCCGATCGACCGGCCGCACTTCAACCGAGATCGGAACCAGAAGCGGCTGCGTCGTCAAACGATCTTTTTGGTCCCGTGCACGCGCATAGAGAAGTCGTTCGTGTGCCGCGTGCTGGTCAAGCACAAGGAGACCGTCGTCGGTTTCAGCGACGATATAAGTATCGGCGATCTGGCCAAGCACGCGCGGTGGCGAAGTCTCGGGAAATCTCGGCGCGACGGTGGCCGGCGCGAGCGTCTCTACCGCACGGGGCCCCGTTGACTCAACGGGCAGATCCACGGGGACGGTCCCGTCGCTTTCTGCCGACGGTGCCGAGTCGGGTGGCGAAACCGCGGATTGCTTCTCCGTCGTGGCGTGATCCAAACGCACCGACGAAGGATCGTAGGGAGGTCCGGCCGGCTGCAGCGCCGCACCCGCCCTTTGGAATTGCTCCCGGTACTGGTCCGTTTGGGATTCGCGTCGGCCCTCGGTCGCGGCTGCCTTACCCTCGGGCAAACGAACGGTCGGCACGAGGTCGGCGGCCTGCAGCGCTTCGGCGACGGCCCGATAGACCAGGCCCCTGACCTTGCCTTCGTCGCGAAACCGCACTTCCTCTTTGGTGGGATGGACGTTTACGTCCACCTCATCCACCGCCAGCTCGACAAAAAGCACGACGACAGGATAGCGTTGTGTCGTGATCAATCCCTCGTAGGCTTGCTCCACACTGTAGGCCAGCGTGCGGTCGGCGATTGGGCGGCCATTGACAAAGAAGAACTGGTGGCGGCGATCGCGGCGCGCCTCGAGCGGTTTGGCAACGTAGCCCCGAACACGGACGTCGTATTTCTCGAAGCCAACTTCGACCAGGTTGTCGGCGGCGATGCCCAGTAGCTGCTGCGCGCGCGATTCGAGCGATTGCCCGGCCGGCAGGTCGAGAAACAACCGCTGCTGGTTCACGAACCGGAAGGCCACCGAAGGAGCAGCGAGTGTCTGGCGCACGAGCGCTCGGGTGATTTGCCCCAGCTCGGTCGCCGCACTCTTGAGGAACTTCAGCCGAGCCGGTGTATTGTAGAACAGATCGCACGCGCCCACATGAGTGCCGGGCGGGGCGCCGACCTGGTCGGTCTGGGCAATCCGTCCTCCCTCGACAAGAATACGTGTGGCCGCCACATCCTCGGCGTGGCGGGTCGTGAGGGTCAGGCGCGAGACAGCGGCGATGCTCGGCAGTGCCTCGCCGCGGAAACCACGTGTGCGAAGGGCACGCAAGTCCTCGAGCGAACGAATCTTGCTCGTAGCGTGTCGCTCGAGCGAAAGCCGGGCGTTTTCGCGGCTCATCCCCGTTCCATCGTCGCCAACGGCGATGTCGCGCAGAGCATTGGCAACCGTCACCGTGATGTGGCGTGCTTGCGCGTCGATGCTGTTCTCGACCAACTCCTTGACGACAGACGCAGGGCGAACGACCACCTCGCCGGCGGCGATCTGGTCGATCAGGACCTTGGGCAGCTGGATGATCATTTAGCCGTTTGTCCGCGAAAGAGTCTGGCCGCAACTTTGCCGGCCGCGGGAGCGGAAGTCAAGGATGTAGCCGGACCGGCCCTCGCGAGTTTCGCCATAGTCTCCCGGCGATCACCGCAGATGGCTTCCCGTGCGCTACTTGCCGCCGATAGTGACCAAGCAGGAGCCCGAGCCCGGTCGAGTCCCCCAGGCGAAAGAGATTTCTCGCTCTGCGGCGAAGTGCAATTTTTTCAAGGGCCTAGGTCATTTTTTGCTTGCGCGCGTTTGCGGACCTCAGTTAGCTATAAGTCAGTTGACTGCTAGACTGTCGACGTCGGGTCCTCCACAAAGGAGGACGAAGATGCTGACAAATGCGGATGCGGGCTGCTGGGAGAGGACGCCGACTCGACGAACGTGAAGAGGGGGGCCAGGCTCACCCGCAGCCGGCAGTATTCCCTCCGGCATCCTGGCTTTCGCGGTCTGGTAGGTCAGCTCAAATCGAATGTCTTTTTCTCAGCGTACGCTCAGAGCGACGAGCGAGATGTCCTGAAATCCAAAGCGGTCGTCAAGGAGTCTGGCCATGGTTTTCGGAGGCAAAGCTGCGGTCGGGCTGGATATCGGGTCAAGCCACGTTAAGGCGGTCCAGCTGCGGCGCGTTGGCAAGACGGGTATCGAGCTGGAGCGATTCGGGATGGCCGAGATCTATCCCGATGGGGACAAGAAAGCGGGCGGTGTCAACGTCCACGAGGCCAAAGTCAACGCTGTTCGTAGCGCTCTGAGTCAGGCGCGCATCTCGGCCAAGCAAGCCATTTCGGCCGTCAGTGGCGAATCGATCATCGTTCGCTATATCCAGTTGCCCAGCATGCCCGAGGCCGAGCTGCGCAGCGCTTTGCGCTGGGAAGCCGAAGAGTATATTCCCTTCGCCATCGAGGACGTGAATCTCGACTCGGTGATTCTCGGCCGATCGGAAGACGGTGAGAAAGTAGACGTCTTATTGGTTTCGGCCAAGAAGGATCTAGTCGAGGCTCACGTCGAGATCATCCGCGATGCAGGTCTCACACCTTTCATCGTTGACGTTGACTCGTTTGCCTTTCTCAACTGTTTCGAGATCAACTACACGCCGGCCCTGACAGACGTGGTCGCGCTGGTGAACATTGGCGCTGAGATTACGAACATCAACATCTACATTGGTGGCGTGTCACGTTTCTCGCGCGACATCTCGGTCGCGGGCGACACGATCACCACGAATGTCCAGGCCAAACTGGGCGTGGAGTGGCCTGAGGCGGAGCGGATCAAGATCCAGGAAGGTGCACCCGAACCTGTGGAGGAAGCCTCCAGCGCGCCCGAGGAGGACACCACTCTGCTTGAGACAATCCGCGGCACGGTGGAGCGCATTACGGGTGAGGATTTGGGCGAGGACACACCCGAGGCAGTCGCCAGCAAGGTCATCCGCAATACGCTCAACAACCTCGTGGGTGAAATCCGTCGCTCAATCCAGTTCTTTGAGAATCAGAGCGATGGACGCCCCGTCCAGAAAACCGTCATTGGCGGCGGAACGGCGCTGATGCGCAATCTCGACCGCTACTTGTCGCGCGAGTTGAATCTTCCCGTCGAAGTCATCGATCCGCTGCGTCGGATCACCGTCCGCAGCCGAGATGTCAATGCCTCGCTGCTTGAATCGTCGAAACTCATGCTGGGTGTGGGAATTGGGTTGGCCCTCAGAAAGGTGGTCGAGTAGATGATCCGAATCAACCTGCTCCCGGAGAAAGAGGTGAAGCGGCGTCGCGCTGCGAGGCCCGCCGTCCCCGCGCGCCAGGTCTCGCCTCTGACCATCCTGATCGCTGTCGCCGTGGTCGCTGTCCTCGGCGGCTACTACCATGTCGGTGTGCGCCGTCCCCTGATTGAGAAACGGGCCGAAGAGGTCAAGTTGGAGAGCGAACTGGGCAAGGTGAACAAAGACATCGAGGGCCTGCGAAAAGGCGTGGCCGAACTCAAGGCCGCTGAGAGCATAAGCAAGAGCATGCTCGAAATTGCCCATGCCCTCGATCCCGAGGATCGCTTGCTTTGGTCCGAGAAGCTCAACCAGTTCTCCGATCTCGCCCCCGACAATGTGTTTATCACCCGGGTAACCGTCGCCGAGTCGATTACGAAGACCGAGACGTTTGAATCCGAGCGCCGTCGCAAGGAATGGCGCGAGCGACAGAAGACCAAGGCGAAAGCAAAACGCCGAAAGGGGGAGCTGCCCGGCGAACCAACGCCGATCTACTATCCCCAAATCATGCAGACCCTCACGATCGAGGCCATTGCACATGCCGAGACCGAATCCGAGCGCATTCGCCTCATGAGCCAGTTCCACGACAATCTCCTCAGCGGCACAAACGCGAAAGGGCGAATCGAAACGGATTTCATGAAGGGCTTCACGGGCAGGATCGAGTGGGGTTCCTTCGACCAAGAAGTCGTGGGGGGACGCAGCGTGGCAAAGTTCTCTTTCACACTGACGACAAGACCAACCAGCCCCAAGAGCGCTCGCGCGGCAGGAGGCTCGTGATGTTCAGCGAAATGGATAAGAAGGTTCTCCAAGTCATTCTGGTTGTCGGGGTGGTGGCCGTTCTCGGTCTGTTCTATCACGTCTGGGCGAAGGTGAACCCCGAAGTGAAAAGACGCGACGCGGCGATCAGGACGAACACTGCAGAAATCAAGCGAAAGAAGGAAGAACTCGACGACCTGAAAGCGTGGCGCGCGCGCGCGGCGGAGATCGGCGTCATTGTCCAGAGCCTGGAGGAGAAAATCGCCCGCCTGCCCCGAACGCGTAGCGCCCGCGAGTTCTTCAGGATTCTTCGCGAATGCGTCCGCATGACCAATCTCACCGATCTCAAAGTCCAGCGCCTCAAAGAGATCCCGATGGGTGCCTACGAAGAGGTTCCCTACCTGATCGTGTGTCGAGCGCGCTACCACGATCTCGGGCAATTCCTGGCGCTCATCGAGCAACATCGCAGTCAGATCATGCGCCTGAAAACGCTCGACATTTCGAACGATATAAAGCGGCCGTCGCGCCACCCCGTCACCTTGCGCGTGGCGACATTCGTGTTCACCCAGCCGCTACCCAGGACCAAGGAGGTGGCATCCAAATGACTGCCCGGCGACGATCGCGACAGCCCACCACCTCAGCGGTGACGGGTATCCTGTTCCTGCTGCTCGCGCTGTGGGGCGCCTACCCATTGGGGTACGAACCCCGGGCCCAGGAAGCGCCCGCGCCGGTGATCAGCAGCGAAGTGCTCGAAATCGCCGATGAGGAAACGACCGTACTGCAACCTGTCGTTATTGAAACGACTGCGAGCGCGGAGGTCACGGGTGTCGGCTTTCTTCCTGTCGAATCCGCGCCCATGCCTTTGCGCGAGATAGACGAGAGCGGACCGCTCAATATTTTCGCCGACCCCGAGCTCGTCAAGAAACTCCTATTTGGCCGCGTGGGTCGCTCGCCTTTCCAGTACGACGCCAGGGGCCAGCCCGATCCGATGATCATCCCCTGGGTCCGTGTCGAGATCCTGAACACCGAACATATCGCTCAGGCCCAGATCTATCTCAAGGAAGCCGAGCAACTGATGGAGCCCGACGCCAAGAAGAAACGCTATGCCATGGCCATTCGTGAGCTCGATAGTGTGACCAAAATGGACCCCACCGGTCGCTACGGAAAGGAAGCGCAGGCGCTGCAGAAAAAGATCCGCGAGATGATGGACAAGATTCCGCCGCCGGGTGCCACACCAACTCCCGTTGTCACCAAGCCGCCCGAGCTGCCGCCCTGGGTGGTTACCAATACCAAGGCCGTTCTCTACGATCAGTCGCCGGACCACAACCACATGATTCTGATTGGCGACGACTTGCTTCAACTCGGCGACGTCGTGCCCAAGTTTCCTTCGGTCAAGATCGTTGATGTCAACCGGGATTCGGTGATCTACGAGTTCCAAGGAACACGCATTTCCGTTACCATGCAGGTCGAGCTCAAACAGGAGTAGGGCGCAGGGCGCCCGCTTGACGTGCGGTCCCTCCGGGGCCGCCGAGATTATCAGCAACGGAGGACGAGACAGCCCGGCCGAGGAGAAAATGACCCGACTTCGAGGGGGAAGTTGTGGTCTTTCGCTACTGGTGACTTGGCCCCGAAATGCACTCGTGTGACGAATCCGCGTTAACGGGTTCCGCCAGGGAACAGCCACCTGGCCGCGGTGGCAGACAAGGACGCAGAACTGCGGCCCGATGAACGAGATGCAGAAGGCGAAAGGAGCGATGACGATCATGATCGCACGACCCCCAAAAGTCGGCTTCGGCCTAAGGCGCAAACCCGCCGTGTGGCGGGCAGCCCTACTCATCGGCGCAATGCTGGGTCTGGCGGCATCCGCCTCCGCTGTCGAACCCGCCCGGATTGGGCAGGTCAAGATCCTGCACGACGGCAAGGTGGACAAGATTTGCCTTGAGTATCAAGGCGACCTGCACTACCGCGAGTACCAGTTCCCGCGTGCCAAGTATGGCTACCTCGACTTCGAGCCCGCTGTGGCCGAGGACTCCAAACTTCGTCTCAAACCGCAAGGCGATGTTCTCAGCCAAATCAGCGTGCGCGGTTCGCCCGGCGATCGCCAGCGCGTCCGACTTCTCTATCAACTCGACCATTGGGTCGCGCCGACTATCCGCGATACGGGCGATCGGGTGGAGATCCACTTTGTTCCCCAGGCCGCATCGTCCGCACGGCTTGACGAGCCGGTCATTCCGCCGCTCGAGCCGGCCGCTGCCGACGGGCCGGCTGTTCCCGCTGTGATGGCCTCGACAACCCAGTCACCCGCTGGGTTCGGCGGCAATCCCAACGATGACATCTTCGCCGACTACATGAAACTTGAAACCCAGAAACCTTCGACTCAGGCCCGCGCGGCTGTGGCCGAGTCACCGGTTGCGGCTCCCAAACCGCCTGCCTCGCCTATTGCGAGCACGCTTCTTGCCCAATCGGCCGGTCCCGAGGCGTCCGCACAGGCCGGCAAGAGCGCCCTCGCGAGTGCTCAGGGAGGCGAGGGAACGCCGGCTGCCGCCGAGCCGGTTCAAATCGGCTCGGGCGGAGCGAGCAAAGTGTTTGTGCCCGAGACCGGTGTTGCCGAACAGGACAAGATCACCGGGGGGCGCGGCTATGAGTTTATTGACCTGACCGAGGAGGTTTTCCAAAAACAGGTCTCGCTGACGTTCAAAGAGGCCGACCTCCAGAACGCCATCCGGATTCTTGCCCGTCACGCCGAGCTGAACCTCGTCATGGACCCCTCCGACGTGAAGGGCCGCTTGACGGTCGAGCTGAACAACGTCCCCGTCGGCGGTGCGCTGGCCGGCATCTTGCGCGCCCACAAGCTCGACCTGGTGCGCGAGACGGGCGGCATTTATCGTGTCGTGCCCAGTCGCCTGGTGCGGCGCGAACGGATCGTCGAGGAGATCACCGTTCATATCCCCCTGAACTGGGTCCCGGCCGAGGAAGTGAAGAAGATCCTCGACCCGGTGATTGACGGCGAGATCGGAGCCGACACGTTGGGCAACTCGCTCATCATCACCGACACGCCTTTGAAGATCGAGGAAATCGCCAATGTCATCCGCCGCATGGACAAGCCCGAAAAGCAGGTCATGCTCGAAGCGCGGTTGGTCGAGATGAACAGCAACCTGTCGCGCGGTCTTGGCGTGTCGTGGAATCTGGCGCGACTCGATCGCGACGTGGCGAACGAAGCGCTTGGCCCCGCGGCACAAAACGTGCTCGGGCAAATTCCGGGCATTCCCGCTGTGGTGGGCTATCACCCCGTTACAGGAGCCCCGATCACGTGGACGCCGCCCGGCACCCAGCTCACCCAGGACGTGCCCTATGCGACCAATCCGTATTCGTTCGACGCTCTTCAGCGCGATATTATGAGCATCAGCGAGCCGCTCGCCAACCAGTCGCACGGGCTCCAATGGGCGGTTGGCAGAAGTGTGAATATCTTCGGCCAGGAGTTTCAGCTCTCGGCATTTCTCCAGGCGGCCGAAGACGCCAACCTCGCCAAGGTCCTTGCCAATCCCAGGGTCGTGACGGTCAACAACCAGCCGGCGAACATCGACATCCTTCGGCGGATCCCCTACGTATCAACGATTGTCGGCGCGGGCGGCGTGCAGTCGATCACCTACAACTACGAGGACGTCGGCGTCCAGATGACCATCACGCCCAACATCACGAACAACGACTATGTCCGCATGAGCATTCAGCCAAGCCAGAAGATCTTCATCTCCCAGCGCGGCGAGGCGCGGCCGACGATCGACGAGCGCGTCTCGCAAACCAACGTCATCGTCAAAGACGAGGAGACGGCGGTGATCGCCGGCCTGCGCCAGCAGGAGTTCAGCGAGGCGATGACCGGCGTGCCGTGGCTCAACAAGATACCGATTTTGGGCTGGGCGTTCAAGGGCAAGAACTACCGCCAGATCAAGACGGACCTTCTGGCTTTTGTCACGCCCCACATCATCAAGGAGGGCCAGATCATCAGCGACCAGGAGCAAGCGCGCTACAACGAGATTGATATCCAATGGGATCTGCCCGATTACTTCTTCGACGATGTCAAGATTGACCTCGGCCAATAGCGGGAAACCGCAGAAGGACGCGAAACCGCGGATGAACGCAGATGCACGCAGATTGAATCAGATAACGGAGAAGATCATCGGCTGCACATACACGGTCGCCAATGCTCTAGGTCCCGGATTTCTGGAGAAAGTCTACGAGAACGCATTATCCCATGAGCTAAGAAAGTCGGACTTAAAGGTGGAACAACAAAAGAACATTCAAGTCTACTACGACGACATCGTTGTTGGAGAGTATGCGGCAGACTTGTTGGTAGAGGGCTCTGCTCTGGTCGAGCTGAAGGCCGCGAAGGCATTGGACGAGATTCACATGGCGCAGTGTCTGAACTACCGGAAAGCGACAGGTCTAAGGATTTGCCGGCTGCTGAATTTTGGAACACCGCGCGTGGAGGTGAAACGCCTGGTCAACCAGTTTTGAATCCGCGTGAATCTGCGGTTCATTTTATAAAGGAGAAACACGAATGATTCAGTCGTCCAAAGTGACCAACATCCTGCTGGCGATCATCGCCATTTGCCTGCTCGCTATCGTCCTGAAGCCGGCCGGTGTGCTGCCGACTGCGACGGCGCAGCTGCGCGCGGCGGGAAGCGATGCCGATCGCTTTGCGGAAATAACCGCCTCGAGCAAGGCCGTCAAGGAGCAGGTGGCCGCCATCGGCTCGATCGCGACCGCGATTGAGGGGCTGGCCGCAAGTGCCAAAGAAATCGCCCAGGCGATCGACAATCTGGCCCGGGCGACGACCGAAGCGGGCGGCGAAACGGCCGAAGCCCAGGCCGCCTCCGTCGGCGTGCCCGTCACGCCCTAGTGGGTGCGGAGGCGCGAGCCGGCCGAGGCAAAATAGCCTCTGGTGTATTGACGGCGGCGCAGTGACAGTGTAGCGCAGGCATCCTGCCTGCACAGTGTTTGCCTCTTGAGGGCAAACGCCGCGACAGCAGGAGACGACAAGACCGAGACCAAAGCGGATTGGCTTTTTGCAGAGATGACGCGAGCAGAGCGGTTTGCAGAAGCGGATAAAGGGGGTTTGTCCTGTGGCTAACGTGAAAAGCGTACCTGACCGAGTCCTGCGCGCATGCCTCCTTGGCGCGGGCGTTCTTGCAGTCCTGATGGCTCCAACTGTCGCCCTTTGCAACAGCGGAGCGTTTCTCGGAGTCACGGCCGAGCCTTGCTACCGCAGCAAAGGCGACCCCGGCTCGACGATCACGCTGCGTTGGACGGTTCTGAATACTTCGAGTTTTGGCTGGGGCTGCGACTATTGCCCCGCCTACATGGTCAGGGTCGTCCCCTCGTGGCCCACCGCACCGGACGCGTGGGTTCTGTACAATTGGGCGGCCATGGACCATCTTGGCCAGGCAATCCCGATCCAGCCGGGGCAGACGGACTCGCGCACCTGGTTCCTCGTGCCGGGGCCACCCAACACCGGCACGCACCACCTCGACATTTTCCTCTGTCCGCAAGGCTCGCCCGGCGCGTGCGACTATCCACCTGTTGACCAGGTTCGCATTCCCCTGGAATGCGTCGAGTGGCCCGACCTGGTGGTCGAAAGCGGGTCGGTTTTCCAATCGGGTGGAAGGCCGGGAGTTGATCTGATCACGGCGGTTTTTCGAGTGAAGAACCTGGGACCCGGCCCGGCTGTCCGTTCGACCTGGACGGAAGTCCGCCTGTCAGACGATGACCATTTTGACTTTTCACAGGCGGATCCGTTTGTCGTATCAACGGTGGTGCCACCCTTGGCTGCAGGCGAGTTTCGTGACTATTGCCTCTGGACCACCGTCCCGTTGAATGCGGCGGGCGGGCCGAAAAACGTGCTTTTCAAGTGTGACGTTCTTGATGAAATCCCTGATGAATCCACGGCCCTTTCGTTCTTCAACGGAGGCGAGAACAACAACGTGTTTCTGTACCGGCCGTTCACCGTGCAGGCACTTGAAGTGACAGGTTCGGTCAGCCGTGGCACTGTCGACTACGGCGACACCGTGCGAGTATCCCTTTCCTTCGTGAATTTTGACGACACTGCTGGGAAGAGTTTTACCGCTTCCGTCCGAATGGTACCGCTCTCGACACCAGGGATGATTAGCCCCATTGACTTAATTGAAGGCCTTCCCTGGTACCAGATTCCGGGCATTTCCCTTGCCCCTGCCGGATGGCCGAATGACTCGTTTCAGATCTCAGATGTACACGACGTCCCTTTTACGGCCGATACATATTCCGTGGCTGTATGGGTGCCGCCTCCCGACGGTCGTCCGCTGCTCTACACCATCGACACCCTTGAGGTGACGAGTGGTACAGAGTCTGCCCCGGATTTGGCGCTCGCTAGCGGCCAGGCAACGCTAGTGTCGGGCCAGGCCGGTCGATTGATTCGGCTGAGTCTGCGTGTGGAGAATCAGGGTGACCAGCCGGCCGAGGCAAGCCAGCTTGGCATCTATCTGCAAGATGCCCAAGGCGGCCTGACCGAGATTGCGACAATTTCTGTTCCCTCTCTCGGTCCAGGTGAGAGCCACGATGTCTCTACCGATGTTGCCCTGCCGGCTGGCGCACCGTCGAGTTGCGACGTGGTCGCCCGCTGCGACGTGGGCGGTGTGGTTGCCGAATCGAACGAGGAGAACAACTCCACCGTCATTGGGACGCTGGAGGGCGCGACGCGGGTCAAGCGTTGGTTCTTCTACAACTGATGACCCGAGAGGGAAAACCGTACACTGCCCGCTGTGAT
>Ga0111193_1036_pt1 | contig 18329 bp, 18 predicted proteins | sample DeeMarSWOR324_28_FD_80361 | JGI IMG/M metagenome (GOLD analysis project Ga0111193, IMG submission 80361) | candidate division BRC1 bacterium SM23_51 | reverse complement strand
ATCGGTTCCCAGCCACCGACAATCGGTCCGCCCAAAGGCGGCGTGATGTTGCTGGTCGCCGCGCCGGCCTGGAAGACGCGCGCTGCTTCGGTCTTGTCGGTCGGCTGCCGCTCGCGCTGCGCCAAGACTTGCGAGCCGCCGGCCAGCAGCGCGAGACAACCTACAGCCGTCAGGCATTGCGCCCACGTTCTGGGTCTCTGATGTCTGGTCTCTCGCCCCATCTGCATTCTCCCAGCGCAGGCGTCTTTGCCTGCGTGCTTTCAGGATTCTTGGGCCAAAGGCCAGGCACCGATGCCTGCGCTCCAGGTTCTCCGACAGGCTCCTGGCCCATCTTGAGAGTCATGCCTGCTGGATGCTTACTCTCCTTCGCATCAAGCCCGCAAAGACAATCATGCGTGGCTCAGAGAGTAGTCAACCGAGATTTCCCATTTAAACCTTCGTAGACCCCTCCTTCTGTTGCTTGCCGGAATCTCGGCCTGTTTGACTCCCGGCTTCAAGCAGAACCTTGCTCCGAAGTGTTGCTGGTTGGGGTCTCGGCAACTGAGGCGCCCCGCGTTTCACTTTCTTGCGATCCGACGGCCACAATTCGCGCTGCTTGGAACATACTCCCCCCACGGCTCCTTTTGGCCATCTGATTTTGGTTCGACCGTTCTGCCCTATCCGACACCGGGCGACCCGCCGGACGGCGGGCAGCCGGTAGATTCTCTCCAGGATCGCTGCGAACAGTTCTCGGCGGATCACGACGTCCGCCATCAACTCAGAAATCGCTCCCCCCAATCTGTATGTCTTCGAACGTTACATAGGGTCAGGCGCTAACGGGTGAGTTGAGAGGACTTATAGAGGCAGGTTTCTCGCTTGTGCCGGATCTGTGCCGCCGTTTTCAATCGTTGGTGGGATCGCCGTAGGTAGAATGTGGTCGGTTGAACCTCACGCTGTAATTGCGCCGTGATACGCGGTACTCCGTGAGACAGTGGGCAGTCCCGCTTGCTCATTTCTTTGAGGGATTTAGCGTGTCCAAGACACCGCCGCGGTTGGCTTATGAATAGTGTTGACCTCACTGGTTTTGCCTGCCACATAATGCACGAGAAAGCAAATGATAGAGTCAACACCTCGGGTTTCCGACATGCCGATTCGATTCGGCAAGCGACAGATGGCAATAAGCATGACGTGCCCCAACAAATTCTCCAAGGAGAGAACCCATGTCAAAATCATCGAGACCAAAACAAATCAGGACCACAACACGTCGTGACTTCCTCCGATCGACCGCTTTGGCGGGCTCGGCCGCGGTGCTGGGCGGGCTGGACATCAGCCGCAGCGCCCATGCCGCCAGCAGCGATATCATCCGCGTTGGTGTGATCGGTTGCGGGGGACGCAACACGAGCGCTGCCGGCCAGGCGCTGAGAGCGGACAAGGGCGCCCGGCTGGTCGCCATGTGCGATATCTTCATGGACCGCGTCAAGAGTGTGCGCGAGTCCTTAAAAGGCAGAAGAGGCGACCAGGTCGTGGTGGACGATGATCACTGCTTCGCCGGTTTTGACAGCTATATGCAGGTGATCGAGTCGTCCGATGTGGTGCTGATCGCCAATGCGGCGAAGTTCCATCCCCTGCATGCGATGGCGGCGATTCAGGCCGGCAAACACGTGTTCGTGGAGAAGCCCCACGGTATCGATCCGGCGGGCGTCAGACTGATGCAGCGGGCGGCGGACCTGGCAAAGGAGAAACGACTCTGCATCGTGTCCGGCTTGCAGAGCCGCTACCACGAAGGCTATGCCGAGACCGTCAAGCGAATTCACGACGGCGCCATTGGCGACGTGGTTGCCATTCAGGAACAATGGCTTCGGGCACCCTATGGCTTGGGCCCGCGTAAGCCCGAATACTCGGAACTCCAGTGGCAATGCAGTGTCCAATACCGTTTCCGCTGGCTTTCGGGCGACGACGTGCCCCAGACGCTGGTGCATAACCTGGATCGGTCCAGTTGGGTGATGAAAAACCAGGCCCCTGTCAAATGCTATGGTCTGGGCGGGCGATCCACGATGATCGCGGCGGAATATGGCGACGTATTCGATCACCATTCGGTCGTCTATGAGTTCGAGAATGGTGTGCCGATCTACGCCTATTGCCGGACCACGCCGAACTGCTACGACAACAACTCCAGTCTGATCCTTGGCACCAAGGGCAAGGCCTCGCTGCTGAACTGCCGGATTTGGGGCGAGACCAACTGGCGCTGGGAGGGACAATGCAATCCGTATCAGATCGAGCATGATGTGTTGTTCGAGGCGATTCGTTCCGGGAACCCCGTCAACAACGGTGCCTACATGGCCCGAAGCACGATGATCGGAGTGATGGGACAAATCTCATGCTACACGGGCAAGACAGTGACCTGGGAGAAAGTCAACCAGTCTGACTTCTACTATCCGCCCAAGCCTGAGGAATGTCGCGACGACATGGAACCCCCAACAAAACCGGGTCCCGATGGCGCTTATCCGGTGCCCGTGCCGGGTATTACCGAAATGTTGTAGGAGAAAGGTTTGTTCGGGGCGCCCTTCCCCGGCTGCTCAGCGCCGTCAATGGTGTGGCGACCGGATGTCTTCGAACGTTACATATGGTCAGCCGTGAACCGGTGATTTGAAAGAGCTTACAGAGGGAGGTTTCTCGGTTGTGACAGATTTGTGCCACAAACTCGAACGGAAATCGACGAGTTGGGCGCTCGGTCAGAGCCGGTAAAGAGCGAGAGAAAAATCAGGCACGATCACTCCCCCTCGTTGGAGATTTGCAGACACAGGGCGAGGATGGCATTACTTGCCGCTTTGGCTGCCGTGTTTGCGGAGAAGTTCGGCAACCTGCGGCCTGACCGCCTTGATTCTCCCGAGATCCAGTTGGATTTGCAGCATCCCCCCAATCGTTCGGTAAATTCCCTCCAGTGTTTCGCTCCATTCCCCTTGCACTATATCCAGCGGAGTCTGTCCATCGTTATTCTTCGCAGTCACGTCTGCGCCCTTTTCCAGGAGCAACTTCACCGTCTCGGGGTGGCAAAGAAAGGCCGCTGTATGCAAGGCGGTTGATCCGTCGTTGTTCTTGACGTTCAGGTCGGCGCCCTTTTCAAGCAGTAGCCTGGCGGCCTCGGTTTGGCCAAAAAGGGCTGCCAAGATCAAGGGAGTGGAGCCCCCTGCGGGTTCCTTGCCATTCAGTTGTGCGCCGGCAGCCAACTGCTGCTTGATGGCTTCGATGTTGCCTTGCGCCGCAGCGGTCCAGATATCAATACTCGGTCGTTCACTCTCACCAGCGTCAATCCTCATTTTCTTGATCGCGTCGCTGTCGTACGCTTTTGCCATGAACTCCGACAGAAGCGCCCGATCGTGCAGTGTGTACGAGACATCACCCGAAAGTGTCTTGATGTTGGCATCGATCTCTTCCTTGAGACGCATGCCGATGACCAAAAGATCGATCCGATCGTCGCTGAGCACATAGTGGATTGCCGCAGCGGGCAGTTGCTTGAGGCGCTTCTTGTCGAATCCCGGCACGATGTATCCGGACCAAGCGCCCAGAACGCCCGCGCCGATGACCTTCATGGCCACGATACCCATACCGAGCTCGTGGGCTTTGGCCACGCACGTATTGCGCAACTCGAGCATCCTGGCGGAAAACACCTGGCTGTCCCCTCTGGGAAGATAGCCGTACGACAGCATGCACTGGTCGAACCCGCCGGAGGAAATCAAGGCAAGCGCCTTGTCAAAGTAGGAGTGCGCCGAGAACCCGATAAACTTGGTGATCCCTTCATCTCGCAACTTGACCAGCTCGCCATGGATTTTCATCGCCCGCTCGACGCTCATTTGCTCGAGACCCGGCGTGCCGTGGATCAGGATGGCGTCGAGATAGTCCGTCTGGAGTTCATGGAGCGATTTCTCAACCGCTTTGCGCACCTGGTTTGGTCGCGTCGTCTCGACTTTTCCGACCAGATAGACATTGTCGCGGATGCCCTTCAGTCCTTCACCGAGAATTGACTGGCTTTCCATGTAGTTGCCCGCCGTGTCGAAATACCTCACGCCTCGGTCGTAGACGTAACGAACCAACTTCACACGGTCTTCGGTTGACAACGGATTGCCCCATATCTTGGGAAGCGCGGCGCTACCGTAGCCGAGGATCGGAAGTTTCACACCGGTCTTGCCGAGCACGCGGGTTGGAATCGCATCGGTCAGGCCGATTTTCTTTTCCTTCGGTGCGGCGGCCGAAGCCATGGCCGCGGGAATCGCGGCGGCCGCGGCAGTTCGCCTCAGAAATTCTCGACGTCCAAGTTTGTCTTTCATTTCTTCAGCTCCCGGAACCGTTAGCCTCCTTCATCAACCGAAGTAAGTGTGCGAAGTCGCGGCGGCAACAATGTTCTCCTCAAGGTGTTTGAAATTCTGCATGTCCGAGATGACGACATCCAACCCATGCTCAAGCACGTAGGCGCAGGAGCGTTGAAATGGACTCAGCGGTGTGGCAAGAAAGTCTTCACTGTAGATCTTGTCGAATACGCTTGTATCACCCTTCCCCATGGCCTTCATGGGAGCTATAAATCGGCCGGTCTTCATACCGATCAAGCCGATTCCGGCCTTGCGCGCTTTCTGAAGCAATGGCGCTAGTTCTGTGAGCGGTGGCGTGCCCTTCTCGAGTTCCTTCGTCGTCCAATCGTACCAACCCGCCGGTGTAATGCCGATCATCGCCACGTCGTAGCAATTCGTTTCAATTGCCGCTTCGAGGAGTTTCCCCGCGTTCTTGTGCGTAGAAATTCCGGAGTAACCGAACTTCCCAGCCGATCTTGCATTCAAAATGGCCGTTTGGATCTCTTCGCTTCGAATAAGTTCGCTGTTGTCTACAGCCATCAGGTAGTAGGCGTCAATGTAGTCGGTCTGCAAATCCTTCAGGCTTGCCTCAAGAAGCCTTGTCCAGAATTTTGCAGCGGCTTTCGCCTTTTCAGCAGTGATGGAAGTTTCCGGGCCGATTCGCGCGGGAGGTATTGGAGCTTTAGAGGCAACCCAGATTTCATCGCGATGCGCCTTCATAAAGGGGGCCAGAGTTTGTTCGCTTCCTCTGTAGGAGACATTCGATCCAACATCAAAATGATTGATCCCAGCCTCCAATGCCCGGTCCAGAAGCCGGACGCCCCGGCCACCGGCTAATGCGGCCCCGCAGCCAAAGACCAAGCGGCTGGACATGAAACGCGTCCGGCCGAGCTGCCGGTACGTCATCGTCTGTTTCTCATTACGGCGGACTATTTCTTCCTGCTTGGCCACTGCAACTCCAGACTTGCCCGCTATGGACAAGAAGGCGCTTCCGCCAATGCCTCCAGCCGACAAGGTTATGAATCTTCTGCGATCCATTGATTCGCTCCTTTCCGCAAAGTCATTTCCGCAGAGACTATCACCGATAATCGTTTTCAAGTTGCTGCCACAATTCAGTCGCCGCTTGGATGGCGAGGTCCCGGTCTGGCACATCCAAAACACCGTTTACCAGGCAGCCCTTTTGTGAAACGGCGTCATACCGCCCGCTCATGTCGCAAACCGTAAATACCGCGTTCCCAACTGCTACCCGCTCGGTTTTTCTGCCATAACGTCTGGCATGTTGAGCATACTGTTGCACGATTGATCCGGCTTCCGATGCTGTTCTTCTCATCGACAAAAACGCTGTTACCTCAGTGCCGGACTTCCTGTATTTGGCTGTGTAAGTATCGGTCAGAAAATCGAGCCCCAATGCATCGGCGAGAAAGTAACGTTCGGTGTGTGGAATGCGGTCCTTGTGCGGCAAGACCTCTAATCCCAACACAGGCGAACCTGGATCGAAAAGGGAACCGGTTAGACCGCGGGCGATCTTTAAGACAATTTGGCTGAGCTCTCCAGTCTCGTCTAATGCGATGATTTGTATGTAGTATTGGCCTTTCCAAACGTAGCAATTGGAGTCCGATTGATAGGCATCGCGTCCAAGCGCCAACGGTGTTTCACCTTCCCAACGCTCGGCGGAGAAAACGCCGAACGCATTGGTGGGCGTCCCCATGTCATACACAGAGACATGGATATACTTTTCTTCACCATTTTTTTCCAAGTCGGCAAAAGTAAGAGAGACCATATTGTAAGCCAGATAGAATTCGGCTCGTCCGTTGATGTGCTCGTAGAGGTTCTCAGGCACGAACCGCAAGACTTTGCCGTAGATTCGCCAGCCTTCGGGAACATGATTCTCGACGGTTTCATTTGTAAGTTCTGCGGAAGGAGAACTTAATTCACTTCTCTCTGTGAATTGAGCAGTGCCGCACGAACATAACAGCAAAAGAAGCGACGGTTTTGTCAGTTTCAACATCGCTATTTCCCCGTCTCTAATATGCCTGGAAATCGCTGGCGCGGATGATTTCTCCCTGGCTGACGGACCCGTTGGTGGGATCGTAGATTTGATAGTCAAAAACGATTGAATCGTTAGGCCCAATGGCCTCATCATAGAACATTCCCGGCTCATACCCCGGGTAAGCGATAAAGCTCAAATGGTAATCGACGTTGGCATTGGCTCCTCCAAGAACGCGGTCCGGTCCGTCGCTGGCCAGAATCCAGCGTGATTCTTCGTCAATCGGGCCCGCTCCGTAGGCATACATGCCTTGCCACCAAGCTTGATCCTCGGGCCCGGTCTTCCGACCTGGATCTCTGGTATTGAACGGATCTTGCGGCACGGTCGTGATATAGGCAACTGGCGTGGTCAACGGCCGCAAACGATGCATACGGGAATCCAAGCCCTTGAAAAAGGCCGGCGGGTAGTGATTATGGTCAACCGTGTACGATTCCAAGGCTGTCGCAATGGCGCGAAGGTCATTGTGTGTGCGCGAGACCTTGGCACGCACTTGCGCCTCCAGGAGATTGGGAATGGCGATGGCGGCCAGGATGGCGATAATGGCCACAACGACCAGTAGTTCGATCAGCGTGAAGGCCGATCGTTCTGGCAGAGAACATCGACCCATTCGATCCATAACTAAAAGTCCTTTCTTTTTACAACGGGGCTGATCCGTCTTCCCCGAGCTGCATTCGGACCAAGAATGTCTTGGTTTCCAGCCTTGCTGCATTTGACACGCTTGTTGCCTTCAGTATCTGGTTGCGAACCTATTTCTTGCCGCCCCGGGAACCGGGTTTTTTCCCAGGATTTCTTTTGAGCCCTTCAAAACGCCTTTGTATTGCGCGTTGATCCGCCTCATTCAAGTTTCTTAAACTCTTCTCCCAGCGCGTATCGCCTCCCCCGTGCATCTGCTTCAACTGTTGCATCTGTTCATCGGTGAGAGTCTCGGCCAGGACTTTCTTGCGTTGCGTCCAACCATCCTTATCCATTGGCAGGTCACGCGTTGCATCCATCTTCGCTTGCTGTTCCGGCGTCAGATTGAACTTGTCCAGCATGCTGTAAAAAGTCTGCTTGGGATTAGAGTCTTTCTGGGGCTTCGCCTTTCGCTCCTGAAGAATCTGTCCGCGCAGGGACGCTCCGCTGGTTTCCTGATAGCGGGCGTAAACATACCAGCCGCTTGCCACAATCACGACCAGCGATCCTATGATCTTGATGTTCTTTTTGGTAAAGAACCCGCCGCTCTCGGTTTCGCTACTTAATCTCATTCGAATTCTCCTTTTGCCGGGCTTTTTGATTCACGTTTTGGGCTCTGGCACCCTTGGCGGACCGATCGACCGCTATCAACATCGCGTCGAACATTGCGGCAACCCGCTTGAGATGGATCCTGGTGTCTCACTTCTCGTCCTGGACAGCGTTCTTGAACTTCGCGGCAATCTTCTTCTTCAGGGCGATCATTTTGGCTTCGGCGTCCTCGGCGGACAGCTCGCCCGCGGCTACCTGCGCCCTGAGTTTCGCCCAGACCTGCGTGAGATAGGCGTCGGTCCTCGGTTTCTCATCCAGGCCGCCGCCCTTGACCTTGGCCGCGATGCCCTTCTTCATGGCGATCATCTTTGCTTCGGCGTCCTCGACTGACAGTTCGTCTTCCATCACCATGGCATCGAGCTTCGCTGCGACTTGCTCGAGGTAGATCTCCGTCTTCGTTTTTGCTGCTGGAAGGGCGCCCTTGCCGCCGTGAGAAGAGGAGGCGGTGACGTAGGTGAACCCCGCCGTCAACAGGATGCCGGCGGTCAAAACCGCGGCGGCCATCCACCCGGGACGGGTGCGACCGGCGTTCATGTCCACGCCGACGATTCTGGTGATTCGATACAACAGTGAGCCCCCGTTTGCCGCAAGGGCGAGTTGCTGGTGTTCCGCGCGAAGCGCGTCGAGTCGAGAAAGCGCTTTTGCGTAGGTCAGGGCGTCCCCGGCGGCGCGCAGCGCCACGTCGTCGCAGCAATGCTCGCGTTCAATCCGAACATGATTCGAGAGCCACCACACGACCGGGTGAAAGAAAAGGATGGACTCGACGATTCTCTGCAAGCAGTTAACCAGGTAGTCGTAGCGGCGAATGTGCGCGATCTCGTGTGCGAGTATCGAACGCAACTGATCAGGTGTTAGCGATGTGAATGCGGACACGGGCACGAGCACGACGGGAGACAGCCAGCCGATGACCATCGGGACTTCGGCGATACCGGATCGCATCAGTCTGGCCATGTGGGTCACGCCCAGTTCGTGGCACAACGCCTCGAAGGTCGCCCTCCAGCGGCCTTCGATATGGCTCGCCCTCGAGCGCTTCAATCGTTGGGCGGACAACCACTGCCATACCGTCCGAATCAGCATCGTGTTTGCGCCGAGGAGCCACAGCCACGCGATGCTGGGCATGTATGGCTCAAGATATCGCAAAAGGGCGCCTATGTCGATTGCACCTTCGCCGGATGCCCCCACAATCGCGGCATTCGGTCCGGCCTGGAGTGAGAGTACGAATGTCGCAAAGAACGCAGCGGTTGAAATCGCCATGGCTATGCAGCCGGCGAGGTATCGTGCATTGGCGGATTGTTGTCGCATGGCGCGGAATGCAACCCAGGCCAGAAGGCCGATGGCCACGCCCTGCCAGAGGAAGTGGACGACGGCCCAGCTCAGGGCATGAGCGAGCGGCGTCAAATCCGACGAGTCGAAGAGCATCATGCTTGGCCGCCCTCCAATTTGTCGAGAAGCTCGCGAATGCGTTGACGCTCCTCAGCCGTCGATTTCTTTGTCGACAACGCCTGCATGACAAGATTGCCAGGTGATCCGCTGAAGGCACGATCGATCAGATCGCCGAGCAGTTGCCGTTGGGTCTGTCGCTGCGATCGTGCCGGCTTGAAGACCTGTGGTCGCACCGAGGCGTCTCGAACAAGTAGTCCTTTCTCCGTCATGATCTGCATGAACTTCAACACCGTCGTGTATCCGATGTCCTGTTCGGCGCTGAGACGCTGATAGACCTGGCGAACGGTGCTAGGCCCCTGCTCCCAGATCACTCGAAGGATCGCCATCTCGGCGTCAGTCGGTCTCTTCCTGGCTTGTTTTCTTGACATCAGAACCCTCTTTCCTGCGTTCATTTGCCGGCAGATAAAACACGAAGACTTTCGTCATTGCAAGCAAAAAACGACCAGCGTGACGATTTTCTTCGTCATTCTGTCCTTGTTTCCTGATGGCCTATCGCGGGCGCAAGTCGTGCACCTGCTTCACGAGCGCAAAAGCGGCGATACTCTGAAGCTGGCGACCCGGCTGTGACAACCCGTGTTTCCGCCGGGCATTCGCGAATCGTCAACGCATTATGGTCTTTCGAGGCGTTTTACCGCTTTGAAGACACGGTGCCCTGACTTCCGTTGAGGCCGATAGTTTTACCGGCGTGTTCAGGCAACCCAAAAGAGCTGGAGGTCTTCGAACGTTACACGCGGGGAGAAAACAGGCATTGATTCTACTGAGCTTACGACCGCCAGTTTTCGCTTGTGCCGGATGTACGTGCCGGATTTGTGCCACAGTTTTGTGATAGCTGGGAGGATCATTTCACGCAGCATCTCGTCGGTTATCTGGGCGTAGTGACGGGTCAGGACGCTGGTCGGAGCACAGCCCATGTACTTCTGCACGCAATCGGAGTCCGCCCCTGCTGACAGCACAGCAGACACAAAGCTGGCGCGCAACCATCGCGGCTTGTAGCCGCGAAGCCCGCAAGACGCCTGGAGCAAGACAGGGCCGTAGAGAGCGCGGGAGTGCTCGCTGAGAAAAGTCAGAAAGGGCTCAAGATCCTCCGAATCCAGCGCCTTGCGCTGCCAGCGCTACGTCGTTTACCGCCACTACGATTCCGACTGGGAAGCCTGCGAGTACTGCGTTGCCGACTACACGCTCCAATGCGCCTCCTGCGACGACAAGTTCTGGCAAGGCGATCTCGAAGGCGTGGATGTGGCATGGTTTCAGCAGGCCGTCGGGGTTCTGCTTTGCGAGGACTGCTTGGTCGAATGAATGGAATCAGATCACCGATGCGAAAACACAAATCAAGAAGCCCTTTGCCTGAGCCGACTGTGCTTGGTTCTTGCGCAGTCTCAGCCTTGTCGCAAGCCGACTGAAACAACGAGTGAAAACGCCCCGATTGTCCCAGTGTGTTACCGCTGCCCAGAAATGAAAACGGGGCGACAATCGTAGAGTCTCACGGCGGGATCGCGGTACATTTGGTACATCATAGAGTCCGTCGGTCCCCAGCCCGGAAGCGGCTGGTAAAGATCGTGAGGCATCGCTGCCGAAGGTCTCCAGAGAGAGGATTCCACCTCGTGGCCATGTCTCTTGATCCATTCGGCGATGTCAGCATGGCGACTTGGTCCCCGTCGCCCGAAGGCCCCCAAAGGCCCGCGGTCGTTCAGCATGACAAACCGGACCACACCAGTTTCCACCATGTTGACAAACTGCTCTTTTGTCACCGTTGGGACTTCCCCTGTATATCCTCCGTACGCCATGACGGGTTTACCGGTTGCTATGATAATTGGCGCGGCCAAGTGCAAGTCGGCAACGGCCATAAGGAAACGCTCGCTGCGGTGTTGGGCCACGAGGAAGTTGGCAAGCGACTCCACGCCGGCCAGGTCGGAATCACTGGGTTCCCTGCTTGCTTGATGTTCAAGGAGCGCTGGATCGGCAAGTGGCACCATTCGACCCCCTGGCGCCAGAGCGGGTGTAGCGGACCAGAGGGCTGGGGATAGAGAGAGCGATATGAGACCCAGTCCAAAGGCAATGATTTTGATGTAGCCGAAAAGACGGGTGCGTTCCCGGAAGCGCAAAGCAACGAGAAACGCCACTAGCGACAACGTTAAACCCACAAGCACCACGGGGACAAGATGGCGCTGCCACTTGGGATAGTACCCAAGCACCCAGCACTGCCAGATTGCTGTCAGAAGCAGCGCCACAATTGGCAGAAGGATCCATGCGCCCTTCCCGCCATACGGCGGGCAAGCTTTCCATAGGTAGACAGTGCTGATCCCGACCAAGCAGGCAATCGCAGGGGCGAGCATGGTCAAGTAGTACGGATGAATGTGTGTGGGGGGGACACTGAAGAGAACCGCGTACGTGGCGAACCACACGGACCACAGGATCAGGGAGTGGGCCAAAGGGGATTTCAGGGAAAGTGGACGAGACAAAAGTACTACTGCGACGAGGCCGACCGCGACGTACGGCAAGAACCAGGTGATGTGCCCGGCCATTTCGCGATTGGATTGGCCAGCCGGAACAACCCAGGCCGGCCCCCGTGTCCCGTAATCTCCCCCGGCGGTGGCATGGGACCGAATCCTGGACCCGGTCCGCCCGGGGGCGGTCGCCCGCCGGGAACATCCCGTTCAGGAAAACCGGGAGGCCGACCGCCAGGTCCTCTTGGGTCCAATCCTTCGGGTGGCGGCGCGGAAACTGAAACGATTCTTCGGTCGGTGTCGCTCGGTCTCGGTGACCTTGATCGTCCCCGCCTCGAAGTCCACGTCGCACTCGCGCAAGGCCAGTGCCTCACGGATCCGAAGCCCGCAAAACGCCTGGAGTAACGCAGCCCGTAGAGCGCTGAGTACTGTTCACGGACCAAAGTCAGGAAGGCCCCCAGGTCATCGGGACTAAGTGCTTTGCGCTGCACGCGTTCGCGTTCCTTGTCGGGATTGCCGCCGCCGCGAAACTTGACACCCTTTGCCCGGTCGCGGAACCCATCTGGGTCGGTCTCGGCCCAATGGCGGCTCGTCAGTCAAAAAAGATCAGCTCTTTTCTCACGGCAGAGCGATGTCGTACTTGATTCGGTCGCCAACGGTGTGTACTTGGGTTGTCTCAGGAGGCGGATCAGACGGTTTCGGTGGTGCTGGGGAATCGAGTTTACAGCACCTCAGAAAGCATTGTGAACCTATCAGACCGTCCACGACTTTCCTCAACCGGGAAAGTAGAAAGATCGAGACGGACCCGCAGCACCTGAGCCATCGTGTCTGGACCCCGTCGGCTGATGTCCAAGTGCAAAGACCATCGTTGCCCTCACCTCTTCGCTGCCTTTGTGTTTCTGGGCTTGGCGGCAGCCATAACGTTCGTCGTTCACGAGACCGCGCACCACAACGACCGACAAGAGCACCCGAATTGTGCTCTCTGTCAGTCGACCGGAACCGTGGCATTACCGGAGTTGGATGCGCTGAGCTCGATCAGGCATCTGCAACCGATTGCCGCGCTGTTTCCCTCCGAGCAGTCTTACCGGCGCAACGATTCAACCGGCTGCAATTTCGTCCGAGGTCCACCCTATCCTGACCTGGAGCCTGACGCAGAGATCGAACACGGAAGGCCCCGTCTATTCTCATGGAAAGGAGTGGGCAGGAATGAGAACTCAATCAGGGCTTACAAACAAACGGGCATTTACGCTTATCGAGCTGTTGATCGTCGTGGCGATTATCGCGATTCTGGCCTTGATCGCGGTGCCGAACTTTCTCGAAGCGCAGGTGCGCTCCAAAGTTTCACGGACGCAAGCCGACATGCGCTCCACGGCCGTGGCGATCGAAGCCTATTGCGTGGATCATAATGTCTATCCACCGTATGGCAATCCGCTTGATTTCACTGCCGTGGGCGAACCGCACCACTTCGTGCCGATCCGACTGACCACGCCCGTTGCTTACGTCACCGGTCTCTACAACGACGTCTTCCCCGCGCTGAACCTTCATCCCGGAGTGACGATCGAGCGTTTCCACCCGTTCCACTATCTCAACGATCAGGAGGAAGATGTTCCGGTGGCGGCGGCCAAGTACGAAATGGTCTCCGGCCAGCGCGGCAGTGTTGTGTGGATGATCCGCAGCCATGGGCCAGATGTCGATTGCGACGAAGGCGATGCAGCCTACGACCCAACCAATGGGACGATCAGCAATGGCGACATTATGCGGTTTGGCCCCTGAGGTATTCTGCAAAGCGTACTTGCGATCGGGGCGATCACCCTGACGCCCCGGTTCTTTTTCAACCGTTGATGGCGCTGAGGAGCTACATGGTGTTGACGCAGGGGCAATTGCATGTGATCTTCAATGTGGTTGTCGCATGCCCGATGACCTGCGGAGATCTTGCGGACGCTTGATGGCGAACGCTGTATGCAGAAACGGGCATATTGCTGGCCATGGGAGAATCCGACATCCCATAGATGGCAGCAAAAGGGCGAATGATGGGAAAAGGACAAAAGCCGCGCGAAAGCACGCACTTGGCTCTTGGGCCAAAACAGAGCGATATCATACTCGATTCGGTCGCCGATGGCGTGTTTACGGTAGATCGGCAATGGCGCATCACGTCGTTCAACCGTGCGGCCGAGCACATCACGGGCGTCCCGCGCCACGAGGCGATTGGCCAGCGGTGTTGCGAGGTCTTTCACGCCAGCATCTGCGAGTCGAACTGTCTCTTGCGTCGCACGCTGGAATCCGGCGAACCGATTGTCAACGAAGCGATCTACATCGTTAATGCGCGCGGCGAGCGGATTCCGATCAGCGTTTCGACGGCGATTTTACGCGACGAGCAAGGTCAGATCATCGGAGGCGTCGAGACTTTCCGCGACCTGAGCGCCGTCGAAGAACTTCGCAAGGAATTGTCCAAGCGGTATACGTTTGCCGACATCGTCAGCCGCAATGTGGCGATGCAACGGCTATTCGACGTCTTGCCCGCCGTTGCCGAAAGCGATAGCACGGTCTTGATCGAGGGCGAAAGTGGGACAGGCAAGGAGCTGTTCGCCCGCGCGATTCACGATCTCAGCCCGCGCGCGCAAAAGCCGCTTGTCGTAGTCAACTGCGGAGCCCTTCCTGACACGCTACTGGAGTCAGAACTTTTCGGCTACAAGGCGGGCGCTTTCACCGACGCGCGCAAGGACAAGCCCGGCCGGTTCGCGCTAGCCGAAGGCGGAACGATTTTTCTCGACGAGATCGGCGATGTTTCGCCGGCCTTGCAGGCGCGGCTGCTGCGCGTTCTCCAGGAGCGCACCTACGAGCCCCTTGGCGCCACGAAGCCAGTTCGGGCCGACGTTCGCGCCATTGCGGCCACCCACCGCGACTTGGCCGAACTGGTCGAGCAGGGGCGCTTCCGGCGCGACTTGTACTACCGGGTCAACGTGGTGCGACTGGCCCTGCCGGCGCTTCGCGAGAGATGCGAAGACATCCCGCTTTTGGTTGATCACTTCATCGCGCGCTTCAATCGCCTGCGCGGAAAGGCCATTCTGGGTGTGTCGCCCGAAGTCATGGAGATCCTGATGAACCACGAGTTCAGGGGCAATGTACGCGAGTTGGAGAACATCATCGAGCATGCTTTTGTCCTGTGTTCGGGCCATACTATCGAGGCTAAAGACCTGCCCGACTTCCTGCGTGCGCAACGGGGCGAGCAGAAGAAACTGAGCGTCGGGGACTCGCTGGCCGAGATCGAGACGCGCGTCATCGCGCAGGCGCTCGCGCGAAACAAAGGCAGTCGTCAAGCGACCGCGCGCGAGCTGGGGATCCACAAGACGACGCTCTGGCGGAAAATGAAGCGCTACGGGTTGGACAAGGCCAGCCCGGGCGTTTGAGACGGGTAGAGGACCCACGCTGGTTGCACTATGCAACCACTGGCGGCGCGTTCGGGTTGCAATATGCAGCCAACTTGCCTCGTCTCCTTCCTGGGTTGATCAATCTAAATTCAACTAAATCAAGTCTGTATGCCCTGCGCCCTTTCAGGGGCACGTTTCCTGCGCAAGGCCACAACAGGGCGAGTGATGAGAGTCGGTATAGCCATCTGGCAGTCGCGGGTCTCTCCGGTCTTCGACGTCGCTGGCCGATTGCTGGTCGTGGAGGTCGAGAAAGGCCGGGAAGTTGCGCGCAAGGAGGAATCCATCGTGGATCCGTTTCCGCCGCGCAAGGCCCAGCGACTGCGCGAGCTGGATGTCGAGGTTCTCATCTGCGGGGCGATCTCGCGTCCCCTGGCCGAGCTGGTCGTCCGGGCGGGTGTGACTGTTCTTCCGTGGATTGCAGGCGACGCGGAGGAAGTTCTCCGTTGCTATCTGGAGGGTCAATTGCCCGACCCGCGCTTCGTGATGCCGGGCGGCCGATGGTGCTGGCGTGCGGGTTGGCGACGGGGCCGACGCTGGGGTGGCCCCCCGCACGGCCGACCGCCATTTGAACTGTCTTCATTCTCCGCCCAAAGCGATCGTGATCGCTCCCGGCAAGACCGCAGTACTTCAGATGGTCATGAGAGCCGCCGAACATGAAGGGAGTCTCGGATGAAGATCGCCATCACAGCGCAAGGCAAGGACATTCAAAACCAGGTGGACCCGCGTTTCGGGCGTGCGCCCTGGTTCATCATCGCGGACACAGACACGGGCCAGTTCGAGGCGGTTGACAACGCTCAGAATGTCAACGCTTTGCAGGGTGCGGGCATCCAGGCGGCGCAGAACGTGGCGCGGCACGGCGTTGCCTGTGTCTTGACCGGCCATTGCGGGCCGAACGCGTTTCGAGCGCTTTTGGCTGCCGGCATTCAAGTGATCGTAGGGATTGAGGGAACGGTTGCGGAGGCCATCGAGCGCTTCCAGCGAGGCGAGTTGAGGCCGGCCGACCGACCAAATGTTGAAGGACGCTGGGCGTAGGCGTGATGAGAATCTACCTCGACTGTCTGCCATGCTTCGTCCGCCAGGCGCTCGAAGCAGTGCGCATGGCCACCGACGATTTGACCATCCACGAACGCGTAATGCGCGAGGTGTTGCGCAAGGCGAGCGAAATCCGCTTCGACCTCTCGCCACCGGCGATGGGCCAGCAAATCCATCGCCTCGTTCGCGAGGCCAGCGGCAATCGCGATCCCTACAGCGCGATCAAGAGAGAGTCAAACCGCTTCGCTTTGGCTCTCTTCCCGAGGTGGAGGACGCTTGTCGCCGCTTCGTCTGATCCATTCGCCGCGGCAGTCCGCCTCGCCATCGCGGGAAACATATTGGATTTCGGTGTCGAGCAGGACGTGGACCTGAGAGAAGTTGCCGAGCAGCTGGAGCGATGTGCGGGGAATGATCTGGCCGGGTCGGACCTGGAAGCTCTCCGGGAGGCCGTCGCGCAAGCGCAGAGCATCCTGTATATCGGCGACAATGCCGGCGAGGTCGTGCTCGACCGTTTGCTGATCGAACATATGCCCATCGAGAAGGTCATCTTCGCCGTACGCGGTCGCGCGGTCATCAACGATGCAACACGCGAGGACGCCGAGGAGGTTGGCCTGACCGACCTGGTCGAGGTCATTGACAGCGGCAGCGATGCGCCAGGGACGATCCTCGAGCTCTGTTCGGCGGAATTCCGCGAACACTTCGCGCGCGCGGAATTGGTCATCGCCAAAGGGCAGGGCAACTATGAGACGCTCAGCGGTGTTGGCCGCGAAGTGTTTTTTCTTCTCAAGGCCAAGTGCCCTGTCATTGCGCGCGATTTGGCCTGCGAGGCGGGCGCGATGATTGTCCGATGCAAGCCGGCGTCTGTTGACTCCGCAGAAAGGATCACAGCCGGGTGACGATGGATCATTCGGCAGACACGAAGCAGACAGGAGAAGCAACGGTGGAGTGTGCGACGTGTGAAAACATGGTCTGTCGGAACGGAGTGGACTGCACGGGACGCCAGGACGAAATCGCCGCGCTATACAACCATCCGGCGGTAGAGCAGATGGCACGCGCCGCCGCCGAGATTGAGACGCGTTTCTACGGCGAAGCCTGCCGGCTGGAGGAGCTGATCGAATTCGCCAAGCGCATGGGCTACCGCCGGCTGGGCGTTGCTTTCTGCATCGGCCTCTCGGAGGAGGCCAAGCTCCTGATGAAACCTCTGGAGAGGCAGTTCGACGTTTCGACGGTTTGCTGCAAGGTCTGCGGGCTGACGGACGACAGCTTGCGCGATCTCAAGGAAAGCAAGGGCATGAGCCGAGCCAGCTGCAATCCGGTTGGGCAGGCCCAGACGTTGAACGACGACCAGACGGACCTGAACATTATCGTGGGCTTGTGTATCGGGCACGATATTCTGTTCACCCAGCATTCCAAGGCACCGGTGACAACCCTCATCGTCAAAGACCGGGTTCTCGCGCACAATCCCGCCGGGGCTCTCTATTCACGTTATCTTCGCCGCCGATTGGAGCGACGGCAGATGAAACGAGGAGAAGGAACCGGTGAGTAAGCGGCTCATGGAACTCCGCGACGAATTGTTCGAACATCTGCCATTCACCGTGTTCAGTGTCGCAGCGGGCATGGCTGTCCTGGGTTTCATGACTTATGGCGCCATGGCAAAGGACCGCGAGCTCGTCGAACGTGGTTCGCGCTCGCTTTTCCACGTTTTCCATCCGCTGCACATGCTGTTCAGCGCCACGGCGACAACGGCCATGTTTTGGCGGCACGAGCGCCGCTGGCTAAAAGCGATCGTTATCGGCGTGATCGGCTCGCTCGGGGTCTGCGGCCTGAGCGACATTTTCCTGCCCTATGTCTCTGGGTTCCTGTTGGGAGTCCGCATGCAGTTGCATGTGTGCATTATTGAACACCCGCAGCTGATATTGCCCTATGTGCTGGTTGGACTCGCCGTGGGATTCATTCTGTCGCCGACGACCCGCAAGGGAACGATTTTCTCGCATTCGGCCCACGTCGTGGTCAGCAGCATGGCCTCGCTGCTCTACCTGGTCTCCTACGGTTTGCACGACTGGGTCAGTGTGGGCGGGCTGGTTTTGATCTACATGGTGCTGGCGGTCATGTTGCCCTGCTGCACAAGCGACATCGTTTTCCCGCTTCTGCTGATTTCGGAGCCAGCGGATAAGGCCAAGATGAGGGCGGCTTTCAGTGAACAAAGGTGAACTGGCTATGAAGAGGTCTCTTTTGCATAAACGAGTTGGGAAGGAGGTGAACGAGGATGCCATTCGGTGATGGAACAGGACCGATGGGATTCGGCCCAATGACGGGTCGAGCTGCCGGCTAC
>Ga0111193_1049_pt1 | contig 18420 bp, 13 predicted proteins | sample DeeMarSWOR324_28_FD_80361 | JGI IMG/M metagenome (GOLD analysis project Ga0111193, IMG submission 80361) | candidate division BRC1 bacterium SM23_51 | reverse complement strand
GGCGAGTGCCACAAGGACAGCGGCGGCCCAGAGAACGTAGGCTAGGTTTTGCATCGGATGACCGGTGTTGTGGCTCACTGCGACGCGCCCGGGTCAGTAAGCGCGCCTTAGACCGCCGGCTGCACCGCTCCCGCCTCTCGCGCTGCCCGCGGCGAGCTCCGGCCCGCCCGCGCCTCTCGTCATGTAGCGCTGGCAGTCCTCGATTTTGTGAGCATTGAGCAGAGCGATCTCGCGCGAGATCCGTCCGCGCTTGTAGAGCTCAGCGATCGCGCGGTCCATTGTCTGCATACCCATGGCGCCGCCGGCCTCGATCTGGGTAGGCAGCTGGTGGGTCTTGCCCTCGCGAATGAGGCTGCGCACGGCGTCGTTGGCGACGACGATTTCCAGAGCCAACTCGCGGCCTCTGCCCATGACCGATGGCAGGAGTTTTTGGCAAAGAATGCCCTCGATGACGCCGGCCAACTGAATGCGGATTTGCCCCTGTTGGTGAGGCGGGAAGACGTCAATGACTCGGTCCACGGTCTGAACCGTATCCACCGTATGGAGGGTCGAGAAGACCAGGTGACCTGTTTCGGCTGCCGTCAGGGCGGCGGCGATTGTCTCCTGGTCGCGCATCTCGCCGACCATGATAACGTCGGGATCCTGGCGCAGAACATGTTTCAGCGCGTTGCCGAACGAGAAGGTGTCCTCGTTGATCTCGCGCTGTTCGACGAGCGCTTTCTTGTGAGCGTGCAAGTACTCGATCGGGTCCTCAATCGTGATAATGTGACACTCGCGTTCGCGGTTGATCAGGTCAACCATGGCTGCCAGCGTCGTGGATTTGCCCATGCCTGTCGGGCCGGTGCACAAGACCAACCCGTTCGGCCGGCGCGCCAGGCGCTCGCATACTTTGACCGGGAGGTGGAGCTCCTCGAACCCGCGAATCGTCGCCGGAATGGTGCGGAAAGCCGCCGCGACACTGCCACGCTGGAAGTGTGCGTTGACGCGGAACCGGCTGACGTTTGAGATACTCAGGGAGAAATCCAGCTCCTTGGTCTCCTCGAATTTCTGTTTCTGCAAATCGTTCAGGACGCTGTAGATCAGGCGTCGGGCCTCGGCGGCTGTGAGTGCCGCCATCCCTTCGACGTTCACTAGTTTGCCGTCGATGCGCAACACGGGTGGACGACCCACGGCGAGGTGCAAATCCGACGCGTCGCGTTCAACGGTTAGCCGCAGCATTTCCGCAATCTCCATTGTCTCCGCCTCCAAGAGCTCTTCGCTTTTTTGCGACGATCCTTTCACCGTAGTTGCCTCAGTATCTAGGCGACCGGCCATGTCGTGTCAACTGCTATCTCCCACGCAATGCAACGGCGCGCGCCTCTTGCCATTGCTGCCATTTTCGGATTGGTCGGCGCGACGGGCGGGGTTTTGCCGCCAGCAGCCCCCCGGGAACCGCAGCAATCTCCGGACATGCCCGCAAACTGCTGCGGCAAAGATTGGGTTGAATTGTCTGTCCGGATCGACCAACTTTGCTCCTGCCTGCGGCGGCGCTCTCGTTCGTCCGAGTGCATAGGCTCGCGGATTGGGCAGGCGCAAACGAACTCACTCACCGGATCATTGACCGATGGCGAGACAGAGCAACCTCATTCTGGTCGGGTTTATGGGAACGGGCAAGACGGTCGTCGGCCAGGCGGCCGCGCGCACGCTCGGTTTCACCTATGTGGACACTGACGATCTGATCGAGCAGCGTGCCGGCAAGGTGATCGCGCGCATTTTCGCCGAGGATGGCGAGCCGCACTTCCGCGACCTCGAAACCGACGCGATTCGCTCGCTTGCTTCGCTCGATCGCCACGTTGTCGCGACCGGTGGGGGATGCGTCCAGCGCGATGAGAACTGGCAAGCCATGCGCCAGGCGGGGTTGGTTGTCTGCCTCGCCGCACGTCCCGAAGTGATCTACGACCGAACGCGCGGCGAGACGCACCGCCCCCTGCTCCAAACGCCCGAGCCCCTGGCACGCATCCGCGAGCTGCTCGCCCGCCGCGCACCGTTCTACGCCCGCGCGGATCATACCATTGACACGTCAGAGCTGACCGTGGACCAGGTCGTTGCGTGTCTGCTCGATCTGTGGAATGCGTGAACGAAACGCGGCCGGCGGCCGCGGTGGCTCTTGAGGAGACCTGTTTCGGCAAGCCGGTATCAGCGCGCCAGGTGGCCGAGCGCTTCGATCTTCGCGACGATCTCCTTGTAGCCGGCGTCAATCTTGAATAGTTTTTTGTAGATTTCGAGGGCGCGTGCGAACTGCTCGTCTTCCTCGAACAGTCCCCCGACCTCGTAGAGGTAGTGTTTGATCTGCTCGAGGTGCTCGGGGTCTTTCTCGCGTATATCCAGTTCACGCAAGGTTTCGCCGGCAAGATCGAACATCTGCTTGGTCGTCAGGCAGTGCGCCAGCTTGACCAGCGAAAGGTTGCGCAGGTTGCCCTCGGCGTGCTGAGCGGCACGCTGATAGGCAGTCATTGCGTCGTTGAGCCGTTCGAACTCGACATAGAGGTCGGCCATCTCGTGGAGCAGCGACGGCTGGTCGGGCGAGGATTCGAGCTGCTCACGCAGCGCTTCGATCCGGCTTTCTTTCACCCGCGTCTGCGACTCGCGGACCATCTCGCGCAGTTGACGGTTCTCGGGCGCTACTTCGAGCGCGCGCTCGAGGATCAGAAGAGCACGCCGGTGGTCATCGCGCTTGCTGAACAGCTCGTGCAACCGAAGGTACCGGTTCAGGTTTTCGGGATCACGCTTGAGGAGTTCCTCGCCATACGGGACCGCCCGGTCCGCATCGCCCAGCTGATAGTAGACCTCGAACAGCATCGGTAGGAGATCGTCGCGCGCGGGCGGGGAGAGATCGAGGATCTTGCCGAGCACAACTGCCGCTTCGCTGTAATGGCCGCCTTTGATCAGTAGTGTGCTGTGGCTTTTCAGCGCTGGAAGGTGGTTGGGTTGCTGGCGGAGAATCTGGCGACAGCCATCGGCCAGGATTTCGTTGGGATGGAGCGAGTGCTGCGCCATCATCTCATGCAGTTGGTGGCAGCGGTCGAAGTCACGCTTCTTCAGGTAGACGCCGGCAAGAAGGTTGAGCAAAACAAAGTGTTGCTCGCCGCGCTCGAGGAGCTCTTCGAGAAAGCGCACGATCCGTTGTTCCTGGTCCGGGTGCTCTTCGAGCAGGAGGTCCAGTTCGCGCGCGGCCTCCTCGGCCTTCTGGTAGGTGACCAGGCGTTCGGCAAGGGCAAGGCGCTGGTCGAGCGAGGCATCCTCGCCATGGGCTTGCTTGCGCAGAGCGGTCAGTTCGTGCTCGACGCGCGCTGACTGAATGCGCGCGCCCAGCGACTGGATCGCGGCGCGTTCGTCGGTCGGTGCATTCGCGCGTGCTTGCTCGAGCGCCTCGGCGGCTTCGTCCAAGCAGCCGAGGCCAAAGAGGTTCACGGCGCAGTGATAGGCGAATCGAGGGTCTTTAGGATAGCGCGCGGCGAAGTCCTCAAAAACCTTCAGTGCCTTGTCGAGGTCCTGGCGATCCTCGAGCAGCTGACCATACTCCAGGGCCACTTCGGGCGACTCGGGATCCTGGCGCAACAGCAGCCGGTAGTGGGGCAAAGCCTGGTTCAGGCGGCCCAACTCGCGATAGAGCCGGATCACGCGCCGGCGCACTTCGGTGTTTTCGCTCTCGATCTCGAGCAGGTTCAAATACCACGAGGCCGCCTCCTCGCGGTTCTTGATCTTCTCGTTCAATTCGGCCAAAGTGAGCAGGACGCGGGGGTTTTCGGGCGCCTGCATCGCCAAGACCTGAAGGTCGGCGAGTGTGCGCCTGTAAGGAGGGTCGTCGAGCTCCATGGCACGCTGGGTCAGCTCCAGCGCCCGTTCCACATTGCCCTGCTCGGCGTTCAGGCGTCCCAACAGACAGACGTCTTCGAGGTTGTCGGAGTCATAGAACTTGTCCAGAACGGGAAGGGCCTCGGCCGGGCGAGCGTGTTGCAGGTGCAGATCGACCAGTTTGCGGCCAAACCGTGTATTGTCGGGCTCGAGCTTGAGGGCCTCGGCGAGGACCTCGCCGGTCAGATCTTCGGGCAGCTGGAAGGCGGAGTCCGCGAGCATGCGTACAAGACGGGGGTCGCGCTCGCCTCGCCGGTAAGATTCGACCAAGATCTCCAAAGCCCGCCCCGCCTCGCCAATCTCGTAGAGGGCAAGCCCCTGGTCGCGCGCGACGTGCTCGCTGCCGGGCAGAAAACGCCGCGCCGCACCCAGCATGGTCGAGGCCGCTTGCCACCGTTGTCTTCTCAGCAGCCCGCCGCCCAGGACCATGCACACTTTGCCCATGAGAATCTCGATTGTACGCACACTGGTGGCCAGTACGAGCCAGGCCGCACCGGCAAACGCCAGAGGGATCGGCATGAAGAATTCCTCCGCGTCAAAGGAGGTCGCGACATAGGCTAGAACAAGCCAGAAGATGCTCAGGCCCAGAAGGTAGAGAGCAAAGACCGGCCGCCGCGGCGCTCGCGACCGAAGGCTGGCCGCGTATGCTGCGATGATCAGGACCACCGGCAGGAGGGTCGCCGCCCCGACAACCAGATACTCCTGGTCGAATGTCCGCAGCGGCTCATTGAGGAAGTCGAGGAATTCGGGCTGGGCGATTTGCGAGGCAATCAGCATCCCTCCGGCCAGGCTGAACACGAAGGCCATGGCAGTCAGCAATCCCAGCAATCCTCGGCGCGTCTTGCCTGCCATCGTCTCGGCATTTTCCCTTTCTGGAGGCGAACGAAGCCCTGAATCACTGGTGGTTTAGCATCCGCCCGAAGGAGGTTGCAACAAATTTTGGTTGCCCTCTCGCAAATCGTGCCCATAGGCTATGTGGCGACACTTTGTCTCGTTTCGCGTGGTTCTGACAAACCAATATTCCGCGCGGCGCGCGCGGCGTGCCGCCCGGGGGGGAGGGAAGAAATGTCCCCTGAAACGCTGACAGTTGATCTGGGCGATCGTAGCTATCCGATCCTGATCGGTAGCGACTGGCTCGAGCAATTGGGGCCGGCGCTGCGCGAGCGGTCGTCCCACGAGCGTGCGCTGGTTGTCTCGGACAATCGCGTCAATGGCCTTTACGGCGATGCAGTTTTGGCTTCGTTGGCCAACGCGGGTTTTTCGGCTGAAATGCTTGTCGTTCCCGAGGGCGAGCAGTTCAAGACGCTCGATACGTGCACGACGATCTACACCTACCTGCTCGCCAACAATTACTCGCGCGAGACCATTCTGGCCGCGCTCGGCGGCGGCGTCGTGGGCGATCTGACCGGATTCGCCGCGGCCACCTACATGCGCGGTATTCCCTTCGTCCAGGTGCCGACGACACTTCTGGCGATGGTCGACAGCAGCGTCGGCGGCAAAACGGGCGTGAACCATCCACTCGGCAAGAACATGATTGGTGCTTTCCACCAGCCGCTGCTGGTTTTCGTTGACCTCGGATGCCTGCGCACGCTCGCGCCCGTGGAGTTTCGCGCCGGATTTGCCGAGGTGGTCAAGCATGGCGTGATCCGCGAGAGGGGTTTCTTTGATTTCTGCGAGAGCGAACGCGAGGCTCTTTTCGCCCTCGAGCCGCAGGCGCTTCAGCGGGCCGTCCGAACCAGCTGCGCTGTCAAGGCCGACGTTGTCTCGGCCGACGAGCGCGAGGCCGGCCTGCGGGCGATCTTGAACTTCGGCCACACGGTCGGCCATGCGGTCGAGTCGCTGACCAACTATTCCCTGTACAAGCATGGTGAGGCGGTGGCAATCGGCATGGTCGCCGCGGGGCGGCTGGCGGCGCGCATGGGGCGTTTTGAACCGGCGGAGCAGGAGCGAATCGAGCGGCTGCTCGCGCAGTCGGATCTGCCTGTTCGTATACCCGCGCAACTGGAGACCGACGCTGTGATCGAGCGGCTGAGCAAAGACAAGAAAGTTCGCGGCGGCCGTGTGCGTTTTGTGCTGCCCGAGGCGATAGGCCGCGTCTTTATCGAGAGCGACTTCTCGCCGGCCATGCTGCGCGAGGTCATCGAGGCCATGCGCGAATAACAATTGCGGATTTCGGATTGCGGATTGGCGATTTCTGAATGGGGCGTATGATGGATGAATAAACACGAAGTGCTCCGAAGGACAAAGCAGTTTGCGCTTCGTGTTGTCCAGCTGGTCGAATCGTTGCCCAGAGGGCGGACTACTGAGGTGCTTGGACGCCAACTCTTGCGCTCGGGTACCTCGGTGGGAGCAAACTATCGCGCGGCGTGCCGTGCCAAGTCACAAGCCGATTTTGTTGCGAAGATGGGGATCGTGGAAGAGGAGGCCGATGAAGCATTGTATTGGATGGAGCTATTGGTTGAAGCGGGAATTGTGAAAGCGCAGAAACTAGAGTCTCTCATGAAGGAGACAGACGAAATCCTATCGATCACCGTCGCCTCAATCAAAACTGCAAGGAAGGGGAAATGAAAGCCGAGCTTGCGAATCCGCAATCCCTAATCATCAGGTCTTCGGCGGACAAGTCCGCAATCGGCAATTGGCAATCCGCCTTCGCGAAGTCTTCGGCGGACAAGTCCGCAATCCGCAATATTGGGGTGACCTATGGCAAGGCCATTGAGAATTGGCTTGATCGGTTTCGGCAACATCGGAGCGGGCGTCATTGAGGTACTTCGGGCGAATCGCGACCTGCTCGACGCCCGCTGTCCGCGGCCACTTCAACTGCGGCGCGTGGCCGACATTGACTTGACACAGCCGCGGTCTGTCGAAGTGGATCGTGAGCTGCTGACGGACGACTCGGAGTCGGTTGTTCGCGATCCCGAAATTGATGTCGTGGTCGAGCTGATCGGCGGACTAGAACCGGCCCGGACGCTTGTCGAAACGGCGCTTCGCGAAGGCAAGCACGTCGTCACGGCCAACAAAGCGATGCTGGCCCATCACGGCGCTGACCTGCTGGCGGTGGCTGCCGAAAAGCGCGTGCGGCTTCTTTTCGAGGCAGCCGTCGGCGGTGGCATCCCTATCGTTCGTACTCTATGCGAAGGCCTCGCCGCCAACCGCATCACACGCATCGAGGGCATTCTTAATGGGACGTGCAATTACATCCTCACGGCGATGGCGTCGGGCAAGACCTACGAGGAAGCCTTGGCCGAGGCCCACGAGCTGGGCTATGTCGAAGCTGATCCGACGGCCGACGTCGAGGGGATGGATGCTGCTCACAAGATCGCCATCCTGGCCTCGTTGGCCTTTGGCCAAGACATCCGGTATGAGGACGTTGACCGCGAAGGGATCACAAGGATCACGCAGCAGGATATCCGCAGAGCCAGTGGCGAAAACTGCGCCATCAAGCATTACGCCGTGGCCGAAATGGACGAGCAGGGCCGTGTCGCCGTCAGCGTTCGGCCGACACTTCTCGGGACAGACCACCTTTGCCATGAAGTGGTCGGTGTTCTCAATGCCGTGGTGATAGAAGGTTTTCCGGTAGGACAAATCATGCTCAAGGGGCCGGGGGCCGGCCCGAAGCCGACGGCCAGCGCTGTCTTGAGCGACCTCATGTGGCTGTCGCGGATTGAGAACGGACAGTCGCCGCCCCCGTCGCTTCTGACTATCCCCCCCGGGAAAAAACCGCCGAAGAAAGCCTAATCTCTGTACGATGGTTGTGGACGAGACGCTGTTTCACGTTTCAGGTCTCAGGTCTCAGGTCACAGAAGGGCAAGAATCACAGCGGAATCCACAGGTCGTGCAACCTGTAACCTGAAACGCGAAACCTGAAACGTGAAACCTGAAACGTGAAACGTGAAACCTGAAACCCCCATGCCTGCAAAATACAATGAGCCGCTGCCCAGTGGGGCAGCGGCTCCTTAGCAGTCGGTCCAGGCGGTCTTTTTCAAAACAGATTCGCCGTACGGCGAACAGGCCGCCGCAGTCCAAAGTAATTCTCTCAGAGCGTGTGCGAGAAGCTCGATCGAAGCCCTGAAAGGGCGTGAGAACATAGCCCAGGGCAAGCCCCGCCATTCGGCGGGCAAGTCCGCCGCACGGCGGACGCCGCCCTGGGTGCACGGGATCCCCCACGTTCAAGCCCTGAAAGGGCGAAAGAGGAACGGCGACAACAGCTTCTCAAACACCCTCTCAGACCTTCCAGTCGTCGTCGGTGTAAGAGTAGATGACGCGCTTTTCGAGCGCTTCGGTGGTCCGGATCATCGCCGCCGCGCTGTGGAAGCCAACCTCGCCATCGCAGAAAGGCTTATCGCCTGTCTCGATTGATTTCAGGAAGCTTTCGAATTCGACCTGGTAGGGAGTCTTCTTGGTGGGCGACTTGGCGTCGTCTGCGCCGATGGAGACACCGGGTTCCTTGGGCGGCGTCATGTAAGCACTGAGCAGGATCTTGGCCTTGCCGTCGGCCGTCTTCTCCTGGTGAGCCAGCGCCTCCCAGTCCATCTTCTTGGCCCCCGCCTCACGGAACATCATGGCGTCCGATTCTCGCGAGAGAATAATGGTGCCGCCGGTGCCGAGGTACTTCTCATAATAGCCCTCGTGGGCGTTGGTCATGATGGACTGGGCCATGACCTTGACGCCGTTGGGGTATTCGTAGACGAGGTTGACGTTATCCCAGATGTCGCGCTTGTCCTTGGCCACCTCGGCCTTCCAGTAGTCCAATCCCGCAAAGCCGGTCACTGTGAGAGGGCGGGCACCGAGGAACCAATCAATGGCATCCATCTGGTGGCTGGTCAGCTCGGACAGCAAGCCGAGCGACGACTCCTTGTACAGCCGCCAATTGACCAGATGCTCCAAGTCATACCAGCCATGGGGCCTGGGGTCGAAGTCGATCTTCGGCACGGGGCGGCGCCACGAGTCGTTGCGGTTCCAAACGGCCCACACGTGCGTGATCTTGCCAATCGTGCCCTGCTTGATCAGCTGAAGCGCGTGATGATAGAAGATGTTGTAGCGGCGCTGGTGGCCGATCTGGAGGAGTTTTCCCGCCTTTTCCGCCGCTTTGATCATCGCGCGACAGTCGTCCGTGGTCAACGCCATCATCTTCTCGCAAAAAACGTGCTTTCCCGCGTCGGAAGCGGTGATCGAAACCTCGGCGTGGAGCTTCGGCGGTACGGTAACGACAACCGCGTCTATGTCTTTCTCCTTTTCGAGCATCTCGCGGTAGTCCTTGTAGCCGCGGGCGCCCTTTTCGGCCATCTCCAGTCCATTCTTGCGATTCGCGTCGACGATGTCGGCAACGGCGACGAACTTGCACCCCGCCTGCTTGGCGAAGCCCATGTCGATCCGACCCTGGTGCCCTGTGCCAATGATGGCGAACTGGATGTCCTTGGCCGACTTGGGCGGGGTCTCGGCGGCATTTAGCAACTGCTCGAGCCCGCCGACCATGGTGGCGGTCGCCGCGGCCGTGGCCGATGTTTTGATCATTTCGCGCCGCGAAACCGTCCTTTTCTCACCTTCCATCAGTAGAGCCTCCTTCGTGGTCCGTTCCGAACCTGATAATGTTGAGATCTTCGCCTAGGGCTGTCGGGGCCTTTGGCCCCTCAGGCCGGTGAATTGGCGGGATCAGGATTGCCTCCACGTTATCGCGCCGGGCGCAGTAGCGGCGCGTCGCCTCGATTCCCATGACGAGAAACGCGGTGGAAAGCCCGTCGCATAGTGCCGCCGAAGGTCCCAAAGCGGCGGCTGACCACAGCTCGTCCACGGGCCAGCCTGTGCGGGGATCGAGAATGTGGCCATATCTACGACCGTCAAGCTCAAAAAAGCGATTGGCCTGGCCCGAGGTCGAAAGCGACCGGTCGCGCAGTGTCACGCTCCCGCATCGTTTCTCGGGGTCGAGCGGGTCGAGCAGGCCCACTCCCCATCCTTCCTCGCCCGGCGGCGCTCCCAGGGCGTAAATCGAGCTCCGACCGGCATGGAGCGAGGCCGCCTCGACCCCGACACTCCGCAGGAGCGCGGCAGCGCGGTCTATCGCGTAGCCCTTGCCGATCCCGCCCAGGTCGATCTCGACCCCCTCGCGCAGGAAGCGTACCGTGCGCTCGTCTTCGTCTAACTCGACCAATTGCAGTCCGACGCGCTGGCGTGCTTCCTCCAGCGCCGCGGGTGGTGGCAAGACCTTTAGTTCTTCCGCGTAGTGGCGCCAGCATTCAACCAACGCGCCGACCGTGACGTCGAACGCGCCGCTCGTGTCGCGATGAAGTTGCTTGGCCAGGCGCAGGAGGGCGAAAAGGTCTGGGTCTACGGCGACCGGCCCGCCAACCGGCCCGCCAACCGGCGGGTTCGCGGCATGGGCGTTGACCCAGTTGAGGTGGCTCCATTCGATGTAGCTACTCAATAGTTGATCGAGGCGTTCGACCTCGTCCAAAGCCGAGTTGGCTGCATCTTCGAGAAGGCGCTCATCGGAGCCGCATCCGATGATCTCGAATTCGCAGCCCATGGCGCGGCGCGTGACACTGACTAGCATGACTTTGCCCGTCGCCGATCGCCTCCCTTTTCTCACGCAGCGACTCGCGATGATACCCGGTCCGCAGTTCCGCCCTCAGAGGGTGTGTGAGAAGCTATTGGCGCCGTTCCTCTTTCGCGCTTTCAGGGCTCGAACGCTGGGGGATCCCGTGTACCCAGGGCGGCGTCCGCCGTGCGGCGGACTTGCCCGCCGAATGGCGGGCTTCCTGGGCTATGTTCTCACGCCCTTTCAGGGCTTCAATCGAACTTCTCACACACGCTCTTAGACAGTTCAGCCCGCCGAAGCGGGGATCAGGCGCAATGACACGTCAAGCCAACGCGCCGAATGGCAGGGAAAAGTACAAGAGCACATGCGATTACTCGTCGGCATCCACGGGCCGGATGTCGAGATCGCGCAGAAGCTCGCCCATTCTCAGCCCGCCGCTGAACGACTGGTTGACGTACGAGGCAACCTCGCGCGATTCCTGTTCCTTGAGATAGGCTCTGCGGCTGAGGGCGATTTTCTGGGTTTTGACGTCAACTTTCAGGATTTTGACCTCGACCGTTTGCCCGCCGCGCACGGCCTCGTCGGCGTTTTCTACCCGCCGCTCGTCGAGTTGGGAGATGTGGATCAGTCCCTCAACGTCGGGAGCGAGTTGGACAAAGGCGCCGAAGGAGGTCAGGCGCGTGACCTTGCCCTGAACGTCCGAGCCAACCGGATGGTCTTGAACGAACCGCTCAAACGGGCTTTTGGTCAGCTGTTTCAAACCGAGGCTGATGCGCCGCCGGTCGCGCTCGGTCTTGAGGACCAGCGCCTCGACTTCCTGGCCGACCTGGACGTACTGCGAAGGCGCCTGGGGCTTCTTCTCCCACGCCATGTCGGAGACATGAATCAAGGCCTCGATGTGCTCGGTCAGACGGACGAAAGCGCCATAGCTGGCGAGCGCCGTAACGGTGCCTTTGATCGTTGTGCCGGGAGGGAATTTCTCTTCGATCTCCAGCCAGGGGTCCATCGTGATCTGCTTGAGACCGAGCGACATGCGCCGGCGCTCTTTGTCGGTCTCGAGGACGACGGCTTTGACCGTGTCGCCGACGCGCAGGAAATCCTGGACCCGTTTGCGCCCGCCGGCCCACGACAGCTCGGAGCTGTGGATCATCGCGCACACGCCCTCTTCGAGGCTGACGAAGGCGCCAAAATCGGCCAACCTCACGACTTTCCCCTTCACAATGCTCTCGGCCGGGTATTTCTCCTCGATTTTCTCCCACGGATCGGGACGCACGCGTTTGCGGCTGAGTGCAACGCGGCCGCTTTCGCAGTCCACGCTCAGTACGCGCACCTTCAGGTCGCGGCCCTCGCGCAAATAGTCGCGCGGATGCGCGCCACGCTCCCACGAGACCTCCTCGCGCGGTATCAGTCCGTCCAGGCCGCCCAGATCGGCAAACGCCCCGAAATCCAGGATTCTCTTGATTCGCACGACGCGACTCTGGCCGGGTTCGAGCGACTCAAGTATCCGTCGGCGTTTGCGCTCCTCGTCCTCTTGTACCAGCTTGCGGCGCGAGAGGACAACGCGCCGGCGCGATTCATCCAGGTCGATGATGTAGGCGGCGACCTCGCGATTCAACCACTCCGAGAGGTTCTCGACGCGCGACGTATCGATCTGCGAGGCTGGCATGAAGGCCGGGACCCCAATGTCAACAATCAAGCCCCCACGGACGGCCTGTGTCACGCGGCCCGTGAGGGGGATCTGGCGCTGGACGGATTCGCGCACGCGCTGCCAGGCCAACTCGTTGAGCGCGCGCCGATAGGACACGCGCACCTGGCCGCTTTCGCTGTCGCGCCCAAGTATCTGTACGGGGATTGTGTCGCCGACGGCGACGTGGATCTCGCCCTGGGCATCGATGAACTCGCCGATGTCGATGACGCCCTCGGCCTTATCGCCGACGTCCACAAGGATGTAAGTTCGCTTCACGTCCACGATTTCGGCATCAATAATGTCGCCGGAGGAGAAATCGTGGATTTTTTCGAGGTAGTGTTCAAGCAGGCGGTCGAATTCCTCGCTTTCGGCGTCAATGGCTTCTTCGGCAAGCGCCTCCTCGGCCATTTCGGGCGGCTCGGCCACAGCGACGGCGTCTTGCTCGCGGGCCAGTGGACTTTCGCCGGATGGTTCCTGGCTGTCCACGTCCTCGCCAGTGGGAGAAGGGATTGTGACCTCGGCCGCGGGAGGAGTCTTGCCAGCTCGGGGCGCGCTCTCAGCGCCCGACAGTCCCGCCCGACTGAGAAGTTCCATGGTGTCGATCGGCGACAGCTCGTCCTCGATCTCACCTTCCGGCGTGGCCGGTGGAGTCTCGCCTTCCTTCTGGCCGGAGGACTGACCCTCGATCTCGTGCGACATCAGACCTTCTACTCCCGGTGGGGACTCTCGTTTCTTCTCAGGTCGCGCCCGACGTCATTGGCGACAAGAGATGCGTTCACCGGGGCGGGCGACCTGGCTTTGCGTCGCTCGTACCCGTGTCCGCTCGCCAACAGACGGACCGCAGTATTGGTCGGTCTCGGAGCGCTGGTCGGATTGTGTTCTCCCCTCCTCGCGGCTGGCAGCCTGCGAAGACCGTTGCTCAAAGGCGTCTTATTGCTATGTGGCGCGCCGGTCTGTGTCAAGGTGATTCTGGCTGAGGCCTGGGCGCGGTCGGAGATCAACCTCTCGTCGAAACATTCTCTTGTGGTCTGGGGGCCCGGCCGCTATGCTTGCGCGCAAGTGTGTTCCTGAGGAAAGGTGAAAGCAGATGAAGAACGCCGTTTGCATTCACGGGCACTTCTACCAGCCCCCGCGCGAGAATCCCTGGCTCGAAGCCGTCGAGGTGCAGGATAGCGCCAGTCCTTTTCACGACTGGAACAAGCGAATCACTGTCGAATGCTATGCACCCAATGGGGCAGCGCGCCTGGAAGACGAGCAGGGACGCATCGCCGAGATTGTCAATAACTATGCGCGGATCAGCTTCAATTTTGGCCCGACGCTGCTGGCCTGGATCGAGCGGCATTCGCCGGACGAATACCGGCGCATTGTTGACGGGGATCGCGAGAGTCGCACCAGCCAGGGTGGCCACGGCAACGCAATCGCCATGCCCTATAACCATGTGATCCTGCCGTTGGCCAGCGAGCGCGACCGCGTCACGCAGATTGTTTGGGGCCTGCGCGAATTCGAGCGGCATTTCGGCCGCCGCGCGACAGGGATGTGGCTGCCCGAGGCGGCTGTGGATCTCAAAACGCTCGACCTGCTCGCCCAGCATGGCATTGGCTTCACGATTCTATCGCCCAACCAGGCCAAGCGCGTTCGCGGGCAAGACGAGACCCGGTGGCGCGATGTGTCGGGCGGGAAGATCGACCCGACGCGTGCTTATCGTTGCAGTCTGGCTGGTGGCCGCTCGATCACCTTGTTCTTCTACGACGCGCAGATCGCGCACGAGGTCGCCTTTGGGCGCTTGCTTGCCAACGGCGAGGAGTTCGCCCGGCGCTTCTGGAGCGCTTTCAAGCGCGAGCGAGATAGCACGCAGCTCGTCCACGTAGCGACAGACGGGGAGTCGTACGGACACCATTGGCCACACGGTGACATGGCGCTGGCTTTTGCGCTGGCAGCGATCGAGCGCGATCCCGAGGTCGTGCTGACCAACTACGCTCGCTTTCTGGCCGACCATCCCCCCGACTGGGAGGTCGAGATTTTCGAGAACTCATCGTGGAGCTGCCCGCACGGCGTCGAGCGCTGGCGCAGCGACTGCGGCTGCAAGCTGGACGTCGGCCGCAACTGGCAGCAGCGCTGGCGGACGGTGCTACGCGAGTCGCTCGACTGGTTGCGCAGCGAGACGGATCCCTTCTTCGAGCAGCGTGCGGCGGCGTTGGTCAAGGACCCCTGGGCGGCGCGCGATGATTATATCGCGGTGGCGGCCGACCGCCGGCCGGCACGACTCAAAGAGTTTTGCGCCGACCACCAGAAGCGCGCGCTCGGTCCCGCCGCGCGGGTCGAACTGCTCAAGCTGCTCGAAATGCAGCGCCACGGGATGCTGATATACACCAGTTGCGCTTGGTTCTTTGACGAGATTTCCGGGCTGGAGGCGGTTCAAAATCTCAAGCACGCCTGTCGGGCGATCCAGTTGGCCGGCGACCTGGGGCTGTCGCTGGAGGAACCCTTTCTCCAACGCCTGTCGAAGGCCGAGAGCAACATCGCCGAATTGAAAAACGGTGCCGAGATCTACCGGCGCTTTGTCCGGCCGGCCTTGACGGACCTCAGGCGCGTGGCCGCCCATGCCGCCATGGAGTGTGCTTTACAGGGCCGGCTCGACGAGTGCGATCTGTTCTGCTATCGGATTGTCCCACATGGTTTTCGCCGCGTCGGATTGGGTGCCACGACGTTGACGCTCGGGCGAATCGAAACCCGATCGCGCGTCACCCAGGAGACCGACGACGTCACGTTTGCCGTCCTGGCACGGGGCGGCCACGACCTGCACTGCTCGGTCCGCGCCACGAGCGAAATCGCCCGTTTCGACACGGTCGGCCACGAGTTGCTCTCGACTTACACGAGTTCGAGCCTGACCGATGTCGTTCGGGCGCTCGACCGCCATTTCGGCAGCGACTACTTCACGCTCAAGGATGTCTTCCTGGAAAGTCGCCGTCGGATTCTTGCCGGCGTCACGCGCGAGAAGATGGAACGCTACGAGGGCGTCTATCGAACGCTGTTCGAGGAGAACCAGCAGTTGATGGAGTTTGTGCGCGAGGCCGACGCGCCGGTGCCCAAGATGTTTCTGGTTGCCGCCGAGTATGTTCTCAACGAAGAGCTCGAGAAGGCAACCCGGGAGTTTCTTGAGCAAGAGCACGGTGACCAGATGGCGGCCGTGCTCGCCCAGGCACGCCGGTGGGATGTTCCCGTGCTTCTGGCCGAAATGGAGCCGCGCCTGCGCAGCCACCTCAACGGGCTGGTGGCGCGATTGGCCAAATCGCCCGACGACGCGATCGCGCGCCGTGCCGAGGCATTTGTCCGCGAGGTGAAATCGCTCGGCCTTCCGCTCTACCTGTGGCAGGCACAGAATGCCTTCAAATCCGCTATCGTCCAACACGTGTCGGCCCTCGAACGCGACGAAGAGGCCGCGGCACGCGCGACTTGCGAGGCGCTCCGCTCGCTCGGCGAGCAGCTCGGCTTTCGCGACGGCGGCTGCGTGCAAAAGACGAACCAGTAGGATGGTATCCTACGACGCCCAACACAGGAGGGCGCCATGGCTGACTACGACGAGTCCGAAAACGAGGACCAGGAGCAATCGGCCGGAGCCGCGGTGGGCGATGTGCGTGGCTATGCCGCGAGCATCATCCGCGGCCTCGCCGGCGCAGTGCTTGGAGCCGTTGTCGGCTACTACGGCTTCTTCTGGATTGCCAGGCAGGTTTTTTTCGCTCTGATTCTCCCGGGCGCACTGCTGGGATTGGGTTGCGGCGCACTTTCGGGGCGAAGGTCAATGGCCCTGGGAATCGTCTGCGGCGTGCTGGCGGTGGCTCTGGGAGTATACATCGAATGGCGTTTCGCGCCGTTTGTCGAGGACGCGGGCTTTGGCTATTTTGTTGCGCATCTCCACGAGCTGACGCCGGTCACTCGTATCATGATCGGACTCGGTGGCTTTTTGGCCTTCTGGTTCGGCCTCGGCCGCAAAGGAGGCGTCTGGCACTGGAGGCACCGCGCCGAAGGCGCACCTCGGGAAAATGGGCAATAGGCAGTCGCGGTTTGCCCAACAAGGAGGACATGCCATGTTGCGAGACCAACGCCTGACGCGTCGTCGTTTTGTCAAGGGGACAGCAGCGGCCATCTTCGGCGCGCCATACCTTGTTCCCTCGTCGGCCCTGGGCCGCGAAGGGAAGCCCGCGCCGAGCGAGCGCGTCGCACTCGGCTGCATCGGCGTCGGCGGCAGGGGTCAGCACGACATGCGGCGGCTTATGAAATATGGCGGCGAGGTCGTGGCCGTGTGCGATGTCAAGTCCGACGTGCGCGAGCAGGCCAGGGCGCTGGCTGGTGTGCCGCCGAATTCGGCCTACAACGACTTCCGCGAACTGTTGGACCGCAAGGATATTGATGCAGTCATGATCGCGCCCCCCGACCATTGGCACGTCCTGATCGGCATCGCGGCGATCAAGGCCGGCAAGGATGTCTACGTTGAAAAACCCCTGGGAATCACCATCGCCGAGGGTAAGGCCATGAGGGAGGCGGTTCGCGAGAGCAAGCGTGTGTTCATGCACGGCACCGAACAGCGCGGTATGACCGACGTGCGCAAGATGTGCGAGCTGGTTCGCAACGGGCGAATTGGCAAACTGCACACGATCACGGTCGCCTGTCCTAGCGGCCAGGAAATCGGGTCGCCGCCCGAAATGCCCGTGCCCGAAGGGTTTGACTACGACATGTGGCTCGGTCCGGCGCGCCGCGCGCCGTACACCGAGAAACGCTGCCAGACACCCTTTTTCTTTTTCATCTCCGATTATTCGCCGAGCGGATTTGTTTGCAGCTGGGGTGTCCACCACCTCGACGTCGCCCAGTGGGCGATGGGCACCGACGACACCGGCCCGGTCGAGATCGACGGACGCGGCACGTTTCCGAAAAAAGGCGATCTGGCCGATACGCCCCTGACCTGGCGGATCGAATACAAGTACGCCAATGGCGTCAGGATCGTCTTTACCGACACTTCGCAAAACCCCGAGGGCGTTCGCTTCGAGGGAACCGACGGGTGGATTTTCAAGGCCTATCAAAAGCCCACGCAGGCGCAGCCGAAATCGCTCCTGGAATCGGCCATCGGCCGGGACGAAATTCACCTCTACGAGACCGACAGCGACGATCGCTGCTTCCTCGAATGTGTGAAATCGCGCCGCGAAACCTGCTCGCCGATCGAGGCCGCCCACCGCTCGACCACCATCGGCTACCTCGGCCACATTTCCATCCTGCTTGAACGCAAATTGAACTGGGATCCCGAGAAGGAACGCTTCGTCAACGACCCCGAGGCTGACGCGCTGCTCTCACGCCCCATGCGCCCCCCGTGGCGGTTGGATAGCTCTGCTTGAGAGAAAGGAGTCCACACTGTGTTTCGAAGCGAGCGGGTTTCGCGGCGTGGTTTTGTGAAAAGGGCGGCAGCTGTCGTCGCCGCGCCGTGTGTCGTTCCCGCATCCGCACTCGGGCGCGGCGATTCGGTGGCGCCCAGCAACCGGATCGCGCTCGGCTTCATCGGAACTGGCAGCCACGGCGTGAATCGCAACATCAAGCGATTCCTTCCCGAACCGGACGCATGGGCCGTTGCCGTTTGTGACGTCGATTTTGATTTGCGCGAGGCGGCGAAGGAACGCGTCGAAAAGCACTACTCCGACGCGACGGCCAAAGGAAGCTACAAGGGATGTGCAGCGTACAATGACTTTCGCGAGATCATTAATCGCAAAGACATCGACGCCGTGGTGATCTCGACGCCGGACCACTGGCACGTGATCCCGGCCGTGATGGCCGCGCGCGCCGGCAAGGATGTCATGTGCGAGAAGCCCCTGTCGCTGACGGTCGTCGAAGGCCGCATTCTCAGCGACACGGTGAAACGCTACAGCCGCATTTTCCAGACAGCTTCGGAGAATCGCTCGTATGAATGTTACTACCGCATGGCCGAGCTGGTTCGCAATGGCCGCATTGGCGCGCTGCGGCACGTTCGCGTGACATTGCCGCGCGGCCACTCCATTCAGCAGGCCAGCATGGAATTTGGTCCGCCGCCGAAGGGTTTCGACTACGACATGTGGCTCGGCCAGGCACCGTGGGCGCCCTATTGTCCCGCGCGCTGCCATTGGAATTTTCGCTGGATTCTCGACTACTCGGGCGGCCAGCTGACCGATTGGGGCGCGCACCTGATCGACATCGCACAATGGGGTAACAACACGGAAGACTCCGGCCCGGTCGAGGTTGAAGGAAAGGGCGAGTTTCCAAAAGAGGGGCTTTACAACACGGCGACCGA
>Ga0111193_1101_pt1 | contig 19577 bp, 14 predicted proteins | sample DeeMarSWOR324_28_FD_80361 | JGI IMG/M metagenome (GOLD analysis project Ga0111193, IMG submission 80361) | candidate division BRC1 bacterium SM23_51 | reverse complement strand
AACCACATTGAGGGACGCGGATGGCCAGGGTGGCAGCCTGCACCATCCGCGTCACGCGTCAACGACGGGTCTGAACAATTCCTTACACGTACTCCCAATCGCGGAGCCACTGGTAATGTCTCGGCAGACTGGCCATCATCCGGTCAGCGGCCTTTTCCAGCTCAACGGCCTCCGCCAGGTCGAGCTGCCGGCGCTCCTTCACGGCCATTGCCACGTTGTCCACCTGGGCAATGCTGATCAGGCCCGGGATGGGCGCCGTGATCGCAGGATTGCACAGAATGTAGCGAATGGCCAGACGCGCGCGGCGGTTGTCTTCCTCTTCGTGGGGATCGCCCGGCGCGCTGCCGCCCCGGAACAGCGAGTTGCTGGCGAACGGCTTGATCCCGAAAACGCCCACGTCGCACTTCTTCACCGCATCAAACAAGCTGTCTTTCGGCAGGACCTTGCTCTTGGCCGTGTACGGCGTGATGATCACGTCGAGCTGGGGGAAGTATTCGATCATGAACTTGAGCCAGCGGCGGTCGTGCGACGATATGCCGATGAACCGCGCCTTGCCCTGCCGCTTGGCCTTTTCAAGCGCCGCGACCAGCTCGCACATTCGGGTTCGCGTACCTCGCGGCCACAATACGAGAGGGCCACGTACATCTTGTCGCGCCGACCCTGGAGGGCCTTGCAATAGGCCAGGACCTCGGCGCGACAGCACGCGTCGATGTAATTCATGCCGACGTCAATGCAGCGGCTGACGACTTCGCGGCGATTCTGGTCGAAGTCCTGCTCCATCACGTTGATGCGTTTCCAGTGCCCGCCGAGGCACACGGCCGAGACCATCAAGTTGGTCTTTCCCAGCCGGCGGTATTCCATGTTCTCGTTGTAATTGAGAATGGATGCCGGTCTGGCCGGTGGCGTCGTTTGGCCGGGCTTAGCCGGCCCGCACGCGCCCGCGGCGACGCTGCCGGCGACGACCGCACTGTCGCGCACAAAATCGCGTCGCGTCAGCTTCCTGTCCGCCATGATCTTGCCTCCAGAGCGCTCAGGGCAACTTGCCCCTTTCGTCGATGTGTGCCTGCTCTAAACGTACTCCCAGTCCCGCAGCCACTCGTAATGCCTTGGCAGGCTGGCCCACATCTCCTTGGTGGCCTTTTCGAGCTCGGCCGCTTCCTCGGGGGCGAGCTCGCGGCGTTCCCTCACGGCTTTTGCGACATTGTCAACCTGATGGGTGTTGATGAGGCCCGGAATAGGGGCCGTGATCACCGGGTTGCACAGGATATAGCGAATGGCCAGGCGCGCTCGGCGGTCATCCTCCTCCGCCTGCGGACTGCTCTGGGTGCTATCGCCCTTGAACAGCGAGAGGCCGCCAAAGGGCTTGATGCCGAAGAAGCCAACGTCGCATTTCTGTATTGTATCAAACAAGCTGTCCTGGGGCAGCTTCTTGCTGCTGGCGGTATAGGGCGTGACAATCGCATCCACCTGCTCGGGGTAGGTCTCGATCATCCGCTTGATATGCGGTCGATCGTGCGAGGAGAAGCCCGTGAAACGCGCTTTGCCCTGCCGTTTGGCCTCTTCGAGAGCGCCCATCATCTCGTCCACTTCGCTCTTGGTGTGTTGGCCGCTCTGCTCGTGCATAGTGATCCGCCAAAGGTCCACGTAGTCGAGCTTCGCCGCGTGCATGCCCCTGTCGAGGGTCCGCAGGAGCGCCTTGGTCGTACGGAATTTCTCGTTGCGCATTTCCTCCTGGTACCATGAGAAGCCCAGATACATCTTGTCCCGCCTGCCCCTGAGTGCCTCGCTGTACGCCAGCACCTCTTCGCGGGTACACGCATCGATATAGTTGACGCCGGCTTCCATGCAGCGCGTGACGACATCATAGCGGTTCTTCCGAAATCCGGCGTCGTTCAGGTCGGCGCTAAGCCAGCCTTTGCCCTTGAAGACCCCCGGCACCATCTTGTCGATGCGCTTCCAGTGTCCGCCCAGGCAGACGGCCGAGACCGTCAGACCGGTCTTCCCGCACCGGCGATATTCCATGTTCTCGTTGTAATTCACGATTGACGACGGGCGAACCGGGAGCTTGACGGCCGCACATCCACTCGCGGCGACACCGGCTGCTGTCAGCGCCGTGCTGCGGACAAACTTGCGCCGATCCATTTTCTCCTCCGACATGATCGCACCTCCGCTTCGGTAGCCGTGACTACCGCATATTGTACTCACTTTGTTCCCAAACCACTCCGAGTGTACGGTTCAGGAGATACGTCGGAAAGTCAACCCGAAAATCGGATCTCTTTTGACGCAACAAGACGGCGAGTGCCGCCGAATGTTCCGTCCGTCGGGCGGCAGACGAATGTTGATGAAACCCGGCGCGGCGACCGTCACCGATTCGACCAACGGATCGGGCCGCCAGTGCACAGCTACGCCCTTGGCGATCTCCAGTGGTTCCGATACATCCAATGGCTCGGGTGCACCTGCCCCAAGACTCGCCAGATATCCCTCAACGGCACGGCGCGCCATTTCCGCAACTTTCGCCTTCACCGTTCGACCTGCCCTTTGCGCAATTAACCGAAGCGATCTCAACTGTCATTGCTTGCCTTGTCAAGACCCGCCCGCTCCTGGGTGCATCTCAGTTTTGCCGTGGGTGCGACAGCCGCAAGGGCTCACGCATCGCGCGAGTCTCTGGAGTGCGGCGGCTGGACGCGCCGTTGCGGCCTCGAGTTGCCGCATTGCGCCCACTTTGCCCCGTCGAGCCGCAACAGAAGTGGCTAGACAGAATTGAGATGCTTGTTGCGGTGCGGCGAGATTCACCTTGACCGCGCGCTTTGGCAATCGCAAGGCTCCGTGCGGTGCTGTTTTTGTCCAGTATTGACAGGGGAAGGTCATCGCGGACGACTTCGTACCTGGCTGACGAGTGTGGATAATTTGTCACCCTGATGCGAAAAATCAGCATGCGAAGGGCTCTTGAGGATAGAAGAATCTTCGTGGTTCTCCGCCGCAAGAACGAACAAGAACGGGTTTTGAAGATCTCTTTGGAATTGGAGCTGTCTGGCCTGACTGGGGTGTGCAGTGGGAATATTACGAGGCGTTTTCTTCGATGCGTTCAAGACGTTGATTGACTTGCAGCCGAGCTATCCGGGTGCGTTTGCCGGGGTTTGCCGCCATTTCGGCTATCCGGTCGGCGAGGCCGACGTGGCGCGCGTTCTGCCGGCGATCGAGCGGCAAATGGAAGAAATGCTGCGGCGGCAAACCGATTTTCGCTGCTCGCCCGGGGAACTGGGCCGCCGCTGGGTGGCTCTCAACAAGGCGGTCTTTCAGGCGGTCGGGGTCGAAGGCGACGCTCGCGCCCTTTCGGTGGAGATGGAACGGCGGTTCGATACGGGCGCCTACACGCGCCCCTTCCAGGACGCGTTGCCGACGCTCGAAGCGTTGCGCCGCGAAGGTTTTCGCCTGGGCGTCGTCTCGAACGGGACGACGGGGGTTGCGCGTTGTCTCGAGCTGGCGGGCGTTTCCGAGCGGGTTGATTTTGTCCTGGTCTCGGCGCTTGTCGGATGGGAGAAACCTGCGCCCGAGATTTTCGCTCTCGGCTTGAAAGAGGTTGGCCTCCAGCCCGACGAGGTGGTTTTCGTCGGGGATCACTACTGGGTGGACATTCAAGGAGCGCGGGCGGTCGGTATGGAAGTCGTAATGATCGACCGCGAAGGACGTTCGGACCAGGCCGACTGTCCCGTCGTCAGCGACCTGGTCGAGTTTCGCCGATGGCTCGATGGCAAGCAGGCGCCGCCTGCGGAATCGAACGCGCGGTGAGAAAAGTGCAAGCGCACTCTATCGGGCGGTCAGGTAGGTGTTTGGGTATATGCGCGGCCTGTTGGACCGTCGTGCTTGCGGGATCCGTTTCACTCGCGATGCCGCATGAGGCCACGACGGAGTCGGCAGCGCCAGCGTCTGGTGTGGAGTGGCGTGGCCCCAATCTGGCGATTCCCGTCCGTGCCGATTCGTCCACGTGGGAGGATGTCGGACAGGCAGCGGGTTATCGCGTTCAACACCATCGTCGCCTGGGCTACTATCGGCTTCTCGATGGGGCCAATGCCCGGCTGGGTTGGGGCAGCCGCGACTACTGCGAGGACCTCTTGGCTTGTCAGCTCGAGGCCCCAGCCGAGACACACCGCCGTTTCAATGTCGAAATCCCCACGCTTGGCGGGCTTCAATTCTGGGGCGACGAGATGGTCTACTGCGGATGGCGAATCCAGCGAAATGTCCTTTACGGGCATCACAGGCTTCTCGATCCTGGCAATGTCCGGCGGGCGTGGGGAACCTACGAGGAGTGTGAAGAGGCCTTCCGGTCGCTTGTAGATCCGCAGCTAGTTCGACCGCGAAGCGTGGAGTTCGTCATTCTCCTGCACGGCCTGTTTCGTTCGCGCAATTCTTTCAAGAGACTGGAGAGATACCTTGCCGAGCAGGGCTACGAGGTCGTGGCCATCAAGTATCCCAGCACCCAAACCTCGATCGAGGACCAGGCGGCACAACTGGCGCGCGTGATCGGGCGACTGGAGGGCGCAGACAAGATCCATTTTGTCACCCACAGCCTCGGCGGACTGATCGTGCGCTGCTATCTGCGCGATCATCGCGACCCGCGCGTCGGCCGGCTTGTCATGATCGCACCTCCCAATCGCGGGGCACTCATGGCCAAGATGGCAGCCGATTGGTTTCCCTATCGGATTCTGACCGGCCCGGCTGGGCAGGAGTTGATCGGTGGCTCGGGCAGTCTGATCGCCGCGCTGCCAGCGCCGTGGTGCGAGTTCGGCGTCATCGCCGGCGGGCGAGGCAACGATCGCGGCTATTCGCCCCTGATCCCGGGCGACGATGACGGCTCTGTCGGGGTAGGGGAGACGCGCCTCGAAGGGATGCGGGATTCTCTTATAGTTCCCGCCATCCACGCCTTCATCGCGGACAACGAACGGGTCAAGCGGGCTGTCGTGCAGTTCCTGCGGACCGGCCGCTTTGGCGAGGACGCGTCGGCCGGCCCTCCAACAACCGACCCGGGCCGGATCACCTCGGCCAGAAAAAGTCCTTGATAGTCCCGGGCGTGTCTGGGAAAGGCGCGCGGCGCACTTTTTGGCCTGAAACCTGAGACCTGGAACTTGAAACCTGAAACGTGAAACCTGAAACCTGAGACCCTGCTGCACCAGCTTCCACTCAGGATTCCGTCAATGGGACACCTGGAACCAGAAAAGCAACAAAAGTGGCATTGGGGCGACACGATCATCTGGCTTGTCGTGATCGCCCTTGCGTTTTCGCGCTTCATCCATCTCGGCTACGGCGACCTCAAGGACTGGGACGAATGTCTCTATGCATGGCGCGCCAAGGTGATCATCTTTTGCGGGGCGTGGACCGACCAGTCGGATCTTGCGTGGGGCGGTTTCTACTCGGCGGCGTTCCCGCCGCTTCAGGTTTGGGTAACGGCGATCCTGTTTCACCTGTTCGGCTTCAGCGAGTTCTGCGCGCGGTTTTTCTCCGCACTGACCGGAGCCGGATCGGTTGTCGTACTCTTTCTGATAGGGCGACGACTGGGGCGTGACCGCTGGACCGGTTTGTCTCGACCGAGTGCGAGTCGTGGGACGGCGGCGCATCGAGCTCGACCGAGGCGCGTGGCGGTGGCTCGTTTTCAGCGGCCTGGCGCTCGGTCTGGGGTTGATGACCAAAATCGCGCTCGGGCTGATGGCCCCCATCGTCGCGGGAGCGCTGGCGCTTTACGCGTGGGTGCGTGGGCGTCATTCATTCAAGCGAATTGTCGTCGAACAGTTTGTGATCGTCGGCGTAGCGGTGCTAGTCAACCTCCCGTGGCACTTGGCCATGACGTTGTCGCCGAAAGCGCACCAGTTTTGGGGTTACTACATAGGCTATCATCTTCTTGGCCGCACGGCAACGACGCTTGATGAGCACACCGGACCGTGGTATTTCTACTTCGGCGAGCTGTGGAACTATCTGCCCGCGCCCGTTCTCGCGATGGCGCTTGTGGCGCTCCCCTGGTTCGTTGCCGCGATTATTGGCTCTTTTCGGAAAAACGATGGCAGTCACGCAGAGACAGGCGCGGGTGGGAACTGCAAGGATCACGAGCGACCATGGCACCACCGCGACCTTCGATACTTGCTGCCGCTGTTGTGGTTTGGCTTCCAGCTCGCCTTGTTCAGCGTCGCTTCGACTAAGCGCGACACCTACACGATCCCGATGTATCCGCCGATCGCTCTGATGGCAGCACTCTTCCTGGGCGAGCGGCTGCGCGACCGGCAGCGCCTGAAGCTTCTGGCAACCACTCTTTTCGTCCTCACGACACTCTGCATTCTTTCGCGCATGAAAACCTTCGGCGACCAACTCGACGATGCGTTTGCCAATCTCGACGTGATCGCCCTGTACGGCGATGTCTTCGCGCAGTTGGGACTTCTGATCGCCGGGGTCGCCGCGGCAACTGCCGCCATCTATCTCTTGCTTCTGCGCCGCGCCGCGCTCTTTCGCTCCCTGGCCCTCACGACCATTGTCGTTGCGACAACGGTTTTCTCTCTGCGCGAGGTGCGACGGGTCTTCGACCCCGAAAAGGGAACGCGGAAGTTTGGCTGGCAGGAGATCCGCCCCTTCGTCGATTCGATGGACTACCACTATCTGGTCTTTGCCGGCAGTTATCTTCACCCCGCCGTTCGATACTATCTCAACGGCCTTCTCCTCAACTGGCATCCCTACATCGTTTTCGCACCCCTGCCGGTGTTTGACCAAACGCGCCTGGCTCAGTACGCGTCGGGCGACAGCGTGCGGGTCATTGTCATGCGATCTTGGATCGAGCTGAACTGGACGCCACAGCAGCGGGCGCAACTGCTCGATCGGCTCGAACCGCTGGCCGACACTGGCGACGATCTGGCAATCTACCGACTCAAGGGTCGGTGATCCTCTCTCAGCGGTCAAACGCCAAAGACCTCTCGGATGTACCGGCGGCTGCGTGCAAGGTTTTCGGCCAGTGGGCGGGTTTGTTTCGTTCTCTTCTCGTAGGCCAGCTCGACCGTGAGCCACATCGGTGTCTTGATCGTGGCAAAAATCTTCACGATGCGCCGATAGTCTACGTCGCCATCGCCGAGTGCCTCTGACCATACGCCATCGACCGAATTACGAAGATGGCAGCTGCCGATCCGGTCGGCGTAGCGATCGAGCAGCTCATAGGGGTCGTTGCCGCCGCGGTAGATCCAATGCACGTCCGCGTTGAGCCACACCAACGAGGGATCGGTCCGATCGAGATTGGATCGAAACTCGCGAGCGTCGCTTCGCATTTCCGGTGCGTGGCAGTGGACGTTGAGAGCAATCGAGGATTCGCCCAGGGTGCGCCCGAGCTTATTCAGCAATGCCGCCTGGGTTTCCAGTTCGCCCTGTGTCTTTTCGCGCGAACGGATCGGGTTGGGATTGAAAACAAGAACATCGCAGCCGAGCCGCTTGATACGCTCGGCCAGACCGGCAAGGCGAGCCACCGTCCGCTTGCCCGCTTCCGTCTCGTGCATGAGGCCGCCGCCGTAAATGCCGCTCAGGCGAAGCTGATATTTGCCAAGGAGATCAGCCAGGCGCGCCGCGCTGTCAGCGGTCTGAACGAACTGGACCATAGTCTCGACTGCGTCGAAACCGGCAGAGCGAGTTGCGGCGAAAACCGAATCGAGGTTCTCGCTCAAACTCTTGCCTTGCTGCTGGAGAACCTGGCTCCAGACATAGGTCTGGGCACTCGCGCCGCGATAACGCTTCGGCTGTTTTGGAGCAGACGCGGCAACAGCGACCTGAAGACCTGCTGCGCCCGGAACTGCGCGGGCCACGAATGCCCGCCGCGTGATGCGCTTTCCTGCGCTCATGGGCAACCTCCTTGGATAGCTGGACTCGACACCGCTTTCTTTCTACGACGACGAAAGACCCAAAGGCCAGACGAAAAAACCGCCAGAAAGATCGCGTCGAGTTGAGACAGTCGGCCAAAATTGCTTGACAAGGCAAGCGCCGGTCAGTTCGGTGGTCGGGCTATGTTCGATGCGCGATTGGTCGTGAAGCGATGGTTGGGCAGGTGGTCCCGCCGGCGTAAGTCGCCCAAAATCAAGAAAAGGGCGGGGCGACACGAGCGGGTGACCGTGATGCTCGTTCCGTCGGCGGCGTGGGGTAAGCCGCTCCAGTTTCAGACGACAAAACGAACCCTCTTGACGGTGGTCGGTGTGGCGGCCCTTGCCATCATACTGGTTATCGTCGGTGCGGTCTACACAATCGGGTCGGCCCTATCCGGCGCTGGCGACGAGGCCGGCTCGCGGCGCAACGCGATCGGGCGGCAAACGGAGATTGCAGCGCTGAAAGAGGAGAACCGCCGCCTCAAAAACGAGCTGAATACGCAGATCGAGCAGACGCGCCAGCGCATCGTCCAGGTGAACCGTCTGATCCGGAAGATTTCGGCTTTCACGGGCCTGCCTCTCGATGCGCCAACGACGACGGCGGCCGTGACAACCGGCTCGGCGCTTGTCAGGCCGGACAATGGCCTGGGACGCGGCGGACCGCTGTCGCATTCTCCCGAGTCGCTGGCCAGTGACCTGGTCGGCCACGGCTACGCCAGTTATGCGACGGTCCGCGAGATCCTGCTGTTTGAGCTTGACTCGGTCGTGGTGCAGCTGGAGCGGGCCGTTCGCCACTTCCGCGACCAGGAAGAGCTTCTGGAAAACACGCCGTTGATCTGTCCCGTCCAGGGGGAGTATGATTTCACCGATCGGTTCGGCGAGCGTATTCATCCGCTCTATCATCGCAAGGATTTTCATGCGGCACTGGACATCGCGGCGTCCCACGGCAGTCGGATCATAGCGCCCGCCGATGGGACGGTGACCTATGCGGGTTACACCAAGGCGAGAGGGCGGACATTGACCATTGACCACGGTACGGGGCTCTATCCGCGCGACGGCGTCCCAAGCGCGAGACGTTTCAAGACGCGCTACTGCCACTGCTCGAGCGTTCTGGTCAAAAAAGGATCAAAGGTCAAGCGCGGCGACGTGATCGCCTTGGTGGGATCGACCGGAACCGCCATCGGCAACCATCTCCATTACGAAGTGCTGGTGGATGACCGTCCCGTTGATCCGGAGTATTTCATTCTGAACGGCCAGTGAGTCGGCCAAAATTCTCAGAAAGCCCAGGAAGCCTCCTCAATACGCCTCCAACGGCAACGCGCGTCGCAGTGGCTGTTGCCGGAAAGAGCACGTGGTTCGCGGCCGGGGCGGGCAAGGCGGCAAAAACCTCAAAAGAACAAACGGGCGGCCATGTGTGCCGCCCATAAATCCACCCGGGAGTGTTCAACCATGAAACTGTCAGGACGTGTCCAGCTGATCGCACCCTCGATGACCCTGGCCGTCAGCGCCAAGGCCAAACAGCTGCGGTCCGAGGGAGTGGACGTTATCGGCTTCGGTGCCGGCGAGCCCGACTTCGATACGCCCGAACACATCAAAGACGCGGCGAAGCGCGCTTTGGACGAGGGATTCACCAAATACACGCCCTCGGCCGGCATCCCCGAGCTGCGCCAGGCCATCTGCGAGAAGTTCAAGAACGACAACGGGTTGGATTATACTCCCGAACAGATCCTCGTCTCTTGCGGCGCCAAGCACTCGATCTTCAACGCCGTCCAGGCTCTCGTGGACCCGGGCGACGAGGTCATCTTTCAAGCGCCTTACTGGGTCAGCTATCCCGAGATGGTCAAGGCCGCCGGCGGCGAACCCGTTATCGTGGAAGCCGGGGTTGACCAGGGCTTCAGAATGACGGCCGACCAGGTGTGTGCCGCGATCACCGACCGCACGGCCCTTTGCATCCTCAACAGTCCCAGCAATCCAACCGGCGCTGTCTACGGTCGCGACGAGATACTTGAAATCGTCGATGTCCTGGCCGACCGCGGCATTCCTGTTATCTCGGACGAGATTTACGAGAAAATCCTCTACGACGGCTTGACACACACCTGTGTGGCCTCGCTGCGACCCGAGTTCAAGGACCTCACCATTCTCGTCAACGGGGTCTCGAAGACCTACTCGATGACGGGCTGGCGGATCGGCTACCTGGCCGGCCCCAAAGAGGCTGTTGGCGCAATGACGCGACTGCAGGACCACAGCACCTCGAACCCGACATCGATCTCGCAGAAAGCGGCATTGGCGGCGTTGCGCGGCGATCAGTCGGCGGCGGCCAAGATGGTCGAGGCGTTCGACGAACGCCGGCGTTACATCGTCGAGGCGCTCAACGCCATCCCGGGCGTGCGCTGCCCGATGCCCCAGGGGGCGTTCTACGTCTTCCCCGACGTCAGCGGTGTTTACGGCAAGGCGCTTGGCGATGGCAAGACACTCAACGGCTCGCTCGAGCTTTGCGACTATCTGCTCGACAAAGCGCGTGTAGCCGTCGTTCCCGGCGTCGCGTTTGGCGACGATCGCTGTGTGCGCCTGAGCTATGCTACTTCGCTCGAGGCGATCAAGAACGGCGTCCAGCGGATCGCCGAGACGCTTACTGGCTGAGAATTCTCCGCCGGAGCAATCATTGGTTTCTCACGACTTACGTCGGCGCGTCGAGGCGGCCCGGAGTCCGTCAGCGCTACTCTTTGGCGGCGGCGCGAAGTTTTGGTTTGACACCCAACCTGCTCGGATCTAGAAACCAAAACGAGCATGGTAAGGAGTTGTATAAACTCTTTTTTGACAGAGGATTAGGCTTTCCGAAGCGTAGCGACGCATGAGTGGAGCGGCGATGGTGTGAAATCATTCACAATTCACCCGCCGCTGTAAGTGGGGCAAACCGAATGACTCGAGAGCTGGGAGTTGTTGGCGCTGGCACAACAGGCCAAGGTATCGTTCAGACGGCCGCCCATGCCGGGATCGACGTGATTTTTTGCGAGAAGTCGGAAGAGAGCGTAAACGAAGCGCTTGAGGCCATTACAGTTGCCCTCGACCGCGAGATCGAGCGTTGGGGTATGACCAAGACAGACAAAACGGTCATCCTGTCGCGGATACGCGGGACGACTGCGCCTGAGGAACTGAAGGGGGCTCCGCTGGTCATCGAGGCGGTGTCCGACAACCTGACTCTGAAGAGCAAGGTCTTTAGTGCTCTCGACAGCGTTCTGCCCCCCGAAACCATCCTGGTGACTAATACCTCGTCGCTTTCGATCACCCAGCTGGCTGCGGTGACCAACCGCCCCGATCGGGTCGTAGGGATGCACTTCCTGTCGCCGGTGCCGAAGCGCCCGCTTGTCGAAGTCGTGCGCGGCCTTCACACGTCGGATGAGACCGTGCGGCTCGCCAAGGAGTTCGCCACGGAGATCAAGAAGACCGCGATCGAGGTTTTCGAATATCCCGGCTTTGTCACAACCCGCCTGATCCTTCCGTTGCTCAACGAGGCGATGCACGTGGTCATGGAGGGTGTCGCCAGCGCGAGCGATGTGGATACGGCCATGACCCTGGGATACAATTTCCCGAGTGGGCCACTTGAGGTCGCCGATCGCATGGGTCTGGATGAAGTGTTGCTTTGGATGGAGCACCTGTTCCACGAGCTGGGCGATCTGAAATATCGGCCGTGTCCGCTGCTGCGCAAGATGGTCAGGGCAGGTGAGCTGGGGGTCAAGACGGGCAAGGGTTTCTTCGTCTATGACGAAGCAGGCCGCCGCGTGAAGAGTCATCCGTGAGCTGCGGTGCGAATGGCTACCGCCGCGCCGAGCCTGAGCGGTCGCCGGTCGTTGCGAGTCGGACAGGGGTACAGAGATGATCGTCCTGGTGCTCAACTGCGGAAGCTCGTCGGTCAAGTTCCAGCTGATCCGCACCAGCTTGGAAGATATCGAAGCGGGAACGGAAGAGAAGCTGGGACGCGGAATTATCGGAAAGATCGGCATGACAACGGCCACGGTCGCTTTTGAGGCCGAGGGGCGGCCACCCGTCAGGGAAACGCCGGTTATCCTCGAACATCGCGTGGCCATCGAGCGAGTGTTGTCACTACTGACCGACCCCGACGTCGGGGTCATCAAAGACCGCAGCGAGATCGGGGCTGTCGGACATCGCGTGGTGCACGGGGGCGAGAAGTTCGCCCAATCCCAGCTGATCACCGAAGAGGTGCTTCGCGAGATCGTCGAATGTATCGAGCTGGCACCGTTGCACAACCCGCACAACGTGCGCGGCTACGAAATCGCCCGCGAGCTCTTGCCCGACGTCCCCCACGTGGCCGTGTTCGACACGGCTTTCCACCAGACCGTGCCCGAACACGCCTATCTCTATGGCCTGCCGATGGTTCTTTACCGCCGCCACGGCATTCGCCGCTACGGGTTTCACGGCTCATCTCACCGCTATCTGACGGCGCGGATGGAACGGCTCCTGGGGCGACCGCGAACCGAGTTCAACCTGATCACGTGCCACCTGGGCAACGGGTGCAGCGTCACGGCGGTCCAGCACGGCCGCTCAATCGACACCTCGATGGGATTTACGCCTCTCGAAGGCCTGGTCATGGGCACACGCTCGGGCGACCTCGATCCAGCCGTCATCCTCCACGTCATGGCTAAGGAGGAGTTGACGCTGCACGAGGCAAATACCCTCCTGAACAAGCACAGCGGCCTGATCGGCGTGTCGGGCATCTCGAACGACATGCGCGAGCTGATCAAAGAAGCGCAGCGTGGCGATCAGCATGCACAGACGGCTATCGACCTGTTTTGCTACCGGCTGAAGAAATATATCTCGGCTTATTATGGGGTGCTGGGAGGCGCCGACGCGGTCGTCTTTGCGGGCGGGATTGGCGAGAATGCGGCGGTTGTGCGCGAACGCTCGTGTGACGGGCTGGAGAGCTTGGGAATGATCATGGACCCCAAGCGCAACGAGGAACTCAATGGCCGCGAGGGGCGGATTTCGACCGACGATTCACCCGTGGGGATCTATGTTGTCCTGACCGACGAGGAGATGGTCATTGCGCGCGATACTGCCCGTGCGATCGCCGGCAATCTTTAGGCCGGTTGTTCTGCGGCGCGCCTTTTATGCGCCGCTGCGCTGACTCGCCGCCGTGGTTGTTCCTCCAGATTGCATCAAGTTCGAGAGAACAGCTGAGGGAGAACTTCGTCGGCGAGGCGCAGGCGGAGAGGGCCGTGTCCGACCAGCCGCCAATCGTTGTTCTGGCAACGCGCAGCGCGGACAAGACAGCCGAGATTGCTGCACTTCTGGCTGGCCTCGATCTGCGTCTGCGCTCGTTGGCCGACTATCCCGACCTGGGAGAAATCGTCGAGGACGGCCGGATCTTTGCCGAAAATGCCGTAAAGAAAGCGACGACCGTCGCTCTGGAAACGGGCGAACTGACCCTCGCTGATGATTCCGGTCTCGAGGTCGAGGCGCTGGGCGGTCGGCCGGGTGTTCTTTCCAGTCGCTATGGACCGAGCGCGCGCGAGCGCAATGAGCGATTGCTGGGCGAGCTGGCGGGCATCGAGCCTGAGCGTCGCGCGGCGCGGTTCGTTTGCGTGGCCGCTTTGGCCGACCGAGCCGGACATGCTGTCATACGAACAGGGGTCTGTGTCGGGCAGATCGCCCTTGCCCCGGTAGGCGAAGGCGGGTTCGGCTACGATCCGATCTTTCTGCTTCCCGATCGCGGTTTGACTCTTGCCCAGCTGACGCGCGCGGAGAAGAACCGCATCAGCCACCGAGGCGAGGCTTTTCGCGCCATACGCGGGGTCCTCGAACGGGTTCTGCGCGAGCACGGCGGCTTGATTCCCATTCCGGAGAGATAGTCGCCCAGCCGGGCCCTTGAGGGCTGGTGCGCTTTGAGCGAGCAAAATGGCGTTCCGCCCCAATCGACGAGGCGGAGATTTTTCTGCCGGTCATTTTTTCCATAAGCCGCGGGGGACAGCGCCCCCTCTTCTATCCAGCCGCGACCCGCTCCTGGCGCGGCTTTCGCCGATCTCGCCAGTGAGCCTGCGACTAATTCTTGAAAATCGCCCTTGATGACCGGGACGGCTGGCGTTAGGGATAGTTGCGAAGTGCGATGGCGGAGGCGGGGAGACATTTGAAGGACGGCTTGCTGACCACCTTCGATTCAGGGGGCGCCAGATCCCACTGCGAGCTGTGGAGCCGCCGGCCCTGGGGCACCGGCGCAGGAGAGCTGCCGAGATGAGACGAAGAACCTTCAATGTCATTGCGGCGTGCGTGTGGGTTTGCCTTTTCGTCGTGGCAAACGTCTATCTGGATCTGCTCGTTGACGTCAGCCGGAGAATCCTTCCCGAGCTGGAGAACCTGGCCCTTCCGGTCCTTGCAGTTTGCGCCATTGTGGTTGGTCTCGCTACTCAGACAATCCTGGCCGATCATTATGCACCGAAAGTGCCCCCCTCGGACAGGGACCTGACTGAGGCGGAGAAGAGAAAACGGGCCGAACGCGAAGCGAACTTGGCGCTGAAGCAGGGCAGAAAGGGAACGGCCATGCTGATCTACGAGCAGGCCGGAATGTATACCCAGGCGTTCAATCTCGCCAAAGAGCTCGACGATCGGCCCGGTATGGCACGTCTTTCCGTGCGCCTGGGCCATTACGCCCGCGCGCGTCGCCTCTACCTGCACTTGAGGGACTACGAGGCGGCCGCTCACACCTCGGTCCTGATGGACGAAATCGATACGGCGCGCGAGTACTACAGGCAAGCCGCCGAGGCGGGCAAAGGGAATCTGGCCGACGCTCAGGAGGCGGGACTGTGGGACCGTGCTGGGGATCGGGCCACAGCCGCGAGCCTCTATGAAGAGTGCGGCGAGCTGGAGCGTGCCGCGGAATGCTACCTCGTCCTGGGAGACAGAAGGAACTCGGTTCGCTGCGAGGAACAAGCGAAAGCGTTGCGCGCTTACGAGCGCAAACAGCAGAGCGAAAGCCGCCAAGTCATGGAACGCCGGGCCGAAGAGCAGAGAGCGGCCGCCGCCAAAGAAGCCAAGGAGCTCGAAGCGCAGGGCGACCTTCTCGGCGCGGGGATTCTGTACCGCGAAGCCGAGCTGATGGTCGAGTCTGCCATGGCCTTTGAACGGTTCGAGGAATGGGAACGCGCAGCCGACGCCTACGAGAGGGCGAATCTCAGGGACCGGGCCGAGTTGGCGAGGATGCACATCGAAACGAAGGAAGATCTCAGCGGCGTGGACCTCCAGCCGGCTCCCGCCCCCGGCGAGGCGGGAGAAGCCGCCTTCGTGCCGATTGCACGGGCGCAGGCTATCCCGGTCTACCTCGGCGTCGGCGGCGCCCCGCCTGTTTCGCCCGAGGCTCGCCTCGAGGTGTGCAGGAGGGTGCGCAGGGGCAATTTGCTCGAAGCTGCCGAGTTCGCCAAGGCCGCAGGCGATTGGCTCATGGCTGCCGCTTATTACGAAAATGCAGGCAACTACCTCGCTGCCGCCGACATCTACCGCCAGATCGGGGATGTCAACGCCGCTGCCTGGTGCCTTAACAAGGCAGGGCGCACGCGCGAGGCCGCCTTCATGGCTCTGGCCATTGGGCAGAACGAACGCGCTCTGGAGTTTCTCCTCGGTGCGATCGAAAGCGGCCAGGAGCTGCGCGAGAACTGGTTCACAGTCGCAGAACTGCTTATCCAGTGGGGGAAATACGAGCAGGCTCTGGATTTGCTTCGCAAGAAGATCGCTCCGCGCGGCATCAGTGAGGCGAATGCAGAAGTTCTCTACCAATTCGCCCGGCGGTTTGAGGAGCAAGAAGCCTGGAAGCAAGCGCATGCCATTTACCGGGATCTGATTTCTGCCGGCGCGGAGTCCGAGGACATCAATGAACGCGAAGCGCGCCTTGCCGGGCTGCTGATGGACTCCGGGCAATTGGAAGTGGAGCAGGAGCCGGAGGCGCGCGAGCCGGACAACATTGAGTCGATGTTGAATGTCGCCCTGGAGGAGCTCGCCGGGCAGCCGGAAGAAGAGGAAGCTCTGGTCGAGGAGGTCGGAAGAACAAAAGTCTTTCAGCTCGCTCCAGGTGGCGAATCGCCGTTTGACGCCGCGGGCGAGGCCGCCGTAGGCCGCCCGGCGGTGGCCCTGAAAACGTTTATGCTTCCCCAGCAGGAAATGTCCCTGTTTGGCCATGCGGTCGGCGATCCCAAGCCTGACGATGCCGCTGACTCCGATGGGCAGTTGCTCGTGGCGACAGCGCAGCCGGGACGCGAGGCGGCCGATCTGTTCGCACCGCGTCAGCGGTATGAGGTGAAGTCGGAGCTCGGAAGAGGGGGCATGGGAGTTGTCTACGAAACGGTCGACACCGTGCTCGCTCGACCTGTGGCGCTGAAACTGATTCTGCAAGAGAGTGCCAACCCCGAGGGGTACGGGCAGTTTCTCGTCGAGGCCCGGGCGATTGCCCTTCTCTCGCATCCCAACGTTGTCACCATCTACGACATCGGCCTGATGGACCTGCGCCATTACATCGCGATGGAATTCGTGAATGGGGGCAGCTTGGCTGATTTGATCAAGAAAGAGAAGACACTTTCGATCAAGGAAGCGTTGCGCATTTTCATCGAGATAAGCCAGGGCTTGCAGACCGCCCACGAGGCCGGGATTGTCCATCGCGACGTCAAGCCCGAAAACATCTTGCTCACCGAGAAGCGCCAGGTCAAAATCACCGACTTCGGTCTGGCCAGTGTACGGCGTGCAGCCAAAGCTGAGCGCGGCAAAACGCCGTACGCTATTTCCGGTACCCCCGGCTTCATGGCCCCGGAACAGCTCCGCGGCGAGGAGCCCCATCCGCGTTTCGACATCTATGCACTGGGTGTCACGCTGTTCACCATGCTGGTCGGCAAGCCGCCTTATGAAATCGCAAACAAAACCGAGCTTCTCGACATCGTCGCATTCCAGAAATCCGGGGAGCAGCTTCCTTTGCGCCGTTTCCGACCCAATGCCCCCGAAGCCATCGAACAGCTTTACCAGTACTGCGCGGCAGCCGATCCGGAAGAGCGCTATCAATCGATCGACGCGTACCTGCCAGCGGTAGAGCAGATCTACAGCTCTCTCCAGTAGATCGCAGTCTTCGCCGGTCGAGGATTCGATTCCCATCGAGGATCGTTCGATATTCTTGCTCGAAGGGAGCAAAACAGTGCGTCTCCATGTAATCCTTATCGCTGCTGTTCTTGTCGTCGGGACGGCGGTTGCCGACGCGGCGGACTTGGCTTTCAAACCGGTCCGCAACCCGCCATACGGCGGGTTGTTTGCGTTCGACACCGGTGTCGTGAAAGGCGAACTCAGGGCGGATGACGCCTCGCAAGGCTTTCACAGGTTCGTTGACGTCAAGTCGGGTACCGCGCTGGCCTACGGCCACGACAATCCCGGTATCCTCAGCTACTACCGGCTCCTATCGGCCGGCGAGCGATGGGGCGAGGACTTTCGCGCCTGGCCCAAGTCGGCAAAGATTCTCCCCGATGGCGCCGTTCAAATCCACTGGCCTCCGCGCGATGACCACCCTGTCGAGCTGACCGCCACATACCGATGGAGGTTGCCCGATACGCTCGACCTGGAGACCATCATTCGGCCCGAACCCGACGTGGCGCGCGTTGAGGTTTTCCTCTCTTCCTATTTCGACAAGGACTTTCGCAGTCGCGTCTATGTCCAAGCCCCTCGCCATGCGCCGGGAAAGCCGCATTTTATGCCGCTGGATGCCAACCCCATGATCGTCGGTACATATCTGGCTTTCCCGCGCGATCTGCGCGCGGCGCAACTGGTCTACGATGGCCGATGGGAACGCGGTCGCCACCCGGTGCAGTTTTCGGTCACCCGGTTCCTCGCAGCGCCGCTCGCCCTGAAGCGCAACATCAAAAACGGCGTTACGGTCGTCGTGATGGCCCGACCGGAGGATTGTTTTGCCATTGAGGCGCCCTACGACAAAGAGCCACCCGATGGTGTGGCCGGCCACTGTTCGCTCTATCTGTCGCTATTCGGACAGGATCTCAAGGCCGGCCAAACGGCGCGCGCTCACACGCGTCTTGTCGTTGGCCAGGACATCGCCGAACAAGGTGCACTTGATCTTTACCAGAAATTCCTGGAGGAAATGGAACAACGCCGCAATAAGGGCGGCGGAGGAAGATACTGACCAGCCGGCTGTGGCGCTGCCCCACTGAGCTTGCGCGCAACAGCCTGCTCCATCGCGAAAGGATCGTCCCCGCTCACAGGAATGGTCGGAAAGGAGCGATCACCTTGAGACGTCGAGATTTCTCAACCAAGGCGACGCGCCAGCGACGCAGGTTTGCGGTCTATGCCAGCCTTGTTTGCCTTGGTCTTGGCGCGACTGCCTGGAATTCGGCGACGGCCGAGGACTGGCCGGCCTATCGACACGACAACCACCGAAGCGGTATGACGCCAGAGGCGATCAATGCGGCAACCCTCCAGCAGCAGTGGGTCCACCAGGCTGATCATTCTCCCCAGCCCGCCTGGGCCGGCCCCGCGAAATGGGATGCGTATCACAACATGCGCGGTCTTCGTTCGATGCGCAACTACGATCCGGTGTTCCATGCGATTGTTGTCGGCACATCATTGTATTTCGGCTCATCGGCCGACGATACCGTCTATTGCCTCGACACCATTACGGGCAAGGAGATGTGGTCGTTTTGCACCGACGGCCCGGTCCGCTTGGCCCCGGCCTATTCCGACGGCAAGCTGTATTTCGGCTCCGATGACGGCCATGCCTATTGCGTCGGGGCGACGGACGGCGCGCTGGTATGGAAGTATAGCCCTCGCCCGCAAGGGCGCTTGGTTCTTAACAATGGCCGGTTCATTCCCTTCTGGCCCTGCAGGACGGGTGTGCTTGTTGACGACGGGACCGCCTATTTCGCCGCCGGAATGCTGCCGTGGAAAGAGTCCTACCTCTGTGCCGTGGACGCACAGACGGGCTCGCCGCAAGGGCCAGGCCGGTTCGTGCGCGAGCAGAGCGACTTGACCATGGAAGGAGCCATGGTGGCATCGGCGCGCCGTCTCATTGTCCCGCAAGGCCGGATCCCCCCGCTGTTGTTCAACCGCGACGACGGCAAGAGTCTGGGTCCACTCAAGGAGGGTGGGGGCGGCTGTTTTGTCCTTCTGACCGGCGATTCCCACATCTTGCACGGACCGGGCAACAAGGCCGGCTGGATCACCGACACGGACGTGAAAGCGAACACGAAAATTGCATCGTACAGCAATGGAAATGCCATCGTAGTGTCCGGTGATACGGCATACTTGCTGACCGATGATTCACTCATGGCCGTGGACCGCTCCAGCCGCAAAACCACGTGGCAAGCAACGTGCCGGTATCCCCACGAACTGATTATGGCGGGCGAAGTTCTTTTCGCCGGTGGCGAGGATGATGTGGCCGCCTTCAGCGCAAAGGGCGGGGATCTGCTTTGGAGAGGGAGAGTCTCCGGAAGGGCATATGGACTGGCGGTCGCCAATGGTGCGCTGTTTGTCAGTACGGACGAGGGGGCCATTCACTGCTTCCGGCCGGGGAAGAAGATCGAAGGACCGGTCGCCGCGCCGGCGCGGCTTCCAATGCATGTCGAGGAGCAGATTCCCCCCGAACGGGTCACCCTGGCGACCGGCCCGTACGTTCAGTTCGTGAGTGCGGATTCCGCGGTGGCACATTGGCGGACG